>Ga0193730_1000152_pt1 | contig 22148 bp, 15 predicted proteins | sample U1a1metaG_FD_144919 | JGI IMG/M metagenome (GOLD analysis project Ga0193730, IMG submission 144919) | Soil microbial communities from a riparian zone of the East river system, Colorado, United States - U1a1 | ecosystem: Environmental > Terrestrial > Soil > Riparian zone | place: USA: East River...
CGCGAATCGGGACCATTGGAAAACGGGCGATGTCAGTAGGGGTTCGGTCTGAATATTCTTCCATGATTTTTACTGCGGGCGTGAACTGCTGATGTAGGCAAGCTGTCAGCTTGCGTAAATTGTGACCCTTCCAAATTATGATCGCAAACTGACAGTTTGCGCTACAAAAAACTGTGCCGGGACAATCAAATATACAACGAATAAGGCCTGAGTCTTAGATTAGCGGGGCATCATTCGTGCTTCGGAACGGGCAAATCGCCACAGTGACTGCCCCTTAGCGAAACTAACCGGATTGTAAACTATTTATGATGAAGGTGCTACTGTCGTGTGTAAAAAGATGTTACGGATTTAGGGTGGAATATTAATTGAGGCGGGCGCTATCTTAAGTGCTCCTTCAAATTCAGATTCCTTACCAGCCGATGCAGGTAATTGGGATGAAGACCGAGCAATTTCGCGGCTTCCGTATAGCTGCCGCTGGATTTTTTCATCGCGTCGATAATGATCTGTTTTTTCGTACTGGTTACGTTGTCGTGATAGCCAGACGATGACGCGGCCGGTACATCAGCTTCCAGGACTGCTTCCGGCAAATCTTCCGGCAGGATATCGTCAGTAGTGCCCATCACCACCGCGCGCTCGACAGCATTCTCGAGCTCGCGCACATTTCCCGGCCACTCATAACTCGACAAAAGCTTCTGCGCGTCGAGCGAAATCCCGACGACTCTGCGATTACATTTGTCGGCGTACTTGGCGGTGAAAAAATTAGCCAGCATCGCGATGTCTTCGGTGCGTTCGCGCAACGCAGGCATCTTCAGCTCAACCACGTTGAGCCGGAAGAAAAGATCCTGACGAAACGTGCCGCGCGCTATCGCCTCGTCGAGGTTTTGATTGGTCGCCGCGATCACCCGAATATCGACCTTGAGAGGCTTCGTGCCGCCGACGCGTTCGAACTCGCGCTCTTGCAAAACGCGCAGTAGTTTTGTTTGCAATGCCGGTGAGAGCTCGGCGATCTCGTCAAGAAAAATTGTTCCGCCGTCTGCTACTTCCAGACGTCCCTTGCGCTGATTGAGCGCACCGGTGAAAGCTCCTCTTTCATGTCCGAACAGTTCGCTTTCCAGCAAAGACTCGGCGAGCGCCGCGCAGTTCACGGCCACAAAAGGCTTAGTCGCGCGTTTGCTGTTTGCATGGATGGCGCGCGCGGCCAATTCTTTTCCGGTGCCGCTTTCGCCGGAAATCAGCACCGTTGACTCTGTGGCTGCGACCTTTGAGATCAACTGGTAAACCTGCTGCATCGGCGCGCTCTCTCCCACCATGTTGTGTTGCAGGTTAGCATCGGCGATCAGGCGCTGATTTTCATTCTCAAGCGTCTCGATGTGCCGAACATTCTGGATGGCGACCGCTGCGATTGCCGCGATCGCAGTTATTAACTGCAAGTGGTCTTCATCGAACCGGACATCAGGCACGTCAGTGTCCAGGTAAATCACACCGAGAGTTTTACCGTGCGCAATCAACGGTACGCACAAAAGCGATCGCGAATGCGCCGCAATCAGGCTGTCGGTGTGCAGGGCTTCATTGCTTTCGGCATCCGTCACCAGCAGCGCGGCATTGTCTTTGAGCACGCGTCGCACCACAGTGCTGCTGACTGTTATTTTTTGATTCGGGCCATAGACGCGATCGAGTCCGAAAATCGAAGTGAATTCCTGGGCTGCATTAGTCTGAGCGCCGCTCAGAAGGATCGCGCCGTGTTTGGCAGGCACCACTTCGAAGATCAATTCGAGCAGACGCTCCTGCAATTCTTCGAGGTCGCGAATCGAGTTTATCGACGTACTCACTTTCAGTAACGCGGTGAGATCGCGGGCCATCAGGCCCATAACCTCAGCGTAAGTCATTCGCACGGTCGCGCCGCTGGTAATCTCGCTTTCGTCAAACCGAATTTCGCTGGTGCGCGACGGCTCGTCTGTGTCTTCGTACAGAAAGAAGAATTGCGATTCACCAATCCTAACTCGATCGCCATGCTGAAGCTCTCGCCGTCTGACGGGCACGTCATTCACGAACGTGCCGTTGCGGCTGCCGAGGTCAGCAATAATGAATCGATCGCCGTCTTTTTCAATCATCGCGTGACGTCGCGAGACGGAAGCATTCCCAATTTTGAGAGTCGCGCCGGCCTGTCTGCCAATCAGCACAGGACCTTCGTTCATCGAGATGACGGTGTCATCGAGCTTACCGGTGATGGCGGCAATTCGCGGTTTCATCGCTTCATGGGTGCAAGAGAGATTATCAGGGAGCCCAGTGTACGCGCCTCTGAGTTTGCTCGCAAGAATTATTGCTAGCTGCGATTGCCTGATAGTTCTATCCAAATAGATAACGCTTCTATCTGATTGGATAGGAAATTAAGCCGCGGACGTAGATGGTTTTGACTTGCTGAAAATATGACTAAGGCGGAAGAAGTCTTACCGCGCGTGGGCTTAACGGACGGATGTCCTCAGCCGATTTTGGTGGGAGACGCGCTGGCACGAGTTTCGCAATTATGCCAGCCACGCAAAATTTGAAGGTCGATCAAAGACTCGACCATGCTCGAAAAAAGAGCAAGAGGAGATAGACATGCAAAGACAGATTCTCAAGGGCCTGACGATGTTGATGGTGACGCTGGCGTTGGCTGCAGCGTCAGCGGCGGTTGCAAGTGGCCAGTCGAAGCAGGGATTGATCGCACAAGTGCCGTTCGATTTCGTGGTGGCGGAAAAAACGCTGCGCGCCGGCGAATATCGTGTTCGCGCGATAAACCAGGCGGGCGACGCGATTGCGCTCAAGAGCGTTGACGGCGATCAAGCTCTACGCCTGTGTTCGCCAAAGGAGCGAAGCGATCGACAAATGAATGCGAAGCTTGTGTTTCATCGCTACGGCAACACGTACTTTCTGTCAGAGATCTGGATGGCGGGCGAAAGCACGGGACGCGAACTGTTGAAGACTCGCGGGGAACGCGTAATTGAGCGCGAGCTTAAGACAGTCGCTTCGAACAAGCCTGCATATGAGGTGGTTGAAGTAAATGCGCTGGCGCGGTAAGAGCCTGTCTCCCCCGACAGGAGCGACCCCGGCATTAATTTCGCTCCACAAGAAAACGGCAATCCCGGTAAACCGGGGTTGCCGTTGTCGTTTTCACTTTGAATTGTATTTAGGCCGCAGCGTCATCCACGCCGGCGAGTCCTTCGCCAGGGACTGCGCGGCGGCGATCGACCATTTCGCTGGTGATCACAAATTCCTTGATGCGCTTTTGCGAAGGCAACGTGTACATCGCTTCCAGCAGCAGCTCTTCGAGAATCATCATCAAGCCGCGCGCTCCCACCTTGCGTTGGACAGCTTGACCGGCCACGGCCCGCAGCGAATCGTCGGTGAAGCGCAGCTTGACACTGTCAAAATCAAATTTCTTTTGATACTGACGCACCAGCGCGTTCTTAGGTTCAGTAAGGATCTTGATCAGGGCAGCCTCATCCAACTCATGCAACACGCCGACGACCGGCAAGCGGCCGACGAACTCTGGAATTAATCCATAACGAATCAGATCTTCCGGTTGCACGTGCATGAGCGCCTCCGCCTGACGTTGCGATCCGGATTTTACTTCAGCATGGAACCCTAACGATTTGTTTCGGAGACGACGCTCGACAACTTTCTCTAATCCCACAAACGCGCCGCCACAGATAAAGAGAATGTTCGTCGTATCGACGGGGAAGAACTCCTGGTGCGGATGCTTGCGGCCGCCCTGTGGCGGAACGTTGGCAATCGTGCCCTCCAGGATTTTTAGCAGCGCCTGCTGCACGCCTTCGCCAGACACGTCGCGTGTGATCGAAGGGTTCTCGTCTTTGCGACAAATCTTGTCGATCTCGTCGATATAGATAATGCCCTGCTGCGCGCGTTCGACGTCGCCGTTTGCTGCCTGAAGAAGTTTCAGGATGATGTTCTCAACGTCTTCGCCGACATAGCCGGCCTCAGTCAACGTGGTTGCATCGACGATGGTAAACGGCACGCTCAGCATGCGTGCGAGCGTTTGCGCGAGCAGAGTCTTGCCCGTTCCGGTTGGTCCAATCAGGACGATGTTTGATTTTTGAATTTCGACGTCCGCGCGCCGGCGCGCCAGCTCAATCCGCTTGTAATGCTGATAGACGGCGACGGCCAGACGCTTCTTGGTTTCGTCCTGGCCAATTACGTATTCATCGAGGAATGACTTGATTTCACCGGGCTTGGGAAGCGGCGGGCGCGACGCTACCGACTCAGCCTGCTGATCGTCGCTGATGATCTCGTTGCAGATGTCGATACACTCATTGCAGATATAGACCGTGGGTCCGGCAATGAGTTTCTTCACTTCATTCTGCGACTTACCGCAGAACGAGCAGCGCAGCGTGTCGTCAGTTCTTCTTACCATAGCTTGAGGAACTCCGTGTGAGACTGTGACGCAACCCCGAGGCATCGGAGTTGCGATTCTTTCATCAACCTATTCGCGGTGCGCAATCACCTCGTCTATTAAACCATATTCCTTGGCCTGAACAGCAGACAAATATCTATCGCGTTCTACGTCAAGTTCGATTTGCACCATAGACTGACCAGTGTGCTTGGCCAGGATTTCCGAGGTCAGTTCACGTATGCGTATGAGTTCTTCAGCGTGTATGCGTACATCCGTCGCCTGGCCCTGCATCCCGCCTGACGGCTGATGAATCAGGATTCGTGAGTTTGGCAGCGCAAATCGTTTTCCTTTGGCGCCGGCGGTCAACAACAAGGCGCCCATAGACGCACACATGCCCACGCAAATAGTCGTCACGTCGGGACGAATGAATTGCATCGTGTCGTAAATCGCGAGGCCCGCAGTAACGGATCCACCCGGCGAATTGATATAGAGGTTAATGTCCTTTTCCGGATCTTCCGCTTCGAGGAAAAGCAGTTGCGCCACGATCAGGTTCGCGATTTGATCGTCGATCGGAGTGCCGAGAAAAATGATGTTGTCTTTGAGGAGTCGTGAGTAGATGTCAAACGCGCGCTCACCGCGCGACGTTTGCTCGACGACCATTGGTATCAGGGCCATATAAGAATCAGGAGTCAGAAGTCAGAAGACGGAAGTCAGAAGGTTCAATTACTCATTCTGGCTTCGGACTTCTGTCTCCTGACTCCTCCGTCTCTTCCTTCCATTCTTCGTCAATCACCCGCGCATTTGCGACCAGAAAATCGAGCGCTTTGCGATTGCGCAATCTCGAAGCGATGCTACGTTCGCCTCCCTGCTTTGTCAAGACAGCTCGCACTTGTTCTGGCGTCTGTCTTGAGGCATCAGCGATGGCGTTAATCTCATCTTCGATTTCCTGATCGGTAACGTCTAATTGTTCTTCATCGGCGAGGTGTTCGAGCAGCAGGGAGCTGCGCAGATCAAAGCTCGCCTGGTCCTTCAGAGAGTCGCGCGCTTTCTCCCAATCAAGTTCGGGATTCCGCGGATCGATCCCGTGACTGATCATGTCGCGCACTACCGATTCAAATCGATGCTCGGTCTGATGTGCGACGAGGCGGTCAGGCAATTCGAATTCATGAGCGTCGACCAGTTTGCGCAACAGCTCCGATCGCATCTTTCCTTCGGCCTCATCCTTTGCCCGCGCTTCCAGATCTGAGCGGACTTTCTCGCGCAATTGATCTAGTGATTCGATCTCATCGCCCAAACTCTGTGCCCACTCATCATCGAGTTCGGGCAGCTCTTTCATGCGCACTGCCGAGACCTTGACCGTATATTCGATGTTTTTGCCGGCCAGCCCTTTGGCGCTGAATTCCTGAGGATAATCGACAGAAAACGTCTTTTCATCGTCGGCTTTCGCACCCGTGAGATTGTCCGTCATCTCCTGGACTACGCCTTCACCGCCAAGCACGACGTCGACATCCTGGACATTGATTGGCTCGGCTTCCGGGGTGTCGACGAATTTGCCGTGAAAGTTTGCGGTTACGGTATCGCCGGCTTGCGCGCCGCGATTTTCCACCGGTTCAAGCGACGCAGAGTTCTCACGCAGTTGCTCAATCACGCGCTCGAGATCTTCCTCGTTGACGGGCCGAGTGCGGCGCGTCGCTTCCAGACCCTTGTATTCTGCCAGCTTGATCTCGGGAAGCACGTCGATGGTTACGTTGAAAGCGATTGACTGCTGACCAAGTCGATCCAATCCCTCACTGTTCTCAAGGTTGAGTTCAGGCTCGCCCAGTGGTTCGAGCTTGAATTCTTCGACGGCTTGCTGAACTGCGCTGGGGAGAAGTTCACGCAGCACCTCGGTGCGAATCTGATCTTTGAAGCGCGTGCGCACGACCGCGCGCGGCGCGTGGCCGGGGCGAAAGCCCGGAACGTTCGCGTTATGCGCATAGTTGTCGCTGATGCGATCGTAAACCTCGCGCACTGCGTCAGCGTCGATCTCAATATCGATCTGTTTTTGTGTCGGAGAAATTTCTTTGAGTTCAGTTTTCATAAAAGTAAGCAGTGAGCGGTGAGCAGTGAGCAGGCAATTGGAAAGAAGGCACCAGTTCGTCCTTCGGTTTCTGCTCACTGACCATTACATCAACAAACAGCGCACCGCTCACCGCTCACTGCACTTTTCTTGGTGCGAAAGGGGGGACTCGAACCCCCACACCTTTCGGTACCAGATCCTAAGTCTGGCGCGTCTGCCAATTCCGCCACTTTCGCAAATCATTTTCGGCTGTCAGCGAGCATAGCATAGGGTTGCGAGCAATCGCATCTAAGCGCTTCGCCGCGGAGAAAAGAGTTTGCTGATGAGATAGATGGGTACGCTCGCGGCCAGAATCGCCAATGCCACCAGACTGTTTTTCTTGTCGCTAATTATCGCTCCGACCAGAAAAGCGACCGATCCCAGCAGTACCAGCAGAGTGGTCCAGGGATAACCCCACACCCGATAAGGTCTTGGCAAATCCGGCTCGCGCCGGCGCAGAACGATTACCGAGATGTAGGCCATCGAATAGTTTGCTACGAAAAAGAACGCGAGCGCGGCGAGGATCGCGGTGAACTTCGCGCTAACGATGAAGAGCACAGCAGCCACCACGCTGATCAAGAGAGTGATAGTCGGCGTTCCGCCGCGATTCACTCTCGAAGCATGACGATGAAAGAGCTCGTCGCAGCTCATCGCATAGAGAATCCGCGGCGCCGTGAGCGTGTACGCGTTGATTGTGCTCAACAGTGAAAGGATCGCGAGAATTCTGATTGCCTTGTCGCCATAATTTCCAAAGATGACGCGCGCGACGGCCCCCGCGGGAAGGTCTTCATGAGCGAGCTGTGACATAGGTAAGACGTGAATGTAGGCGAGATTAACGACGAGATAAATCGCGACGACCAGCAGCACGCCGCCGAACATTGACCGGACTACATCGCGTTTTGGATCGCGGACCTCTTCGCCAAAATAAATAACGCCGTACCATCCGTCGTAAGTGTAAAGCACGCCTTGCAACGCGACGATTAGCGCCGTGAAGAACATCAGGCCGTGAGGCGCCGGCAATGCGACACCCGCATCAGATTTTCCGGCGATCGTAAACGCCGCAATGGCAATCGCCGCAAACACAAGTGTCTTGATCAAACTCGTTAAGTTTTGCGTAAAGCTGCCCCAACGAATGCCACGCCATTGCAGCGCCGCGAACAGCAGCACGACGGCAATGGCAATTTGTTTGTCGCGGCCGGCGAATCCGGGGACAAGCACCGCCGTGTATTCGCCGACAACCATTGCGATTACGCCCAGCGTGCCGCACGTCGAAAGCCAGTCGCTCCAACCGACCACGAAGCCCGGATAGTTTCCCATCGCCCGATGAATGAAGACGTACCATCCGCCTGAGCGCGGAATCATCGCGCCTAGCTCAGCAACCGAGAGCGCGCCCAGCAATGCATAGACGCCGCCAAGGATCCAGACACCGATGAAAAGAGTTGGAGTGGGAAGTTGCGATGCAACTTCTCCAGGCGTGCGCAGGATGCCCATGCCGATCGTGCCGCCGATGGTGACAGCGAGTCCGAAGCCGACCCCGAGAACGCGAAGGAGAGAGCCGCGACTGTTTGATGTTTGTTGAGTAAGAGGCGAGCGGTGTTCGTGGGTGTTCGGGGAGTTCACCGGGCGAGTTTAGCAGAGTTAGGCGAGCTTTGATTCGAGTTGTTTCAACCGCGCATCGTTATCAAGCATCAGTTCGCGGGTATCCGTGAGAAAAGAAAATAGAGCTTCGAGCAATCTGGTTAGAGTTCTCTTGAACTCACGCTGCGTATCCACGAGTTCGTGACGCATGCTTGCGTAATCACTCCTCAGGGCGGTTACCTGCGATTCCAGTGCACCTACTTTCGCTTCTATCACTTCGACCTTGGTTGCTATCTCTCCAACCTTGGTTTCGATTGCTTGAACTTTCTTCTCAAGCGTTCCGAACCGAACGTTCATCTGTGCTCGTGTTTCGGTGATTTCGGCGAGAGCGCGTTCCCAAATCGGCTTCGTGTCATAACTTCGCGATTCGAGTCTTTCGAGACGTGCTTCGATCGAATCAAAGCGTGCGTCGAAAGCATCAAAGCGCGCAAACACTCGCTCTTCGAACGATCGTTTGTCGGGAAGGTTCTGAGTAGGCTCTTCGTTCATTGACGACCCAATTATCCGCGCGATTCAATCGGTTTTCAAGAGTCTTACCAAAAGAACTTCAACTGCTTGACTCATACCGCACTTCACCGAGTTGCAAGTTTTGTTAGCAAGGCGGGGCAGTAGCCCGACCGTTAGGGAAGGCGTAAGCAAACCGACAGTGCGCCCTATCTCAAGGTCGGGCTACTGTCCCGTTCACAGTGTCCTTGTAACCTTCGAGAGCGATCGCGGCTGATCAGGATCCAGTCCCTTGGCCTCGGCCAGCAATCCCGCAAACAGTTGCGCGGGAATGATGTAGGGAATGGGCGCGAGAAATTCGTCGATCTCGTGCGACATTATTATTGAGTGAGAACAAATCGAAGCGGCCTCGAGATCGGCGGTAATCGCGAGGGTGTCGGCTTTCAGTTCGCGGAGCCGCCCAATCAAGTCTTTCGTCCCTGACAACATTACGCCCGGAGGAGCAAACAGGAATACCGGAAAGTGACGTTCGATCATCGCGACTGGCCCATGTAAAAAGTCTGCTGAAGAAAAACGTTCAGCGACGACGTAACAGGTTTCCATTAGTTTCAGCGCGAACTCATAAGCATTGGCGTAAGCAAGTCCGCGGCCAACAACGACACAGTTCTCCATGAAGACGTAACGCTGCACGAGTTCGATGATCGCTGGCTTCTGCTCAAGTGCGCGCGACGTGAACTCAGGGATCTTCTCGTAATCGATCGAGTTGCGATCGTTCGAGAGCGCCGCAGCGAGCATGTAAAACAACATCATCTGGCCTGTGAAAGTTTTCGTCGCCGCCACCGAACGCTCGTGCCCGCCGCGCATCAGCAGTGTTTCGTCAACGAGCTTGACCATTGATGACTCCGGCTCATTCGTAATTCCGATCGTAAATGCTCCGCACGTGCGCGCGTTTTCGAGCACCCGATTGATGTCTTCGCCTTCGCCTGATTGCGACACACCGATTACCAATGCCCGTCGCAAGTTCAGCTTCGCGTTATACAGCGTGTGAACGGACGGCGCTGAAAGCGAAACCGGAATGCCAGTAGTAATCTCGAGCAAATAGCGACCGAACAGCGCGGCGTTGTCCGAACTGCCACGCGCGACCAGCACGATTAAGTCGATGTCTTTCTTGATCACCGTCTGCGCAACTCGGCTGATCTTCTCGCGCTCTTCGGCGATCGTCTTTTCCAGCGCCGCCGGCTGTTCGCCGATTTCCTGAAGCATCAAGGACATTGGATTTGATCCTGGATCGATCGTTTAGACGGCGCACTAGTGCGCCGAACTTTGGCCGGCACAAGTGCCGGCTCTAAACGATCTCATAGTTGCAACAGGCACGAGCACCGACTCTAAACGATCGAGTTGCATCATTTGTATTCACCCGCATTATCAGGTAAATAGTCTCGCGTCTTTGCAAAACTTAATCAATCAAAACTTATGGACGTCATAACTACATTCAAGTGATGAGCATAACTTTAACACGAAGCAAATCCTTCCGATTGATGATTGTTTGTGCGTGCGCTTTTGTGTGGGGCAGCGCGAATGCGCAATCGCCCGGCGTGCAAATTATTCCTGCGCCAAAACAATTAACCATGGGCGAAGGATCTTTCTCGATCAGCGATTCGCGCGTCGTTCTCGGTGACAACAAGTCGGCGGAAGATCAGTTCGCGGCGCAGGACTTTATCAATGACATGAAAACGACCGCCGGCGTTTCGCTCTCGATCAGCAGAGGGCAATCGCGACGAGACATTTTGATTGGTCGTATCGATCTGTTACCGATCGCGCAAGCTTTGAAGCGTAGCGGGGCAGAGCCGCCGGCGACCTTGAACGAAGAAGGATACGTAATCGTGGCCAACGCCGATCACGTGATCATCGCCGGAAACACAAATGCCGGAACGTTCTATGGTTTGCAGACTCTTAAGCAGCTGGTGCGAGGCGATGGGGCGAAAGCATTTGTTCCCGCGTTGAAAATTGTCGATTGGCCCACCATGCGTTGGCGCGCGGTGTCCGATGACATTAGCCGCGGCCCGGTCCCGACCCTCGATTACATCAAGCGGCAAATTCGCACCGAGGCCTTCTTCAAAATGAACATGCACTCCTTTTATATGGAGCACACGTTCAGCAGTCAGTCGCATCCATTGATTGGGCCCGAAGGCGGATCGTTGACGCCCGCCGAAATCAAAGAGCTGGTCGCCTATGCCCACAACTATCATATTGAACTGGTTCCGGAGCAACAGACATTCGGTCATCTCCATAAGGCTTTGCGTTTGGAGAAATATGCCGACCTGGCAGAGACGCCTTATGGTGATGTGCTTTCGCCGCAGCAACAGGCAAGCTACAAGCTGATCGAAGATTGGTACAAAGAGCTGAACGAATTATTCCCGGGCCAGTTTTTTCACATCGGCGAAGACGAAACGTTCGAGCTCGGCGAAGGACAGAGCAAGACCGAAGCCCAGGCGAAAGGCGTCGGCGCGGTTTACTTTGAACATCTCAATCGGGTCCGCGATCTGTTGAAGCCTTACAACCGAAAGCTGATGTTCTGGGGCGACATCGCGCTGCATCATCCCGATCTGATCGGCAATATTCCCAAAGATATGATCGTGATGAATTGGCAGTACGGTGCGCGCGATGATTTCTGGTCATCGATCAAGCCTTTTCAGGACGCCGGTCTGCAGCAATTTGTTTGTCCCGGCGCGCAAACGTGGAACCAGATTTTTCCCAACAACGAAGCGGCCGCCAAGAACATCATCAATTTCGTGCGCGACGGACAAAAGGCCGGCGCGATCGGCATGATGAACACAACCTGGGACGACGACGGCGAATCGTTGTTCGAAATGGCCTGGTACCCAATAAGTTTGGGCGGGGCCGCATCCTGGCAGGAAGGCGCGCTGGATCGATCCGAGTTCGATAAGAATTTCGCCTGGTCCTTCTATCGCGCGGAAGGGAATGAATTACTGACGGCGACCACGATGTTGGGAAGTGTTGGCCAAACGATCAGCGCCGGCGCCACCACTGACGATTTATTCTGGCGCGATCCGTTCACGACGCAGTTCCAGAATCAGGCGCGCGCCAATGGAGATAAGATCAAGCAGATGCGCACTACCGTCGAGAACGCGCAGGAGTTGCTGATACGAAATGCTAATAGCGCGCGCCGGAACAGGGACAGTTTGGACTCTTTGAAGTTTGCTGCGCGCAGGTTCGATCATCTGGGGCGCCGCTATGAAGTGATGCAGAAATTCAGCGATCAGTATTGGGACGCCTATCTCAATCTCGGCGATCGCACCAAAGCGAGAAAGCTGCGTTCCTACACTGGCGCGATTTACAACAACCTGCGCGAGATGGCCGAAGAGCTTTCGATCTTGAAAGAGGGTTACCGGAAACAGTGGCTCGCAGAGAACCGGCCGTACTGGCTGGACAGCATTTTGTCTCGCTATGATCAAATGATCTCAATGTGGCTGACGAAGAGTCGCGCGATGGATGAAGCGCTGCGCAAGTATGAGGCGACTTCGACGTTGCCGAGTCCGGAGGAGTTTGGTTTGGGGACGCGACCTGTTGTTGCGCCGCCCGCAACGTCACGCTAGAAAAACTAATGCCCACAAAAACGCACAAAAGGCACAAGAGAGATCGGATCGATCGAGGTCATTTGCATTTCTGTTTTGTGCGTTTTGTGCCTTTTCGTGGCTAATGTTTGTTGTCTAATCCGTAAATCATTATGACGGAAAAAAGCAATCGTCTTATATCCCTCGATGTCTTTCGCGGCATCACGATCGCAGGCATGGTCCTCGTCAACAATCCAGGATCGTGGTCGCATATCTACTGGCCACTCGAGCACGCGGAGTGGAACGGGTGGACGCCCACCGATCTCATCTTCCCGTTTTTCTTGTTCATCGTAGGGGTGGCGATTCCTCTGGCGTTTGGAAAAAGAATTGAACGCGGCGATGCACGGCGCGCTCTCTTCATCAAAGTTCTCTATCGTTCAGCGATTATCTTCTTGCTCGGAGAATTTCTCGCCGGCTTTCCTTATTTTCATTTCTCCACGATTCGTATTCCAGGTGTGCTGCAACGCATCGCCGTCTGCTATCTCTTTGCGGGCATGATTTATCTGACAACGCGAGCGCGCACGCTCGCGATCATTTCGATCGTCCTGTTGGTTATTTACTTCATCCTGATGAAGCACGTGCACTGGAACGGATATTACGTTGGCGATTTGAGCAAAGAAGGAAGTCTTGCATCAATCATCGATCGCAAAGTATTCGGCCCGCACATCTGGAAGCAGGGAATTGTTTACGATCCGGAAGGTCTCTTAAGCACGATGGGTGCACTCGCGACAACCTTGTTTGGAATTCTTACCGGCAATCTGATTCGGGCTAGAGACAAAACACCGATCGAGAAAGTAGCGCTGATGTTTGTCGCCGGCATCGCGTGCATGATTATTGGCTGGTGTTGGAATCCATGGTTCCCAATCAATAAGTCACTCTGGACAAGCTCGTATGTTTTCTTTACCGGCGGCCTGGCGCTCCAATTTCTTGCGCTGTGCTATTGGTTAATCGATATCAAAGGTTATAAAGCGTGGACGAAACCATTTGTCATCTTTGGCGTGAATGCAATTGTTTTGTTTGTCGGGACGGGAGTGATGGCGCGTCTAATGGGAATGACCAGTGGCTTTATGGGAAGCTTCGTGACTCTGATCCACGTTACGAAACCGGACGGGTCGCCGATGGCGCTCCAAAGCTGGATCTACAACCACGCTTTCGCGTCGTGGCTTTCGCCGAATAATGCTTCGCTCGGGTTCGCGATCTCATTTATTCTTTTGTGGCTATTTTTCATGTGGTTGCTGTACCGGAAGAACATTGTTATTAAGATCTAAATGGTGGAGCGCGGACATCCTTGTCCGCACAGCTTGCGAGGCAAGCTAGAGGAGGGGTTGTTTCGCGCTTCGCGCTCATGCGGGCAGGGATGCCCGCGCTCCAGGGAGAAATCAATGCCAACTTACATTGCACTGCTGAAGTGGACGGAAAAGGGAATTGCTGCTGTTAAAGGTAGTCCGGGCCGGCTCGACGCCGGCAGGCAGGCCTTTAAGAAGGCAGGAATGGAAATCAAGGAAACTTATTCGACGATGGGTCGCTATGATCTCGTCTGCGTGATCGAAGCTCCGGATGACGAAACCTATGCGACGGGGATGCTCAGCCTCGGTGCCCAAGGCAATGTCAGCACTGAGACACTGAAAGCTTTCAGCGAAGATCAGTTTCGGAAGATCGTAGATTCGCTGCCAGACGACAACTTATAAACGCGGACATCGTCGCTTGCGCTAGCGGCTTTGCCGCCCGATGTGCGGAAACGCTCTGCCTTTCCTGAGGCACGCCAATGAAATTGCGGCGAGGCTCAGCCTCGCCGCGATCATTAATGACAGCGATCCGGTAAGGCGTAGCCTTACCGCACTGTGCTGCGGCAAAGCCGCGTACCCTTATTACTTGCGGCTAGAATATCCCGGCCCGCGCAACACGCGCCCTGAATTTGCCGGCGTTCGCTTGCCGTTATCAACTTCGATCTGTCCGTTCACAAGCACATAGTTGATGCCGACCGGATATTGATTTGGTTCTTCAAATGTCGCGCGATCGATGACGGTGTTTGGATCGAAAATCGTGATGTCCGCATAGTACCCTTCGCGAATTAGTCCTCGCTGTTTCAATCCGACATTTGCAGCGGGCAAACCGGTCATCTTGTGAATCGCCAGCTCAAGCGGCATCAGATGTTCCTCGCGCACGTACTTGCCGAGGATTCTCGGGTACGATCCCCAACCACGCGGATGTGATTTCGATCCGGCCAGTGGTCCATCTGTGGCGCGCGCGCCGCTGTCGGTGCAGATGCTGACGAAGGGCGATTTCAATGCTGCTTGCATGTCGCTCTCCTGCATCATGAAAAAGATTGCGCCCGTCTGGCCGTGATCCGCGATGATGAAATCGAACAGCGCATCCAGAGGATCTTTCTTTTGCGCCGCCGCAATTTCTGATAGCCGCTTGCCCTGCCAACTTTCAAGCTCGCGATTGACGACTGATCCAATCAGGATTCCGCCGGGCCCGCCGCTGCCGAGATAGATGTTCTCCCAATCCTTCGAATCAGCGGATATCTCATTCTTCAAACGTGTGCGTGTTGCCGGATCTTTTAAGCGTGTGACCATCTTGTCGGTGCCGCCTTCCAGCGCCCACGGCGGCAAACAAGCACTGAGCGAAGTACTGCCCGCCACGTATGGATAGACGTCCGCGGTAATCTTCAGTCCTTGTCGTCGCGCGGCGGCAATGCGGCGAAGCATCTCAGGCATGCGGCCCCAGTTTTTCTTATAAGCAGTTTTGAAATGCCAGATTTCGGCCGGGATGTTAGCGCGGCGGGCAATCTCGAATACTTCTTTCATCGAATCGTCGATCGCGTTCGCCTCGCTACGTTGATGCGTGATGTAAATGCCGCCGTATTGATGCGCGACTTTGGCCAGCTCGACGATTTCATCAGTCTTCGCAAAACGCGCCGGAACGTATTGCAGCGAGGTCGAAACTCCCAGCGCGCCGTCCTTCATCGCATCGGCGACCAGCCGCTTCATTTTCTCGAGTTCAGCCGCAGTTGGCGGACGATCGTCGTATCCGATCACGTACTCGCGCACTTGGGTCGCGCCTACAAAAGTCCCGAGGTTCACTCCCGCTCCCTGTTTGTCCAGACGTTTGAAGTACTCGCCGAGCGTTCGCCAATCAACTGTGAGATTGAAGCGGCGATTGAAATCTTCCTGCTCTTTGAGAATCGAAGCGTTGACTGGAGCGATGGATTCACCTTCGCCGGTGATCTCAGTCGTGACGCCCATCATGACTTTGCTCATCGCGCGTGGATCGATCAAAACATATTGCTCGGATTGGCCCAGCATATCGATGAAACCGGGCGCGACGATTTGCCCGCGGGCGTCTATGACTCGCTTCGCAGGCACGTTCCGTAGGTCACCCATCTCAACAATTCGATCGCCATTGATCGCCACATCGTTACGAAAGGCGGGCCGGCCCGTCCCGTCGACCACGCGGCCATTGCGGATGATGAGGTCGTATTTCGCCGGCGCGGCGATGCTTGAAGCAGACAGGACGACGGCGATAAACAAACTCGCTAGGAGCAGAGTAAGAACGATAATTCTCATCGAATCACCTCAAGAGATGTCGAAAACCGAGCGGCGTGATTATAATCACAAACCTAATAACATCTAACTTTGAGAGAAGCATCAGTGGAAAAACAAGCAGTTAGGGTTGGCGACATAGTTCGCGTTACTCAAGGCAACTCGTCCGGCGACTTGAACGCGGTGGTGACAGATGTGAGTCACGATTCGCGTGAGGCGAAGAGTGGAAGTTTGTTTGTGGCGGTGCGCGGCGAGTTATTTGACGCACACAAATTTATTCCGCAGGTCATGGATCAAGGTGCGCTCGGTGTCATCTCAGAATCTGAACGGCCGGCTGACTTCGCGGGGGCCTGGATTCAAGTCAAAGACGTGCGCCGGGCGATGGCCCTCGCCGCCGCTGAAGTCCACCGTCATCCTTCGCGCGAACTCAATCTCGCCGGCATCACGGGAACAAATGGAAAGACAACCTGTGCGTATTTGATTGCCTCGATTCCTGAAGCCGCGGGTGAGCCGGTCGCGATGACGGGGACCGTCGAATACCGGCTCGGCAAAGAACGAAAAAAAGCCGGACGGACAACGCCCGAAGCCACCGATATGCAGCGTTTGTTGCGGCAGGGAGTTGAGATCGGTTGTAAGACCGCGGTGATGGAATGCTCTTCACAAGCCATGGATTTTCATCGCTGTGATGAACTGGATTATGCGGTCGGGGTGTTTACTAATTTGACGCGTGACCATCTGGACTATCACAAGACGATGGAGAATTACTGGTACGCGAAGCAGCGTCTGTTCGATGGGCGACTGGGATCACGGCCGAAGACTTCTGTCATCAACGTCGATGACAGCCACGGAGTTGAGTTGGCCAATCAGCTCGAGCAGGAAGGCCTGCGTGTCGTTCGCTATGCGGTTAAGTCAGACGCAGATATCAGTGTGCGCGATCCTGAATTCTCGCTAACCGGAATGCGATTCCGGCTGCGCACGCCTGACGCGGAGATCGACTTTCATTCGCCGCTGGTTGGACCACCGCATATCTACAACACGCTTGCCGCGGTGGGGAGTGGGCTGGCGCTTGGATATTCGCTCGATGTGATCACAAGAGCTCTGGAGGAGTGCACGGGCGCGCCGGGAAGGTTTGAGCGCATGCCTCATGAAGGCGATTTCGCGGTGGTTGTTGACTATGCGCACAGCGACGATGCCTTGCTGAATGTGCTGCGCACGGCGCGCGACGTCACGAAAGGAAGAATCATCACGGTGTTTGGCTGTGGTGGCGATCGCGACGGATCGAAACGCGCGCCGATGGGCGAAGCTGCCGGGTCTTTGAGTGACGTAGTGATTCTAACTTCTGACAATCCCCGCACCGAAGATCCAAATCAAATTCTTGCTGACGCGGAAGAGGGAATTAAGAAAACCGGAAAGCCTTACGAGAAGATCGCCGATCGCCGCGAAGCAATTCATCACGCAATCGAACAGGCACGAACTGATGATTTAGTTCTGATTGCCGGTAAGGGGCACGAAGACTATCAAATCATCGGCCGCGAAGTTTTTCACTTCGACGACAAAGAAGTCGCGCGCGAAGCGTTATCAGGACAGAACCGCTCACGGTAGCGAGCGGGTGCGGGGCATTAGCCCGCGCGTAAGCAAGGGCTCCTGATCTGAGAGCCCTCCCTCACGTTCGGGCTAATGCCCCACGATAACCACGAAGTCACAAAGGACACGAAGAGGCTAACAGTTTTTTGTATCTTCGTGTCTTTGTGGTAAATGCTCGATCGGCCCAATTGCTAACGAGATGAAACAGACGTCATCCGAAGGCCTCGTACGCGGGATTCGCAAATGGGACCTGGTTGCGTTCACCGTTAACGCCGTCATCGGCGCCGGCATTTTCGGCTTGCCGGCGAAGGCTTTTTCGTTGATTGGCTCTTACAGCTTAATTGCGTTCTTCGCCTGTGCCTTCGTCGTACTGCTGATCATTCTTTGCTTCGCCGAAGTAAGCAGCCGCTTTGAGGAAACCGGTGGTCCATACACGTATGCGCGCGCGGCGTTTGGCCCGACCGTCGCTTTCGAAGTGGGCTGGCTGAGTTGGTTGGCGAGGATCACTGCGTTTGCGGCGAACTGCAATTTAATGGTGAGCTATCTTGGATTTTTTTGGCCCGCTGCGAACAACTTCTGGCCGCGCGCCGCCGTGATCGTTTTGGTGGTGCTGGCGTTAACCGCCATCAATGTTATAGGAGTGCGTCAGGCAGCGATTGCCGGCGACGTTTTTACGGCGGGCAAGCTCCTGCCGATGCTCATCTTCATTGCGATCGGTCTTTTCTTTCTCAACCCGCACGCATTTGCCCTGGGCGCACGTCCGGCAACCGGCGCGTTTTCGCAATCGGTTCTGTTGCTGCTTTACGCCTTCACCGGTTTCGAGATGGCCACCATTCCCGCCGGCGAGGTTCGCAATCCGCAAAAGAACATGCCGCAGGCCTTATTGATCGCGACGGCGGTGGTCACCTTCACCTACATCCTGATTCAGGTCGTTTGCATTGGCACACTTCCCGGATTGGGGGCTTCGACCAAGCCGCTCGCGGATGCGGGCCAGAGATTCATGGGCACGGCAGGCGCCGCGCTGATATCCGCAGGCGCGATGATTTCGATTGCCGGCAATTTGAATGTGCTGGTGCTTTCGGGATCGCGAATTCCATTTGCCTTCGCTGAGCGCGAGCAGTTGCCCACAATTTTTGCTCGCGTGCACCAAAAGTTCTTTACTCCTTACATCTCGATCGTGATTACCGCCGCGGTGATGTTGGTGCTGACGCTGAAGAGCTCATTTGTGGCGGCGCTGACTATCAGCGCCATCGCGCGCCTCGTGACTTACGCGGCAACGTGCGCCGCGTTGCCGGTTTTACGGCGTAAGCCTGATACGCCAAAAGCCTTGTTCCGATTGCCCGGCGGATCCTTGATCGCGATCGCGGCTTTGCTGTTGTCAGGTTGGCTGCTTCTGAACAGCACACTGCGCGAAGGAATACAGGCAGCAATCGCAGCCGCGGTGGGAATCGCAATCTACGCGAGCTATCAGATCTATCGGAGGCGTGTTGTATCATCGGCATAGAGAGCATTAGATGGCAGCCAATCCTCAACAGATTCAAGCTGAAGACTCGCTTATCGACGAGTTGCGCGAGATCGTGGGCGACGAAAGTGTTCTTTCAGAGCCGGATGAATTGCTGGTCTATGAATGTGATGGCTTGCCTCAGCACAAGCATCCGCCACGCGCAGTAGTGTTTCCCAACTCAACCGAAGAGACGGCGGAAGTTTTAGAGTTACTGGCCGACGAAGGTGTGAGCTTCGCTCCGCGCGGCGCCGGCACCGGATTGTCGGGCGGTGCGCTGGCTATCGATCGCGGCGTGGTGATCGAGCTGGCCCGCATGCGAAAAATTCTCAGCATCGATACTGAGAACCGAATCGCACGCGTGCAGACAGGCCTGGTCAACGCACAGCTTTCGCGCGCCGTCGGTCATCTGGGCCTTTATTATGTGCCTGATCCTTCGAGTCAACCCTCATGCACAATCGGCGGCAATATTGCCGAAAACGCCGGCGGAATTCATTGCTTGAAATATGGAACCACAACCGATCACGTGTTGGCCGTGCGCGTAGTTCTTTCCGACGGATCGATTGTTGACCTGGACCAAAACAAATGCGGCTACGATCTACTTGGGACGTTCGTTGGCTCAGAAGGAACGTTCGGCATTGCCACCGAAGCGACGGTGAAGCTCTCGCCGGTTCCGCCCGCCGTGCGCACGCTGCTCGCCGATTTCATGAATGTTGATGATGCGAGCCGCGCGGTCTCTGCGATCATCGCGGCAGGACTGTTGCCCGCCGCGCTCGAGATGATGGACAACGCGATCATTCGCGCGGTTGAAGCGAGCGTGTTCACCGCCGGGCTGCCAATAGATGCCGAGGCGGTGCTGCTGGTGGAACTCGATGGTGTTGAAGCAGGGATCGACGATGATGCTGAGAAAGCGAAAAGCATTCTGCGCGAGTTCGGTGCGCGTTCTGTTCATTCGGCCACCGATGAAAAAGAAAGAAAGAAGCTTTGGGCGGCGCGCAAGGGCGCATTCGGCGCGGTCGGCCGTCTGAGTCCGGACATCATGATTCAGGATGCGGTCGTGCCGCGTTCACGTCTACCGGAAGTGCTCGCGGAAACCTATCGCATCAGTGCCCAATATCATCTGCAACTAGCGAACGTCTTTCATGCCGGCGATGGCAATCTGCACCCGCTGATCTGTTTCGATCTCAGGCGCGGCGACGATCTGGAAAACGTCCGGAAAGCGGGGCGCGCAATCATGGAAGTATGTGTGCGCGCCGGTGGCTCAATCACGGGTGAGCACGGTGTCGGTCTGGATAAGAGTGCTTACCTGCCGCTGATTTTTTCTGATGATGATATGGACGCGATGTTGCGTGTGCGCGCGGCGTTCGATCCTTCGGGCCTCTGTAATCCGGGCAAGATTATTCCGCTGCCTAGAGGTTGCGGCGAAGCGCGGGCCGTGTCGACACAAAGTCCGACAAACTTAGGTTTGTCGAACATTGAGGGCGAGGGTTTAGCGCGCCGTAACTTCGTCCCTCACCCCAACCCTCCCCCAAACCTCCCAAAGGAAGAGGGAGCCTTGAGAGCGACCAATGCTCAAGACGTGGCCAGTCGTATTAGCGAAGCGAACGTCGCTAACGATCTCAAGCGTCTGGTCGGTGGTGGAAACGTGACCAGACTATCCGAGACCAGTTTCGCTGACCGATATCAATCCAAGATTTCTGAGCGGGCGTTAGTCGTCTCGCCGGCCACGGTTGGTGAGGCTTGCGAAGTTATGCGGGTCGCTGCGCGCGCAGGTTTATCAATGATTCCTGCGGGAGCGGCTAGCTCGCTCGATACCGGCAATCTGCTGCAGCGCGCTGATCTGGTCCTTACGACTCGCCGCCTGACGAAAATGATTCGACACGAGCCGGCCGATCTGGTCGCTACAGCTGAAGCGGGTTTGACTCTTTCTGAGTTCCAGAATTATCTCAAAGAAAAAGGACAGTGGTTGCCAATCGATCCACCGGACGACGGCACCGCGACTTTGGGCGGCATGGTCGCGACCGGATTGTCCGGGCCGCAGCAACTTGGTTACGGACTTCCAAGGTCCTTCGTTATCGGTTTGCGCGCGATTCTCGCTGACGGCCGGTCGATCAAGGCCGGCGGGAACGTCGTCAAAAACGTGGCAGGCTATGATCTGTGCAAACTTTTTACGGGAAGTTACGGCACGCTGGGATTGATTACTGAAGTGACTTTCAAGCTGCGACCGTTGCCGGCAGAGACCAGAACCATCGTCGCGTCCGGCCCATTGACCGCACTGCTCAGGATAGGCCGCACGATTGCTCGCGAATCTTTTCCGGTCGCGGTCGAATTGCTTTCGGCTTCACTGGCGAAACAACTCGGCATTTCCGTCGACGCGAGCGAGTGCGTGCTGTTGGTTCGCTTCGCCGGATGGGCGCGGGCCGTAGTCGTAGAAACGGCGAGCGCATTGAAGAAGCTCCGCGAGGAAAACATTCGTTGCGTCACGCATGACGAAGACGACGAACTTTGGCGTGGTCTGAGCAAAACGGCAACGCTCGCCGTAAACGATCTAAGTTGGAGCGCCGTCATGCGTCCGAGCGATCTAACTTCGTTTATCGCCGAGGTAGCGTCCCTCGAAGAAGATGAGGTGGCGCACGTTGAACTTCAATGGCAGGCGGGGCTTGGTGACGGCCGGCTGCGCGCGATGGCCCGCGTGCCCGTCTATCATCGCGAAGCCGTGCGCGCGCTTGAGCGATTGCGGCAAAGAGCAGAGAATCTCGGCGGCAGTTTGGTGATAGAAAGAGCGCCCGCAGATATCAAAAATGAGATCGATAGTTGGGGGAGTTTCGGCTCGGCTACCGATTTGATGAAGCGAGTCAAGCATCAACTCGATCCGGAGAATACACTCTCGCCGGGAAGATTCTTCACCTAATCGTTTAGCGGCGGGCTACTGCCCGCCGGTTTAGTAATCGGACGATGGCGGGCGGTAGCCCGCCTCTAAACCTTGTTGATTTATTCCAGCAGCGGTTCTATAAACATTCCGCTCCCCAGGGAGCGACGATTACCAACGCCGAGCGCGGAGATATGCCCATGAAGCAATCAAATCGAAAAATCATTCGGACTTTCACAACGGCTTCGTTACTCATTTGCTTTTCGTTATCGCTCTCTCTTCAGCCCTACCGCATCGCCGGCAACTTTACCGTTGCGGCCGCTTCGCGTGAACCGGTCCGCGCGCGTCACGGTGTCGTCGCTTCGACGAATGAAGTTGCCTCGCGCGTCGGCGTCGATGTGATGAAACGCGGCGGTAACGCGGTTGATGCAGCGATTGCGGTGG
>Ga0193730_1000156_pt1 | contig 21756 bp, 20 predicted proteins | sample U1a1metaG_FD_144919 | JGI IMG/M metagenome (GOLD analysis project Ga0193730, IMG submission 144919) | Soil microbial communities from a riparian zone of the East river system, Colorado, United States - U1a1 | ecosystem: Environmental > Terrestrial > Soil > Riparian zone | place: USA: East River...
CGTCGACTCTATCGGCAGGTGTGCCGGCTGCCGCCATTTCGGACGCTTTGCAGCCGATACGGCTGCCTCTACAGTCAAACGAATTTCCCATGAAAATTTTAATCATTGGCAGCGGCGGCCGTGAACACGCCCTTGCTTGGAAATTGCGGCAATCTCCACATGCGGATAGAATTTTCTGCGCACCGGGAAACGCCGGCACTGCCGAAATTGGCGAGAATGTCGCGATTCCCACGAGTGATTTGCAAGCGCTCGTTCGCTTCGCGAAGGAAAATCGTGTCGATTTAACGGTGGTCGGCCCGGACGATCCGCTTGCCGCGGGGATTGTCGATCTGTTTGCGGCTGAGAAATTGCGCGCCTTTGGGCCGACAAAATCGGCCGCCCGCATCGAAGCGTCCAAAGTTTTCGCAAAAGAACTGATGCGCGCACACAACATTCCCACCGCGAAAGCGAGCGTATTTTCCGAGAGCAGCGAAGCGCTTCGTTACTGTGAGCGAGCGAAATTTCCAGCGGTGATCAAAGCGGACGGGCTGGCGCTCGGCAAAGGGGTTGTCGTCGCGGCTGATGCTGCCACAGCACGATCGACCATTGATGAGATGATGAACCAGGGTCGCTTCGGCGACGCGGGCCGGCGCATCGTGATCGAGGAACTTCTGCGCGGCACAGAATGCTCGTTGCATGCGCTGGTAGACGGAAGCAATTATCTTCTGCTGGAATCGGCGCGCGATCACAAGCGCGCGCTGGACGGCGATCAAGGGCCGAACACGGGCGGGATGGGGGCCTTCAGTCCTGCCAATAATTGGAACAGCAAACTCCAAGCTAGGTTCGAGGCGGAAATCATGCGGCCGCTGCTGCACGGTCTTCTCCAAGAGGGAATCAACTTTCGGGGACTTCTTTATCCCGGCTTAATGATCACCAGCGAAGGCCCGCGCGTGTTGGAGTTTAACTGCCGTTTCGGTGATCCGGAGACGCAGGCGCTTTTGCCACGCATGAAATCGGATCTGTTGCCGCTCTTGGAATCGACGATTGATGGAAAGATCGGCGCGTGCGCAATTGAATGGGATACGCGCGCTGCGGTCACGGTCGTGCTGGCGTCTGCCGGCTATCCTGGAAAATACGAAACTGGCAAACCGATCTCAGGTCTCGACGATGTGGCAAAGCTGGAGGACGTCCAGATTTTCCACGCTGGAACGAAACGCGCGAACGGCAAAATCAGGACCGCGGGTGGCCGCGTTCTAGCAGTCACTGCGCTTGGGTCAACCATCAAAGAGGCGCGGGAACGTGCATACGAAGCCGTTTCACGCATTCAATTCGAAAACTGTCAATACAGGCGCGACATTGCTCTGAGTGTTGTTGCGGCTAACGTCGAGAAATTATCGTGATATCTCGATTCTTACAGGCCACACTTGCCATCGTCATTTTAGTTGCGAATCTCGGCGCGCAAATGCCGACGCCGAGGTTACCCGCGCAAACGCCATCGAGCACGGTACCGCAGGTCCCTTCGAAATCGCCTGCACTTGCAGCGGCTTCGCCGTCGATCACTCCCACCACAGAAGACGTGGTCAATTCGTTAGGGCCGGCCGATCTACAGGCGGCCATCACGCTTCTGAAAAGTAATTTCGTAAATCCGGACGCAATCACTGACACCGAGTTGAGTCGGGCAACTGTTGAGGGTCTGGCGGCGCGGCTGCCACGAGGCGTAATGCTTTTACCGAGCAAAGAGAACGCCCAAGCCCTTCCGGCAAGCGCCTTTTACAGTGAGATTATCGCAGGGCACATCGCGTACGTGCGTCTCGGGTCATTCAATAGCGCCAACCTTCAAGCCCTGGACAAGAGCCTCGGCACTTTCGCGCCGAAAAAGGTGAACGCAGTGATTGTCGATCTTCGTTCCAGCGGGACGGCAAATGATTTGGCGTTGGCCGCGGAATTTGCAAAGCGGTTTTGTCCCAGAGGCAAAACCATATTTACCTTGCGCAAAGCCGCGGGACGCCAGGATCGCCTATTTAGTTCTGATCGTGATCCGGTATTTCGGGGCCTGGTCATGGTGCTCGCCGATGGCGAGACCGCTGGTGCAGCAGAAGCCATCGCCGCTGCGCTGCGGTTTCACGACAAGGCTCTGGTTATCGGGCAACCGACAGCCGGTCGCGCGGCCGAATACTCCGACTTATCATTGCCGAGTGGCAAGATTCTGCGTCTTGCCGTCGGCGAAATGATTTCGCCGGAGGGCCGCTCATTATTTACGGACGGAGTCAAGCCAGATTTGCCCATCGATATGTCGCTAGCAGACAAGCGAGAGATTTTTCAATTAAGCAGCGAAAAAGGAATGGGCCCGTTTGTTTACGAAGCGGGTCGGCCACACATGAATGAAGCAGCGCTGTTGGCCGGAACTAATCCTGAGGTCGAAGCAGCAGAAGCAGCGCAGCAGCGCCGCGGCCGCGTCCCGGAAAAGCAGTCACCGCACGATCCAGTCTTGCAACGGGCGCTTGATGTGATCACCTCGCTGGAGGTTTATCAAAGCCGATAACGCAGACTGGGTTCGTCGACGAGTACTCTCGGATTAGCTTGCCTGTTATCCCCAGCCTTGTCGCGGATGAGCGACATGTAGTATTCTCGGAGTTCGCTCAGAATGACACGGATGTGACACCGCTCGAAGAACGCATCGGTTACAAGTTCCGCAATTCACTTTTGCTGGCGGAAGCATTGACGCACCCCAGCCTGGGCCACGAGGCGCAACGCTATCATTTTGATTATCAGCGGTTGGAGTTTCTGGGCGACGCAGTTCTCCAGCTGATTATTACCGAATATCTGTTTCGCAATTTTCGAGTCGAAGCAGAAGGACAACTAACCAAGTTGCGTTCGCGGCTGGTCTCCCGCGAAGCGCTCAGGACGCATGCGGCTAGCCTCGATCTCGGACAGTACATCTTGATGGGGCGCGGTGAAGAAGCCAGCGGCGGCCGGGAACGAACATCCACATTAGCCGATGCATTCGAAGCGCTCATTGGCGCCCTTTACCTCGACGGCGGTCTTGAGGTGGCAAAGCACTTCATTTTGACCCAGACTCGCGCAGATCTTGACGAGCTGGCAGAAAAACCGGTGGACATAAATCCTAAGGGCGATCTTCAGGAGTTGTTGCAAAGCATTTCGCCTCAGAGTCCGGTCTATGAACTGATTTCGCAAAGCGGCCCCGAGCACGAAAAGACGTTTATCTCGCAAGTCGTTTGGGAGGGAATTGTCCTTGGCCAAGGTTGCGGTCGCAGCAAGAAACAGGCTGAAACTGCTGCGGCAATCGAAGCCATGCAGTTGAAACGCTGGGAGAAGAAGCGCGAAAGAGAAAGCGCGTGAAATTCATTTGATAGGCAGTGATTGCCAAGGCAGCCCTGCAACGGTTGCGGCGCGCTCGGTGCTCGCGCTCTACCATGTCAAATCGAATGTCTGAGCGCCTCGACAACCTTCCCTGTTCTTGAGCTCCACGTGAAATGTCGAGCAATTGATTGGGTCACAAATTTCTTCGACCGTTGAATTGCATGTTCCAGCGATAAACCTGACGCAAGACCAGCCGTGATCGCCGCTGAGTACGTGCAGCCGGTGCCGTGTGTTGCGACACCCCGCGCAAACGGCGCTGAGAACGTTCTCAGTTTGCCCTTGTGAAGAAGTAAATCGATCGCCTCATCGCCTTGAAGATGGCCACCTTTCAACAAGATCGAGACGCAATATTGGTTCGCGAGAGCCTTCGCCGCTTTCTCCATCGCTGTCCGGGTTTTGATTTTCGTTTCGAGCAACAAGCCTGCTTCGTCCAGATTGGGTGTAATAATCGTCGCGAGCGGGAATAGTTGATCTTTGTAAGCGTCAATAGCCGGCGGCTCGAGAAGGCGGTCGCCGCTGGTCGCAATCATTACGGGATCGATCACGAGCGGAATGTGTCGCCCCCGGGTGCGGCAGGTCTTTCCTATCGCTTCGGCCACGGCAGAAATGATCGCCGCGGAGCAAAGCAGGCCGGTTTTTATCGCGCCGATCGGAAAATTTCTAACAAGCACTTCGATCTGCTCGCGAACAATTCTCGCGCTGACCGGCTCAATCCGCGAAACTTTCCCGGGAATTTCCGCGACGATGCACGTCACCGCGGTTAATCCGTAAACACCAAGCGCGGAAAAGGTTTTCAGATCGGCCTGAATGCCGGCGCCGGCGCTGCTGTCCGACCCGGCGATGCTTAAGGCGACAGGAAGTGTTTGAATCCGGGGCGGGATGTCTTTCTTCGAAGTGGCGCGCTTACGGCGCGCCCGGTCGCGCCCTACCATTTAAGCGCCGTCGCCGTCATTGCCGATCGCTTCGACCGGACAGCCTTCCATCGCCTCTTTGCAGAGTCCCTCTTCCTCTGGCGACTCTGGCTGCTTATAGACATAGGAATGGCCACCGTCATCATTCCGCTTGAAGTTTGCGGGCGCGGTTTCGCGGCACAAATCGCAGTCGATGCATTGATCATCGACGTAGAATTTGCCCGGTACGTTCTCGGCGTATTTGTTTGCGGCATCAGCCATGGCTTTCCCGTAAAAATGAAGTGGAACGTTAGAAAGAAACGCTCCGTACGCAATCAATTTGGCCTCTGAGGAGGCTGCGCGCAACCGTCATGAACCGTACCCGCGTTAAATCGTTGAAAGCTCAAGGCCGCCAGCCCATTATCGCTCGATTCAGCGGGTGATTTGAACACGCCATAATTCTTTCGATCGAGGCGGCATGAAAAAACAAGAAGCAAAGAGTCTGCGCGCGTTTGCGATCGAGTTGGCGATTTATTCAGTCCTCGTCACCGTTTATTTTTTCCTGGTTCTTCATCTTCTGGGCGAGTGGCTCTACCACTTGGAAACGCAACATCGTTACATGTATGCCTTAGTCGCGCTGTTGCTAATCGCCGGTCAGGCTGTCGCTCTGGACGCGGTGACGACGCTGTTATTTCGGCTGCTGCGCGGCCGCTGGAGATAAATCATGTTTTTCCCGATCTCCAATACGCACATCAGCCCGATTTATCTGGCCGTTGTGGGTTTTGTGATTGGGATTTTAGGCGGGTTTTTCGGCGTCGGCGGAAGTTTCATTGCCGGTCCGGCGCTGCGCTTGATGGGAGTGGATTGGAATTACGCTGTTGGAACAGATCTGGCGCACATTGTTGGCAAGTCAATTGTAGCCGCGAGGCAACATCGAACGCTCGGCAACGTCGATCTGAAACTCGGACTAATCATGGCAATCGGTACAATCGGCGGCGCGGAAGGCGGCGCGCAGTTGATTCAGGCGCTAAAGCGCGCCGGCAATGTCAACGCAGTCGTCAGCTATGTCGCGATCATCGTCTATGCGGGCATTGCCATATTCATGCTTTGGGAGAGTCAAAAAACGCTTAGGACAGACAAGAGGCGGTCGGCCTCGGTTAAAGGCGTGCAGTTAAAAAAAGACCGCTCTGCCTTCGGTCCGGTAACGCGAAGTATTCAACGGCTGAAAATTGCACCGATGATCTCGCTGCCCACTTCAGGCATAAGGATTTCACTCTGGACCATTCTTCTGGTCGCTTTTATTGGAGGGCTGTTTAGCGGCTTTCTTGGCGGCGGCGCCGGTTACATTCGGATGCCATCGATGGTTTATGTGCTGGGGGTTCCGACACATCTGGCGGTGGGAACTGATCTCTTCGAAATCGTCATTTCCGCCAGTTATGGGACGATCACTCACGCGATCAAAGGAAACGTAGATATTCTGATCGCGCTGGTCATGCACACCGGCGCAGTCATCGGCGCGCAGATTGGCGTGGTCGCCACGCAATATTTCACGGGACCGAAAATTCGGCTCGCCTTTGTCCCGCTGCCATTGATCGGCGCGGGCATCGTGATTTACACGCTCGTCACCGGCCACAAATTTTAGCAATGAAAATATTGATCTGCAGCGATGGAACGCAGTCGACCGAAACAGCAATCCACCTGGGAGGATCGCTGGCAGGACCGCTCAAGGCCGAGACTACGCTCCTCGGAATTGCGGAAACATCGCAAGACGAGCAGCCTCTGCGCGATGCACTTTACAAGCAAGCACAATTGCTTCAGGAACGCGGCGTGTCGCCGGCTATCGTCGTGCAATCTGGCGAACCGGTGCGGCAGATTGTGGATCAAACGTCGAAGACCAACTACGACCTGGTCGTCATTGGTGCACGTTGGATCGGAGCAACCGGGCATTACTGGCGCTCGGCAAAAACCTACGAAGTGATCAAAGCCATTCAGCCGCCTGTTCTGGTGGCCATTGGCGAATGCAAGCAACTGAAGCGTTTTCTGGTTTGCACAGGCGGTAAGGAATTTATCGATCAAGCCTTGCAGCTTACCGGCAGGCTGGCAGCGGTCGTGAACGCTTCAGTAACGTTGCTCCACGTCATGGCTGAGCCGCCCGCTATGTACGCGGACTTGGTTCGCTTGGAAGAGGACGTCAATCAGCTACTGGAATCGAAATCGGAGCTTGGGACAAATCTGCGCCGGCAAAAGAAACAACTCGAACGGCTCGGTGTTCACGCGGAAGTGCGTCTTCGGCACGGGATTGTGATCGATCAGGTTTTCGCAGAAGTGCACGAAGGCAATTACGATTTGATCGTGACCGGCACATCGCAGGCGCGCGGATTGCTTCGGCATTACATCATGGGTGACCTAACGCGCAGTATTTTGAATCGCGCTAAGGTTCCCGTGCTCGTTGCGCGTGCCGGGCCACCCAAAGTGGGCAGAACTCTGTGGAGAGCTATCAAGGGAGTGTTTGGCGAGCGCTAACTAAAAGCGACGCGAGGACGCGTGCGCACTCCAAAAGCTGGCGCGAAACAAAACAGGCGCTTTTCTCCATATTGCACGAAGTGCTTTGGGAGTGCGATGCGTCTTCGCATCGCTTTCGCCTTCGAACCTCCACCGTGATTGTGCGTACATCCTAAATGGAAGCACCTGAACGACGAACCCTGCGCAGTTCACGCATACGGCGCTGGCTCGGTCATCTCTTACATGAATGGACAATTGAAAGCTGGCGGCCGATCGCTCCGCCGTTTGCCAAACCCAATCCTGCAAACTGGAGCAATACGCAGGTCACGCTCGCATGGATTGGTCACGCAACCGTGCTTATCAATTTTTTCGGCATCAAGATTCTCACTGATCCGGCGCTCTTCCCGCGCATCGGCATTCGTCTGCCGGGATTCACTATCGGTCCAAAACGATTGACCGCACCGGCGCTTCAATTTCAAGAGCTGCCCCAGATCGATCTCATCCTTCTTTCGCATGCGCACTTTGATCATTTCGATCTGCGAACGCTCCGTTGTTTTGACGAAAACACGACTGTAATCACCGCTCGCGCTACGAGCGATTTATTGAAACATACTCGGTTTCGTGACATCACCGAGCTCGGGTGGGGCGAAAGGAACAGCAAGACCACGGCTGCTGGCGAAGTGAACATTAGCGCCTTCGAGGTAAACCATTGGGGCGCGCGAAAACAACGCGACACGTATCGGAGCTACAACGGTTATCTGCTCGAGCAAAACGGACGGCGCATCATTTTCACCGGTGATACCGCGATGACGGACAGTTTCGCAGAGCTGAGGCAACAGGGACAGATTGATCTAGCGATTATGCCGATTGGTGCTTACAACCCTTGGATCCGCGCGCATTGCACGCCCGAGCAGGCGGTTGAAATGGCAAACGCCGCAGGCGCGCACTTCATCGTTCCGGTCCATCATCAAACGTTCCGGTTGAGCTTCGAACCATTCCGTGAGCCAATTGAGCGCTTCGAAGCCGCACTGCGAAAAACTCCGGAGCGCATCGCATTGCGTGAAATCGGTGAGACATTTGTGTTGCCATTGTAGCCGCGTCTCTGTGAGACGCGTGATGTGCGCAGTGCGCCGGAGCCTTGCGACTCGAATCAAGCGCTTCGCACAGCGAAGCGGCTGCAGGAGAGCGCTTGTCTCAGGCGCCAGCGGATGCAATGTTTTGCGGCTTCCCGCCGACGTAGCTCAGCTGGTAGAGCAGCGGTTTCGTAAACCGCAGGTCACGGGTTCGAATCCCGTCGTCGGCTCCAGCCTCCCTTTTCATCGTGGCTTTTGCGTTGCACAGCTGCAAGACTACGGCCTGGCAGGAAGTCGACTGCGATTGCTTTGTGTTCGCCCATCAAAAGTTGAGCGTTGAAATTCGATTTCAGAAAAACTTTGCATGACAGATTCCTCCGCACGTGGCAGCTCAGTCTCGATCGTCATTCCTACTTTGAACGAAGAGGAAAACATTGAGCCATTGATTTCTCAAATCACTGCATGCGCTGTTCCTTTTCTGGAAATTTTGTTCGTTGATGATCATTCCACGGACAACACACGCGGTAAGATTCACGATCTCGCGAGAACTCAGCCAATCCGCTTAATCGAACAAGACGGAGCAGAGCTCGGATTGGCTGGCGCAATTATGTCGGGCGCCCGCGCTGCGCAAGGAGAAATTCTTCTTGTGATGGACGCGGACCTGAGTCATCCACCCGACCGAATCAACGATCTGTTGGCACCGTTATTTACCGATGCTGCAGATTTGGTAGTTGGGAGCCGATATGTAAGAGGAGGGTCGACACCCGGGTGGCCCATCTGGCGGCGGATCGTGTCCCGAACAGGTGCCGCCCTCGCCTATCCATTGACCGGTCTGCACGACTCGATGTGCGGCTTCTTTGCTATTAGCCGTTCCCGGCTGCTCGACTTGGCACCGCAAACCAGCGGTTTCAAAATTGTCTTCGAGACGATGGTGCGCGCCGGTGGGACGCTGCGCGTACGCGAAATTCCCATTGCTTTTCGTGACCGCGTGCGCGGGAAATCGAAAATGTCATTCAGCGTTGCACTACGATTTTTTTTCCGGTGGCTACGCGCAATGTTTCAGCATCTGGCCCGGGGCAGCTATCACCGTGAGAAAGGTGGAAGCTTGAGCAGCGCAACGGAAGTCTTACATCAAAAGGCCCCAGGAAAGTAGCGCTGAGGCGTCGCGCCAGACGCGGCTCGAGCTGTCGCCCAGCACAACAACAATGACGTCTCTGCCCGGGCGCGTGCCGCTTGCAATCAAACATTTGCCTGCGGCGTCTGTGTAACCGGTTTTCATCCCGTTGCAGTACGGGACGCGTCTGAGAAGTTTGTTCGTATTTTCAAGCTCTCTGGTGCGGCCATTGGCGTACCGGAAGACAAGCTGCGGAAGACAAACGATGGATCGAATCGTCTGATTGGCGTAGGCAGCGCGGGCTATAAGCGAGAGGTCGCGCGCGCTTGAGTACTGCCCCGGCACTGGCAAACCATTTGGATTCACAAAGTGTGAATGCACGGCTCCAAGTTGTTGAGCGCGTCTATTCATCACCTCCGCAAACGCCTCGATACTGCCCGCATTGTCCCGTGCCAGGCATCGCGCAACGTCATTGGGGCTTTTCACCAATAAGGCGCGCAGGAGATCGATCCGCTGATAAGTGTCGCCTGCTTTAATGTTCAACTTCACCGGGTCGGCCATCGTATCTGTAGGCTGCACCGTGACCGGCCGATCCAGAAAACCGCTCTCCGCTACAATGAGAGCTGTCAGTAATTTTTGCGTGCTCGCTGCGGGTCGTGTTTGGTCCGCGTTTTTTTCGTATAAAATTTTGCCGCTGTTCGCGTCAACCACGATCACTGACGCCGCGGTGGTTTTCGGTATCCCTTCGGGAGTGAACTCGGTCGGCGCGGGAATTGTGTCCTGAGTGTCTTGTTTGGCCTTTGCGCGTTTCCGGTGCGACGAAGCATGACTTGATTTCGAGCTTTTAGTCTTCCGAGCGGATTTAGACTCAGCGTCGGCATCGTCCGTGTCCGTGTCTCTGGCTGTAACAGCCTTCGCTTTGCGAATGGGGCCGGAGACCCCGCTCGGTCGCACTGCCTCGGAGTCAGCTGCATCCTGACTCCAGGCGCTAAGCGCGAACGCTGAGAGGAGCGCGTAAAGAAGGAGCGTTCGTTTGCGCCGCATCATGGCCGGGAAATTAGAGACAAAACTTTCGCGCGCGCAAGCGCCGCTGATCTTTCGCCGGAGCGCCTACGATTTTCGTGCGCGCTCAATTAGTTCGATTTCGTAGCCTTCAGGTGCATCAACGAAGGCGATTCTGCCGCCACTGCTTGGATGCGGCCCGTCCGACAGTGGGTAACCTTTAGCGGCTGCGTGTTTCGCAAACTTGTCCAAATCATCCACTTCGAATGCGAGATGCGTCAGATCGGGGCCAACCTGCACCGGACCGCTGTGATCAAATTTGCAAAGCTCGATTTCCTCGTCGCTGCCTGGCGCTTTCAAGAAGACAAGCTGCGATCCGCGGCCCGATGTCTGTCGTCGAACCTCTTCGAGTCCGAGAACATCCTTATAAAAGGAAACCGCTTTCTCGAGGTCATGTACGCGATAGCGCGTGTGCAGCAATTTCTTGACCATGGCCTACGTTATTCCTTCGCCAGAGGGATTCAAATTCCCGCTCTGGACAAAGCCGTTAAAACGGCTTATTTCCGCTGCACACGCGAAGTCACCGGGCTTAAAAGCCTCGGTGTTAAAGAGACTCCAGGGGTAGCGCTTTACTGCGCGCCCTGACCCGACCTCATCCGTGTTATCCGCGTGATCCGCGGTTGTCTGCATATGAAAAAAATCGGAATTCTTTTTGGCCAGGAACACAGTTTCCCGCCGGCATTTGTCGAGCGAGTGAATCAAAAAACCGGCGGCAAAGACATCGCCGCAGAATTCGTCAGGATCGACAGGGTGATTCAGGGCGAGCCGTGTGGATACGACGTGGTGATCGATCGTATCTCGCAGGACGTGCCGTTTTATCGCGCCTGGCTCAAGAACGCAGCACTCACCGGAACGGCTGTCGTAAATAATCCGTTTTGGTGGAGCGCCGATGAAAAATTTTTCAACAACGCGCTGGCGACAAAGATCGGCGTTGCAGTTCCGCGCACCGTGTTACTTCCATCAAATCAACCGCCGCCCGATACGAACGACAAATCTTTCCGCAATCTCGGCTACCCGCTCGATTGGGAAGCGATTTTCGATTACGTAGGCTGGCCTGCGTTCTTCAAACCGTTCGCAGGTGGCGGGTGGAAAAATGTCTATCGATTGCACAATCGCGACGAATTTTTTCGCGCTTACAACGATACTGGCGAGTTGGTGATGATGTTGCAGGAGGAAGTGAAATTTGACATGTACTTCCGCTGTTATTCGATTGATCAGCGGCACGTCCGGATCATGCCCTACGAGCCGCGGCAACCGTTTCATTTGCGTTACCAAACCGAATGGCACGCGCCAAAAGAAATTCTGCAAAAAGTTGAGGAAGGCGTGTTGCGATTAAATCAATTTCTCGGCTATGACCTGAACACAGTGGAATTTGCCATTCGCGATGGCGTGCCGGTCGCGATCGACTTTTGCAATCCCGCGCCCGATTGCGAAGCGGCGTGGATCGGACAACCCAATTTCGAATGGGTTGTCGAAGCAATTTCGGAAATGGCCATCCGCAAAGCGCGCGAACACGTTCCCGGCCGCGACAACCTGAGCTGGGGGAAATTCCTGCAAGCCGCAGTGACGCGGCGTTCGCTCAGCGAACTCGCGTAGATCGGAAGACAACCTTCCAGATTGTCTTGGCCGAGAAGCATCTTGCTTCGTCGACCTTACCCCGACAGGCTGGAAGCCTGTTGGCCGAGTCTGGCAAGATGCCTGACTTCCCGTCGCTCAGAGTGACAGGTTGGCAATTTTGAGAGACAGTTATCATCGGTAATGAGCGCGAAGGACCACACGTTCACTCTCGGGATTGAAGAGGAGTTCGCCATTATCGATCCGGAGACGCGCGAGCTGCGTTCGCACATTCAGGAAATCCTCGAGGGCGGCAAGGTCGTGCTCAAAGAGCAGATCAAACCCGAGATGCACCAGTCCGTGGTCGAGCTTGGCACTGAGATTTGCGATTCCATCGAGCACGCGCGCACACACGTCCTTGATCTTCGCAGCAAATTGGCCGAGCTCGCCGGCAGGGCAGGGCTCAAGATCGCCTCCGTCGGCACGCATCCGTTTTCACACTGGCGCGACCAGCACATCACAGAAGGGGAACGTTACAAGCAGATCATTGAAGACATGCAGCTGCTCGCTCGTGCGAATCTTATTTTTGGATTGCACGTGCATGTAGGTATACCCGATCGCGAAATGGCCATTCACGTGATGAATCAGGCGCGCTATTTTTTGCCGCATCTTTATGCGCTGTCGGTTAACTCGCCGTTTTGGGTCGGCGAAGCCACGGGATTGAAAGGTTATCGGCTCAAAGTGTTCGAACGTTTTCCGCGCACGGGCATTCCCGATTCGTTCGAATCGCTTTCAGAGTACGAAGATTATTGCAAGCTGCTGGTCAAAACTGGGTGCATCGATAACGCGAAAAAGATTTGGTGGGACATCCGCCTGCACCCATTCTTCGATACATTGGAAGTCCGCGTGTGCGATGCTCAAACACGCGTGGACGACACACTCGCAATCGCGGCGCTGATCCAGGCCATCATCGCGAAGCTTTTTAAATTGCTACGACAAAACACCACTTTCCGGATTTACCGGCGCCGTCTTCTGGATGAGAACCGCTGGCGCGCTGCGCGCTACGGAATCCATGGAAAACTAATCGACTTCGGGAAGGAAACCGAGGTGGAAGAACGAAGTTTACTGAACGAATTGCTCGAGTTCGTAGCCAGTGAGGTGAGCGAGTTCGGCACGCATCGCGAAATGGCGCACATCGAACGCATCATGCGCGAGGGCACCGGCGCAGATCGACAGCTCGCAATGTACGAACGCACGCGCGACATCAAGGCAGTAGTCGATCATATCGTCGCCGAAACGTACGAAGGGCTTAGCACCGAGGCTGTGCAATCCTAACTGATTTGGTTTCCGCAATTGAGAGACGGTTGATGCGACGAATGGTCGTCGATTCCTTGCTCGTTTCAATATTCCGTATCCTCGCGACCGAAGATCAAGGTGACTGTCAGACCCAGAAGGCTGACTGCCGCCATCATTCCCAGTACCGCCGGAACGCCGAATTTGTTCTTTAAAATTGGCAGGACAAAGACGCCGAGAGTCGCTCCGATTTTGGCGACACCAGCCGCGAAACCGCTGGCCGTCGCCCGCAATTGAGTCGGAAAAAGGATGGGAGCCAGCGTAAATGTTGTGGAATTAGGTCCCGCGTTCATTAAGAGGTTGAACACGATAAATCCGGTGAACACCAGTGGGATGTGCAAGCTCGAATTCGAGAGGTAAAGAGCGACCATGAGCAGGATCATGCCGCAAGTCATGCCGGCGAAGCCGATGACCTGCATACGGATGCGTCCGAACTTTGGAACTGCCCAGATTCCAACAATGAAACCGAACAACAAGAACAAATCGATTGCACTGCTTCCCTTGGCGACAACCAGATCGTGAGTAATTGCGCCGCCTCCGCGCCCGGAGATATCAACAGCACCTAAGATAACAGGGGTGAACAGTCCCACGCCGTACGTGGCGATATCCATTAAGAACCATGGTACCGCGACAAGCACTGTACGAGCTCGATAGGTGCGCGAGAAAAGAATCCGAAGCCCTGGCATTCTCGTGTGCGCAATCGTACTTGCGAGGTTCTGGTTTCCAACGTGGCTGGTAACTTCCAACACTGCCTCGCGTTGCTCAGGCATGATCCGGATGAACGCCTGCGCAGCCTCGGCAAATCTGCCTCGGGCCATCAACCAATGCGGACTGTCTGGCGCTGAAAGACGGAGCAAAAAAAATAGAAAGGCGATGACGCCTTCGCTCGCCAGGAAAAGTCGCCAGTTCTGCATGCTCTCGACGGTTTTCAGCAGCACCAGCGTAATTACAGCCGCGACCAACATACCAAGCGATTGGCACGCAATCGTGGCGACCATCAATCGCGCACGATCGCGTCTTGGCAACACTTCCGAAACGTAACTGCTACTGACGGGGAAATCGATGCCGATTCCCACCCCGACGAGGAATTGCCCGATAAACAACATCGCCGGTCCCTTGGCTAACGCGCTGGCCGCCGCGCCTGCGCAAATAATTATCATATCGGCGAGCATCAACGGCTTCCGACCAAAGCGGTCAGCGATCGGCCCACCGAGTCCGGCCCCAAACACGGCACCAAGGACCAGACTTGCGCCGATGAGACCTACAACATCGGGCGTGAGATCAAACACAGCAATAATAAGAGGCATCGCCACGCCAAGAACGAAAATAACAAAGCCATCAAGCAGCGTGCCGCCGGTCGATAGCACCCAAAGCCATCGCTGGATCCCGTTCAGCGGCGACGCGTCTAATAACAGCGTCAGACGTTGCGAAAGCGTGATTTCGCCCAATGTTACCGCTTCTTGTGCCGGTTTGCTTTCCCAGGGCCGGCCGCCTCATGGTACTTGCGGCGAATTTCGGCCAGGTTCACCGTTGGTTTCGGAAACTGCATTCCCATCGCTTCCATCTCCCGAACAATGATCTGCGAAATGGCCAGATCGCGAAACCACTTATGATTTGAAGGAACGATAAACCAAAGGGCATGATCCGTGCTCGTTTTGGTAAGCACATCCTCGAATGCCTTCGTGTAGTCATTCCAATACTCTCGTTCTTTGTAATCCGATTCACTGATCTTCCACTGACGAGCGGAGTCATCCAGTCGCTTTTTAAACCGGGCAAGCTGTTCTTCTTTCGAGATGTGCAGGAAGAATTTGAGAATCGTTGTGTTGTTCTCGGTGGTTATTAGCCGTTCAAAATCATTTATTTCATCGTAGCGCTTAGACCAGATCTTTTCGGGGACCAAGCCATGAACTCTTGCCACCAGCACATCCTCGTAGTGGGAGCGATTGAAAATCACAACTGAGCCTTTGGCGGGCACGTGCGGATGCACGCGCCAAAGAAAATCGTGCGCCAGCTCCTTCGGGGTCGGTTCTTTAAAGTTAACAGCCATACAACCCTCAGGATTCAGCCCAGTGAAAACGTGGCGGACTACGCCGTCTTTGCCGCCCGCGTCGAGGCCCTGCAATACAATGAGAAGCGAATGCTTGTTCTCCGCATACATGAGATATTGCAGTTCGTCCATTTTCTGCCGGTTCTCCTCAATTTCGGGCAAGGCTGCTTTGCGTGACTCATGCTTTCCGTGATAGCTGGGGTCGAAATCTTTTAGCCGGACCTTGGACCCCGGCTTCACGGCGAGTTTTTTCCAATAGTTTGGCATGCTCGTTTTTCTCTTCTTGATTTACCGCACCGCTTTTTGCGCACCAGTCACGGGAACTCCCAGTGGCTCGAAAAGCCACCTCTTCCACGAGGAAGCGGGATCCAGAATGCCATAGAGTCCAAGCTTCACGATGTCCTGCGCTATCATCCAAAGCAGGTTGTAGCCCCAAACAAAACCGATGATTTTCCAGGGAAGCGGCGGCACGAGCCAGCCCTGACTACACATCAACACCGCAGCGATTTGAGTCGCAGCAATTGCAAAGAAAAGCTTCGAGCTTGGATAGGGCGGCCTCCAAAAGAGCCCACGGGTGCGAGTCACAAATAACATGAGGTGCCCGCCGGCAACGAGTTGCAGAAACATCATCGTCTGCAGTTGTGGTCGGTCCAGGTGATGAAGCGTGTCACCTAAGTACAGCAATCCAAAGCTTTGAATAACTGCGAGCAGTCCCAGGACTGACGAAATCACTAACACACGATCCAACTCCCATTTCACGGGCTGAGGCGGCACGCTCGCATTATCAAACGCGATGGTCATTATGGGAACATCATCCAGGAGGGCAAGCGCGATAAGCATAATCGCAGTTAGAGGAAAGAAGTGGTAATAGATCGACGCTAGTACGACGAACACCATGATCGCGATAGTCATAGCGATCCGATACAAAACGTAGCTCGTCATTCGCTCGAAGATGCGTCTCGCTTCCGCGATCCCTTCGATGATCACAGACAGGCCTGGTGCAGTCAGAATTAAAGCCGCAGCCGCCCGAGCTGCCTCTGTTGCGCCGGAGACAGCAATCCCCACATCCGCTTGCTTTAGCGCAGGAGCATCATTGACTCCGTCGCCGGTCATTCCGACGATGTGGCCGTTCTGCTGGAGTATTTTTACGATCGCGTATTTGTGTTCCGGGAAAACCTCCGCGAAACCGTCGGCCTCCTCGATTTTTTCGGCAGCGTCCAGCGGGATCTGGCCTTTTGTGACATCGCCAGGAAAAAGTTCAGTCGCCGGCTGAATATTTGCGCCCATGCCTAGTTGTAATGCGATCTGCCGGGCAATGGCGACGTTATCGCCGGTAACCATCTTCACTTTAACGCCGTACGCACGAGCGTCTGCTATGGTGCTCTTAGAATCGGGTCGGGGCGGATCAAGCAGTGGAAGAATTCCCTGGTATATCCATGGGCCATCGCCTTGGGCGACAGCAACACCTATGGTGCGGTAGCCACGACTGGCCAAACTATTCACTGTCTGATTAGCTTTCTCAAAATCCGAGCCAGAAAGCTTCGCCAGGCCGAGAATCACCTGTGGCGCGCCTTTAGTAACTCTAAAAATTTTACCAGAGGCATTCTTGATCGTTGCCTCGGTCCGTTTGTTGACCGGATCGAACGGAACGTAATTTTCCTGTTGATAGCTCTTAAGTATGGAGGGGTCTTTCAGGCCATCCATTACTGCGAGATCAATCGGGTCGTTATCAGCTGCGCGTGAGGCTAAGGACGCCATCAGAATCAATGTTGCTACGTCGGTTCCGGCCCAGGGTTCTGCTTCGCCGAGGGTCAGCTTGTTCTGGGTCAACGTGCCGGTCTTATCGGAACAGAGCACATCGACGCCTGCCAATTCCTCGATCGACTCCAAGCGGGAAACGATTGCCTTACTCCTGGCAAGAATTCGTGCTCCCAAAGCCATTGTCACCGACAGTACGGCAGGCATCGCCACCGGCACTGACGCCACCAAAAGGACGAGCACTACTTCGGCGAGCCTTAACAGTGCAATGCGATCGTAGTCGCCCCGCATATCGAAAAGACGGCTGGCCACCAGAATCACAACCAAGACCAGTGCCAGGATAACCAGGAAGTTACCGATCTTCATTACGGCTCTCTGGAAGTGGGAAACGCTTCCGGCGGCAGCGACTAATTTTGCGGTTCGCCCAAAAAAGGTATTCGCTCCGGTCGCCGTAACCACTGCGACCATTTCTCCCTGTTTAACGACGGAGCCGGAGTACGCCTTCTCGCCCGATTTTTTGGTGACTGGCAGCGATTCTCCTGTAAGCGCCGATTGGTCGATGCTGATGTAGTCGCCTTGGATGAGATTGCAGTCAGCAGGTACAACGTCGCCGAGGTACAGGCGAACGATATCTCCAGGCACGAGCGTACGGGCGTCGACTTCCTGCCACTCTCCACTGCGAAGGACACGTGCTTTCAACGCCAGCGAGTTCTTCAAGGCATCGAGCGCATTGGAAGCTTCATGTTCCTCCCAGAACCCCAGCAAGGCGTTGAATAGCAAGAGTGAGGCAATAATCGTGAAGTCACCCCAGTCTCTTACGATCAAGGCCATCAGCGCAGCCGCCTCAATCATCCATGGGATAGGGCCCCAGAAATAAGCCAGGAAAGCAGAAAGCGCGCTTTTCTTTTCTTCCGCGAGCGCGTTCGGGCCGTACTTTTTCAGACGTTCCTGTAGTTGGGCGGCGTTCAAACCGTTCTTCGGGTCGGTCTCGAGCTTCGCCAGAATTTCGGCAACAGTAGAACTAACAGATTCGGTGACGTCTGAGGTTGGCATAGCAACTCCTCGCTTACGTTGCAGCAGGACGTGATAGCTTGTCGCGGCCAGTAAGACTAGGAAAAAAGCTGCCGGCGGCGATCGCGAAGGGCGCGGTTCGGGCGACGAGACCGAACCGTCTACAGCGCTTTGTAATCCACAGTGATGGTGCGGTAAACGAGCTTATCGTGTTGCGCTGAGAAATAAAAAAGCTCAAGCATCGTCGCGCCGACCATCCACTGATAGCCGACCAGTGTCTGAATCACGTCCGTGTCGTTATCGCGAGAACGCGAAACGAGTTTGCCCGTTCCGTACTTCTCGTCGAAGTACTTGCGAATCTCTCCCATGCGTTGGTTGTAACGTTCGATCGACCAATCCGGGTATTCGTATTGTAATTCGATCGCCACAAGCGCCCTCTGCTTGAACGTGAACACCGTACGCTTTAATCCAGGATGGACGAGCCCTTCCACAGTCCAGATTTCACGGTTCTCTTTTTTCTCCCGCGAGGCAATTTTGGCCTTTGCGCCGTGCAGGACGGCGTCCACACGCGCCATCGAGTCGGTCCAACGAAAGCCGAACGGCGGAACCAGTTCATCAACCGGAAATGCGCACGGCGCAGAAAGAAAAAGCGCGATCAGGCCAGTGAGAAAAATTCGGCGCATCGCGGACCGGTTGGAATTGCCGGTACGGTTCTCCTGCCAGCTCGTCATTTCCGCGTGCATTGGCTGCATTTTTGATTCGGAGAGCGATCCCTCGTGGCACTCTGGGGGCCGTCAAAATTGCGCATGCAGGCCATTCCGGTCAACTCGGGAGCCCCATACGATGCAACGATTCCGAGCAGTTCGCCGGGGCGATTGCTAATTGGGGCGGCCAAACGTCGCGGCGAAATTTGCGCGAGCAACTATTTTCGGTTCTTCCTCGGACACGCGTGTTTCGGTTTTCTAGTCAAGAAAATTTTTCTCGGCGATTAAAAATAAAATTCATTTTTTTCTTGTCGATTTTGAGACCGGTTTCTAGTCTCAAGCCCGCTGGCGAGGAAGGGAACAAAGCGGATGTGAATAAGTTGTGAACATTTCTGAGAAACTTTCATCGGCGAGAATGAACAACACCAAAAGTTCATCGAAAGAACAAGTATGTGCGCATGCGCGGCAGGTTGAACTCACAGTGATGTTGAAGCGTGCGTTTGTCCGTTTTCCCTCGTATTTACACGTTTTTGACTTTTTTTTTCGGCATTCCCCCGGCGGATCACACCGGGCGATAGCTCCATCGCACCTTGGTTTCACCGAGCAATTTCCCACGCGCCAATGAGTGTGGCATTTGTGTAACACTGTTAACAACTCTGCTATGGATAAAAAATGTGCGCAGCTGTGGCATCGGTTATCAGCTGCGCTCAAGCCGCAGATTAGCGCCGATAGTTTCAAGCGCTGGTTTTCTGCTGTCGAGTTGATCGATGCAAAAGACAAATCCCTAACGTTTGGCGTCCCAAACAACATTTATCAATTTTGGATTGAGAGTAATTACATGCCGGCGTTGGAAACTGCGATCGTCACCACGTTTGGCAGCCCACGCTCGGTGAAGTTTTGCCTGCCGTCAGGGCCTGGCGCGCAAGCAGCCGTGGAAGATCCCGTGCCGCTGGAAGAAGTTTTGCCGCCCCATCCTGGCAACTCAAAACCAGGCACAACGGTCCCCGGCCTCAATCCACGGAACACATTCGAATCTTTCGTGGTCGGCCCAAACAACGAAATTGCGCACGCGGCAAGTCTCGCGGTTGCGCAGACGCCGGCGCGCACGTACAACCCGCTGTTCATTTACGGCGGAGTAGGTCTTGGCAAGACCCATTTGATGCAGGCCATTGGCCAATATGTGTGGGCCAAGAAGAAAAACGTGAAGGTGCTCTATGTCTCGAGCGAACTTTTCATTAACGAGTTCATCGACGCGATCCAGCACAGCAATCTCGTTAAGTTCCGGAAGCGTTATCGGCAGGCGGACCTTCTTTTGATTGATGATATCCAATTTCTCGGAGGGAAGGAACGTTCCCAGGAGGAATTCTTTCACACATTCAACACGCTTTTTGACGGGCACAAACAGATCGTCCTCTCCAGCGACCGGCCGGCCTCGGAAATCGCAAATCTGGAACACCGCCTGGTTTCGCGGTTTGAATGGGGACTTACAGCTGAGCTTCAGCCGCCGGACATCGAGACGCGCCTGGCGATCCTGCGGAAAAAGGCGCACAGCATGCAGATCAAATTGCGGGATGATATTTTTCAATTCCTCGCCAGCCGCATTCGCACAAATGTGCGCCGCCTGGAGGGCGCGCTGATGCGGGTGGCCTCCTTTGCGTCACTCAGCGGTAAGGAACTAACGCAGGAAGTCGTGGAGCATTTGTTAAAGGATATTTTGCAGGAAGAAGGGCGGCATTCCGTCACGATCGAACAAATTCAGCGGCGCGTGGCCGAACAGTTCGACGTGCGTGTGGCCGATATGACAAGCAAGCGACGTCCGGCCAGCATCGCCTTTCCGCGACAGGTAGCGATGTATCTGGCGCGCGAGCTCACCAAGGCTTCATTGAATGAAATTGGCGAGGCCTTCGGCGGGCGCGATCACGGCACGGTCTTGCATGCGTGCAAGTTGGTAAAGAAACGGATGACCGAACAGGACAATATTCGCCAGACGATATCGTTCATCGACAGTTCTCTTCAGCGTTGAGCTTACAGCCGTCCCGTTTACAGCTTGCGATTCCGGTCATGGCAAGTTACAAACCTGCCTCACGTCAGAGAGATTGCGGTTGCCGAACAAAATCCGAAGCGCTACATCTTAAACGCTTCTGTTCATCATGAAATTTAGCGTTACGAAAGAAAAACTGCTCGAAGGTCTGCAACAAGTCCAAAACGTCGTCAGCACCCGCACGACACTTCCAATTCTTTCCAACGTGTTGCTGCAGGCCGCCGAAGATGAAATCCATCTCACCACAACCGACCTTGATGTCGGGGTGCGCGGCAGTTGCGAGGCGCACGTGGACAAAACAGGAGCGACTACTCTGCCGGCACGGCGTCTTTTCAACATCGTTCGCGAACTGCCTTCGAGTGAAATTCAGGTCGATGTGGATGGGAAAAACGCCGCTTCGATTCGCAGCGGCCAAAGTTTCTTCAAAATTCTCGGGCTGCCCGAGGACGAATTTCCGCCGTTGCCGAAATTCGAGGGCGCGAAAGTGGTCACGATCCGGCAGAAAGATTTGCGCGACGGCCTGCGCAAGACTTCCTATGCCATATCGACCGACGAGACCCGCTACGTGCTCAACGGTGTTCTGTTCAGTTTCAAGGACAACAAGCTTACGCTGGTTGCAACGGATGGGCGCCGGCTGGCCATGGGGGAAATCGAACTTGAATTTCCGCGCAGCCACGAAGCGGACCTAATTATTCCGACCAAAGCCGTGACAGAATTGCAACGCCTGCTCACGGATGACGGGGAAGTCAAGGTGAGCATGGGCAGCGGACAGATCGCGTTCGATCTCAACAAAACGCTGCTCGTCTCAAAATTGATCGAGGGCAATTATCCAAACTATCGGCAGGTCATTCCGGGCGAAGCAAAGGAGCGAATAAAACTCGAGCGCGAAATGTTTCTGAACTCGCTGCGGCGCGTATCGCTTTTGGCCAGCGACAAATCGCACTCGATCAAATTGAATTTCAGCAAGAACAACATCGACATTACTGCCAACACGCCGGAGGTGGGCGAAGCGAAGGAATCGCTCGCCGTCGCCTACAAGGGTCGCGAGTTTTCCATCGCGTTTAATCCGGAGTTTCTGATGGCGCCACTGCGCGCACTGACCGAGGACGAGGTGTTTCTCGACCTAATCGACGAGATGAGCCCGGGCGTTCTCAAAATTCAGACGCCGTTCCTGTACGTGCTGATGCCGATGCGCATCAGCTCCTAAGCTGGGTTACAAAACCCGACGTTGCGGCATCGCCGAGTGCACCATCATCAGTTCGGTAACGTTCTCGGGCGTGAGCAAGC
>Ga0193730_1000157_pt1 | contig 21591 bp, 12 predicted proteins | sample U1a1metaG_FD_144919 | JGI IMG/M metagenome (GOLD analysis project Ga0193730, IMG submission 144919) | Soil microbial communities from a riparian zone of the East river system, Colorado, United States - U1a1 | ecosystem: Environmental > Terrestrial > Soil > Riparian zone | place: USA: East River...
AGAATCCATGCGGGAGAGCCTACGATCTGCCAAGCTAGAAGGTCAAGGACAAGTTGTAATACGTAAAGCCGTGTTAAACCGAGGCGCGGCCAAAACGTACCACTACCTCGATTATGGCTTGATTGACGCGGATGGCAAACTGATCGAACTGCCCATCTGTTATCGGGATAGCCGGACCGAAAACGTGATGGAGCAACTGTTCGCCCGCGTGCCGCGTGAAGAGATTTTTGCACGGACCGGCATTCAGTTTCTCCAGATCAATACGCTGTGCCAACTTTTTGCGCACACGCGCGAAGGCATTCCTGCGAACGCGCAGACGCTTTTATTGATGCCGGATGTGATCAATTTTTTACTCAGCGGGCGACGGGCCTGCGAGTACACAAATGCAACCACCACGCAGATGCTGAGCGCGCGCACGGGAACCTGGGATTGTGAATTGCTCAATCGTCTCGGCTTGCCGACTGGTTTGCTGCCGGAAATCATTCCGGCCGGCTCCACAGTCGGCCGGATTCGCACGGAGCTGGCGGCCGAACTTGGAATCGATCCAGTGGCCGTGATTGCGCCGGCGACGCACGATACCGGAAGCGCGGTGGCCGGCGCGCCGATCGATGAAGGCTGGGCATACATCTCTTCGGGCACGTGGTCGCTGGTCGGCGTCGAGAGAAGCGAAGCGTTGATAAATGATGAGGTCGCGCTCCGCAACTTCACTAATGAAGGCGGAGCGTTTGGCACGATTCGCTTTTTGAAGAACGTGATGGGCCTGTGGATTCTGGAATCGTGCCGGAGAGAATGGCAACGAAACGGAGTCGAGTGTGATTACGATGTTTTGTTGCGCGAGGTCGAGGCAATGAAAGACTACCCGGCGTTAATCTTTCCCGACGATCAGCGATTCCTGAATCCGCCAAGCATGCTCGAAGCGATCGCGATGCAGCTCGAAGAGACGCGTCAAATGGCTTTATCTGAACCTGCGCGGATCGCAAAAGCGGTTTTGGACTCACTTGCGTTTCGTTACGCATCGTTGCTCGGAACAATCGAATCCCTGACGAATCAGAAGATAAGAGAAGTGCGAATCATCGGCGGCGGCAGTCAAAACGCTTATCTGAACCAGGCGACGGCGAATGCGTCAGGGTTGCCGGTTTCGGCTGGCCCGGTCGAAGCCACAGCGATTGGCAATGCGCTCGTGCAGTCAATTGCTGACGGGCGATTTGCATCATTGACTGCAGCGAGACGCTACGTTGCCGCGCAGCTCTCGTCTAAAGAATTTAGCCCTCGAATTTCAAGGGGCCTGAAAGAAGCGAGCCGGCGCTTCGCTGAAGTCGAAGCGAGATACGCTTGAGAAGTAGTGATGCAGTTTGGATGAGTGGCACGGGCGTCCCGCCCGTGAATCACGCGCAGGATGCGCGTGCCACATTCAAACTGCATCACTAATCGTTTGAACGTCATGGCCAGTTCAATTCTGCTTCGAGCAAGCAACATCGATAAGTCGTACGCAGGTGTGCACGCGCTGAGAAATACTTCGTTAGAGCTGCGCGCCGGAGAAGTGCATGCGCTGATTGGCGAGAATGGCGCCGGCAAATCGACGCTCATCAAAATTATCACCGGGGCCGTCGACCCTGATCGCGGCGAACTCCAACTTGAAGGAAAGATCATTACCCAAAACTCGCCGCGCGTGGCAAAGCAATTAGGAATCGCAGCAATCTATCAGCAGCCGGCGCTTTTTCCGGAGCTTTCCGTTGCCGAGAACATCGCCATCGGTTTAGAAGAGCGCTCAATCTTCGGCCGCGTGAATTGGCGCGCGCGCAAAGAACGAGCTGCTCGTCTGCTCGCGCGGATCGGTGCGGCGATTGATCCGAATGCAGAAGCGGGCGATCTCACGATGCCTGAACAGCAGCTGGTCGAAATTGCACGTGCGTTGGGCGCCGCGGCGAAGGTCTTGATTATGGACGAGCCGACCGCCTCGCTTTCGGAAGAAGACACGCAGAATCTTTTCGCCGTGATTCGGCAACTTCGCAATGAAGGCGTCGGGATCATTTACATCTCGCACCGGTTGGAGGAATTGCCGCTGATCGCGGATCGAGTCACTGTCTTGCGAGACGGGCAAACCATCGACACGTGCGCGATGTCCGCAGTCAATCGACAGCAACTGATTCAGCTCATGGTCGGCCGCGAGTTGGCGGCGGTGTTCCCCAAACAGACCGTGACGATTGGCGAGCCGGTTTTAGAATTGAGGGACCTGGGGTGTGCCGAGTCAGGGATTCACGACATCAATCTTTCGGTGCGCGCAGGCGAGATTGTGGGGTTGGCCGGACTTGTCGGTGCCGGACGAACGGAATTGGCGCGCACAATTTTCGGACTGACACCGGCTGATCGCGGGCAGATTCTTCTGCGGGGAAAACCGTTGAAGATAGCCAGTGCTGCGCAGGCGATCCGTAGCGGACTCGCGTATGTACCGGAGGATCGTCGTCGTCATGGCGTGATTTTGGATTTGGCGATTAGCGCGAATGTGACCCTGGCTTCGCTCGATCAATTCTCCCGGTTCGGCGCACTTGATTTTCGCCGCGAGAAAGAAATTGCCCGCGATTACACGCGGAGATTGGGTATCAAGACTCCGTCAATTTTCGCGCCGGTCACGACCTTGTCAGGCGGAAACCAGCAAAAAGTTGCACTCAGCCGTTGGCTGGTTACGAAACCATCTCTGCTTATTCTCGACGAGCCGACCCAGGGCATCGATGTTGGCGCTAAGTCCGAGGTCCACGCGCTGATGACTGAGTTAGCGTCCCAAGGCGTCGCGATTCTAATGATTTCATCAGAGCTCCCGGAAATTCTCGGGATGAGCGATCGGATTGCGGTGATGCGCAGCGGAACGATTGTAGCGACTCTCGATCGCGCTGATACCACGCAGGAAGAGATCCTGGCGCTGGCGCTGGGCCATCATGCAGATGATAGCGCCATAGGATAAAGGAGGCGACATCGACGCGTTTGCAGCTCCGTTAGGAGCGAAATGTTTATAGTAGATGGATACCGCTTTTTGCATTCGCGCTCCTTTAGGAGCGCAACCTCGCAGGTTTTCAGATGTCGCCCCTAAAGGGGCTGAGCAATTAAATACGAGTTGGGTCCTATAAATATCTCGCTCCTAACGGAGCGAAAGAGCCGACTAAATGAAGGTTGGTGCTTTCAAGCGAGAAGTTTCGGCGGCGATGGCTTATGCGGTGTTGCTCATCGTCGTCGGCATCCTTGCGCCTTCATTTTTTAGCGCCACGAACCTGCGCGACCTGGCGCTGAATAACGCGCCAGTGCTGCTCCTAAGCGTCGGCATGACGATGATTATCCTCATCGGACAGATTGATATCTCGGTTGGCTCTCAGTTCGCTGTCGCGAGCGTTGCCGCGGGAGCGTTAGCAAAAACCGGAATGCCGATACCCCTGTTGTTGCCTTGCTTACTGTTGATTGGCGCCGCGATGGGCGCAGTTAACGGCGCGTTAGTCGGATTGCTGCGGCTGCCATCGATTATCGTGACGCTGGCGATGCTGGTCGCCTGGCGCGATGCGTTGCGTTGGACCACCGGTGGCGAATGGGTGCAGAACCTGCCAGCTGATTTTCAATGGTTTGGATTGGGACAGAGTTTGGGCCAATGGTTGATTGTGATCATTTCTCTGGTCGTGCTCGCTTGCTTTACCTGGGCATTACGTAATCTGGCAGCAGGCCGCGCAGTCTATGCGGTTGGCTCAGATGCTGAGGCCGCGCGTCTCGCCGGCATCGGCCCGGCGCCGGTGACTTTCTTCATTTTTGTCTTGATGGGCGCGCTGGTGGGATTGGCAGCGTTGCTCAACGCCGCGCGGTTTTCAACGGTGCCGAGCAACGCGGGATTGGGTCTGGAGCTGAAGGCCATCGCCGCAGTTGTAGTCGGCGGCACCGCGATCACCGGAGGACGCGGCACGTTGATCGGCACGCTGGCCGGCGTTGCGTTGCTAGGGACAATTGGTACTGCGCTCACGTTCGTAGGCATCAATCCTTTTTGGGAGAAGGCAATTCAAGGCGCAGTGATTTTGGCGGCGCTGGCTTCGGACTTTGCGTTAGGTCGAGTTGAGCAAATGCGCGCAAATCGCGCGGCGCTTTAGCAGGGAAGCCACAGAGGCACAGAGAGCGCAAACTGACTCGGCACGAGTGGTGCAGTTTGGTTTTTGGAGTGTCTCATTCACACCGTGGCTTCAGCCCGGTGGTCGGCAGTGGTTTTTGGATATAGAGAAACCGTTTTCAACGGTTTTCTTTCGTCCGTTTGTAGGAAAGCCGTTGAAACGGCTGCTTGGGTCGCACCTGATCTGCCGACCACCGGGCTAAAGCCGCGGTGTGAATGAAAGGCCAAACTGCACCAATACTCGGCACGAGGTATTGGCATTCAATTCTCTGTGCCTCTGCGTCTCTGTGGCAATTCAAATGAATTCGGCAAGTCCGCAATCTGAAATCCTCGAGCTGCAGCTAACTCCGCCATGGCGCGAGCGGCTCTTTCCCAACAATGAGTGGGTATTGCTCCTCGTGCTCGTGATCGAGTGCGCCATCTTCAGCGTTACCGGAAATAATTTTCTTTCCACCACGAATGCTTTCGAGATCACCAGATTGAGCGTTGAGATCGGACTGCTGGCGCTGGCGCTCACACCGATAATCATCACTGGCGGCATCGACCTCTCAGTAGGTTCGATGATTGGTCTCGCCGCGGTCGTGCTGGGAGGGTTATGGCGCGATGCTCACTTGCCGATTCTCCTGGCCGCGGTTGTAACTCTCGCAGTGGGCGTCGCCGGCGGCGGGCTGAACGCCTTCATGGTTTCGCGTTTGAAATTTCCGCCCCTGATTGTGACCCTCGGTACCTTCTCACTTTTTCGCGGGATCGCCGAAGGGTTGAACCGCGGCATCGAGAACTACTCAGGCTTCTCGCCGGGGTTTTTGTTCCTGGGCCAGGGGTATGTTGGCGGCGTCGTCCCGACGCAACTGTTTATTTTGATCGCAGCCATCGCCGGATTTTGGTGGTGGCTGCACGTTTCAATTTACGGGCGCAGTCTTTACGCGATTGGATTTTCGGCTGAAGGATCACGTTACGCGGGAATTCCCGTTGCCCGCCGTTTGGCGCTCGCTTACGTACTGTCGGGTTTGATTTCGAGTCTCGCGGCGATTGTATATGTGGCCCATCTTGGGCAGGCGAAGTCGGACGCGGGCACCGGCTACGAGCTAATGGCCATCACCGCCGTGGTGCTCGGCGGTACTTCGATCTTTGGTGGCCGCGGGACCGTGTTGGGGACGGTGCTGGGCCTGTTCGCGATCGTGATTTTGCAGAATGGATTGCGACTGAGCGGGCAGCCTGCAGAGTTGGCCGGCATTCTAACCGGCGTCTTATTGGTCGTGACCATTCTGTTCGATCGCCTTTCAAAGTGGCCCAGACTTCAGTCTGTGAAGTCTGTGATAGTTATCGGCGACGGAGGAACTGAAGTCCGATTCGCTGAGGAGGAATTCAAAGTGAGAAACTCGCAAATCGCAATTCTAAGTGCGGTGATTCTGGTTGCCGCCTTGATTGTGGCCGGCAGCAACTGGTGGTCGACGCGTTCGTTGCGCGATGAGTTGAAAGGCGCCGGTCCGGCCGCCAAAACCACAAACGGCCGCAAGCCTGTCATCGCCATGATGCCGAAGGCGAAAGGTGATCCTTACTTCGTCAGTTGTAAGCAAGGTGCAGATGAAGCGGCAAAGGAATTGGGAGTTGAATTGCTGTGGGATGGTCCTACCGATCTTGATCCGGCCAAGCAGAACGAAGTGGTTGAGGCTTGGATTACTCGAGGTGTCGATGTAATCGCTGTCAGTGTCGAAAACAAGGTTGGCATCTCGACGGTCCTGCGAAAAGCGAAGGAGAAGGGAATCAAAGTCATCACCTGGGACGCGGATGCCGAGAAGGACGCGCGCGACTTTTTCATCGATCAAGCGACTCCGCAAGGGATTGGCTATACGCTGACTGATGAGGCGGCGAGGATCCTAAATAACAAAGGTGAGTTCGCGATCATCACGGCGTCTTTGAGCGCAGCGAACCAAAATGAGTGGATCAAGTACATAAAGGAACGGATGGCGCAGAAATATCCTGACCTCAAACTCGTTGCCATTCAGCCCAGCGAGGGTGATCGCGATCGCGCTTTTGCGGAAACGCAGACGGTGCTCAAGGTTTATCCCAACGTAAAGCTGATCATGGCCATTGCCGCGCCCGCAGTCCCCGGCGCCGCGGAAGCCGTGCAGCAATCGGGCCGCCAAGATGTGAAAGTCACTGGCCTGTCGCTGCCCAACATGAACAAGCCTTATGTGCATTCGGGTGTCGTTGAAAGTGTGGTGTTGTGGAATACAGTCGATCTCGGCTACCTGACAGTCTATGCCGCGAACGCGCTGGCAGCGGGACAGCTAAAGCGCGGCGGCAGCGTCTGGAGTGCGGGACGGCTGGGGAAGATTGAGGTCGCGGATGACGAAGTGCGTCTCGGCGCACCTTTCGTCTTCAACAAGGACAATATCGATCGATTTAACTTCTAAGAGTTGCGGGCGTTTCGTGGCACGCGCATCTTGCGCGTGATTCACGGGCGAGACGCCCGTGCCACTTCCACGGATGATGATCCGCAAAGCATTTCTGATGACGCTCAAGCCGGGGTGCCGGTTCGAATATGAACGCCGGCACAATCCAATCTGGCCGGAACTGGAGACGGTTTTGAAGGAACATGGAGTGAGCAACTATGAGGCTGCTTCGTTACGCGTTGCTCGTCTTGTTAGCCATGCATCTCGGCGTTAATTCGGCGAGTAGCTTATCTTTGCGATCTCTTGCGCCGGTGCAGCTTTGCGTGAAATGCAGTGGTGGGCTCACGCAAAGTCGCAGAGACGCAAAGAAGAGCCGCAAAGTAAGAGACGATTCGTCGAACACTCACGATGTGTACATCTTCAGTTATTTCATGGGCAACGGCGAAGACGGATTGCACCTCGCTTACAGCGATGACGCATTGGTTTGGCGCCCACTCAACGGCGGGAAGTCGCTGCTGCAGCCCGTCGCCGGCCGGAGCAAGTTGATGCGCGATCCACAGATCACCATGGGGCCTGACGGATTGTTTCATATGGTCTGGACGACGTCGTGGAACGATCAAGTAATCGGCTACGCAACGTCAAAGGATCTCATTAATTGGTCGCGACAGAGTGGCTTTAGACCGATGAAGCACGAGCCGACGGCGCTGAATGTCTGGGCGCCGGAACTTTTCTATGACTCCAGCAAGAGAGAATATCTGCTGTTTTGGTCATCGACGATTCCAGGACGATTCCCCGAAACCGATCGGAGCGGTGATAACGGAAGAAACCATCGCATCTACATGACTAGAACGAAGGACTTCCGTCGCTTCACGCCGACGCGTCTTTTCTATGATCGAGGGTTCAGTGTAATCGATGCGACGATCCTTACGGACGATCGCCGTTATGTAATGATCTTCAAAGACGAAACTCGCTGGCCCGAACCCAAAAAGAATCTTCATTATGCGACCAGCGATCGCGCGGCCGGACCTTTCGGTGAGGCGTCGCCGCCAATCACCGGGAATTATTGGGCGGAAGGACCAACCGCCATCAAGATAGATGGTCGATGGATCGTTTATTTCGACAAGTATCGAGAGCATCGCTATGGCGCCGTCGCGTCGTCCGATTGGACCAACTGGGAAGACATTTCAGCGCAGCTTCAATTTCCGGAGGGTGCGCGTCATGGATCAATCCTGCGCGTGTCGCGTGTGGTTATGACCAGGCTGCTCGAGTTGAAATGAAATGCGAACCGAGGAGAGTCAGGTAGTGTCCTTATTTAACGTGGCACGCGCATCTTGCGCGTGGTTCACGGGCGGGACGCCCGTGCCACATTTTCAAATTAGGGCACTACCGAGAGTTATGAACCTTATTGTCAGAAAGATTTGCGGAGGCGTGATGGCCGGGCTGCTGGTGGCGTGTTCCGGCATTGCGGCGACGGCGCAAACGATCACAGACCTGCAACGCGGATTCGAACAGCCACCCATTGACGCGAAGATCATGATGCGGTGGTGGTGGTTTGGACCAGCTGTTACCAAACCAGAACTCGAACGCGAAATGCGCCTGATGAAGGAAGGCGGCATCGGCGGTTTCGAAGTGCAAGCTGTCTATCCGTTATCGCCTGACGATCCAACCGCGGGAATTAAAAATCTGCCTTATCTTTCGGATGAGTTTATTGATGCGCTGCGGTTCGTATCCGCCAAAGCCAAAGAACTTGGATTACGAATGGACTTGACACTCGGGAGCGGCTGGCCGTACGGCGGTCCTTCGGTCGCGATTACCGACGCGGCGTCGACGTTGCGTTCGGAACGCGTCAAGATTCAGTTAGATACTCGGCGCGTACCAATCCCCAGCGTCACGGCCGGCGAGAAATTCCTGGCGGCATTCATCGCGCGTACAAATGGACAAACGATACCGGCCGACGGTTTCGGCGAGCTAACCGACATTCATGATGGCGCGGTGTGGCTGCCCAAGCTTCTCGACGGTACGTATGAGGTTCTGTTCTTCATCTCGGGTCGCACGGGCATGCAGGTCAAACGTCCCGCCGTCGGCGCTGAAGGTTACGTGCTCAACCATCTCGACGCGACGGCGACCGGGCATTACTTGAAGAATGTGGGCGATCGTTTGCTGCAGGCTTTTCCTGCGGACCGTCCTTATACCGTCTTCTGCGACAGTTTGGAAGTTTACAATCAGGATTGGACTCCCGATTTTCTCGACGAATTCAAGAAGCGGCGTGGTTACGATCTAAAGCCGTATTTGCCGGCTTTGATTGCAGACGTGGGACCGAAAACCCTGGACATTCGGCGTGACTGGGGGAAGACCTTAACGGAACTCTACAACGAACGTTTTCTTATGCCGCTGCACGATTGGGCCAAACGCAATCGCACGCTACTGCGCGTGCAGAACTATGGAACTCCCGCGGTTTCGCTTTCAGGATATGCGAACGTCGACCTACCTGAAGGCGAAGGCGCCCAATGGAAAGTTGTGCGTGGGACCCGTTGGGCTTCATCTGCCAGTCATATCTACGGACGACCAATCACGTCGTCGGAAACCTGGACGTGGCTGCACTCGCCCGTGTTTCGCGCTACGCCCCTGGACATGAAGGCTGAGGCCGATCGTCATTTCCTGATGGGAATCAATCAGCTAATCGGGCACGGTTGGCCTTACAGTGCCGAAGATGTTGACTATCCCGGTTGGCGCTTCTATGCGTCCGCGGTTTTTGACGAGAAGAATCCCTGGTGGATCGTGATGCCCGACATCGCGAGTTATCTTCAGCGTTTGAGTTATCTGCTGCGTCAGGGAACGCCGGTCAATGAGGTGGCGCTTTACCTGCCGAACGACGATGGCTGGGCGCACTTCACGAGCGGCAATCCGAACTTGATCGATATTCTGCATGACCGCGTCGGAACGGATGTAATCAGCACAATCCTCGATTCCGGATACGGCTTTGATTTCTTCGATGATGAGGTGTTGATGAAAACGGGCCGTATGGAGCAGGACAGATTGGTACTCGGCTCGAGCCGTTACCGCGTAGTCGTTCTACCCGGAGTCGAACGCATTCCGCTTGAGACGATGCGCAAGCTTGAAGAGTTCGTACACGGCGGGGGCATTGTGATCGCCACCCGTCGTCGTCCGGAGATTGTTCCAGGTCTGAAAGCGACCGCGGAAGACCAAATTGCGCTACATGAGATCGTGAAGCGGCTATTCGAAGGTCCGTCTGCGAAAGCGTTCTACGTTGAGGACGAGAAACAACTGTTCGGACGGAAGCTCATAAACTCATTGCCACCGGATGTGTCGTTGAATCCCGTCACGGCTGAAATCGGATTTGTCCACCGGCGTACAACTGACGCGGATGTTTATTTCATCGCGAACACTTCTAACGTGCGTCTGAGGGTCGAGGCGACTTTTCGTGTCGCTTCCCCACAGGCCGAATGGTGGGATCCTTTCTCAGGGAGAACTATTCACGCGAAGATCGAAAGTAGAACGCCGGCCGGAGACACAATCGCGATTGATCTTGAACCATACGAATCGCGCGTGTTGGTTTTCAGCAAACGAATTTTGCCGGCGGCCACCGGCCCGACGCCGGTTAGAGTTCCGGCTCCGATTGATCTGAGCACAAACTGGAGAATCACAATTGGTGACAATTCGGTTGTAACTGACCATCTGCAATCGTGGACCGAGAGCGAAGCAACGCGTTATTTCTCAGGCACGGCAACCTATGAGAAGGAGATCAACCTGCCCGGCGATTTGGTGCAATCAGGGCTCGCAGTGCAGTTGGATTTCGGTGAAGGGAAGGCGTTGGCTGAACAGAATCTTCGCTCCGGCATGCAGGCATGGTTCGACCCTCCCATCCACGAGGCGGCAGTTGTTTATGTCAACGACCGGCGCGCCGGATCGCTTTGGTGTCCCCCTTACGCGCTCGACGTCAGCAGCCTTCTGCGTCCGGGTGACAACAGGATTCGAATCGTTGTAGCCAATTTGGCCCTGAACTATATGGCCGGCCGGCGACCGCCCGATTACCGTCTGCTCAACCTGCGTTACGGCGAGCGTTTTCAGGCGCAGGATATGGACAAAGTCCAACCCATATCCTCCGGCCTGCTGGGACCAATCCGTCTTGTGCCTAAGCCGCGCTAGGTCCATGACGCATGCTGTTTGCTATGAGTCGCTCAAAAGATATTTCAGAAGGATGGACATGAAGCTCTGTACATTTGTCATAACACTGCATTTTTTGGCCGTCATAGCCGTCGCCCAGCAACAACCGCCGCGCGAATGGATCGATCCCGATACGGGCCATCGGGTGATTCGTCTGTCTGAAGAGCCCGGCAGTGCGAGTCTCTATTTTCATCAGAATCCTTATACGCCGGACGGGCAGAAATTAATCATCACTACGCCGAATGGTCTTTCAGCGATCAACCTAAGTACGCGCGCGATTGAAAAAATCGTGGATGGCCGCGTCAGCGTAATTATCGTGGGCCGGAAAAGCGGCGACGTTTATTACACGCGGACGGTCACGGACAACGACGTCCGCCAGACGACCGTCTACGCTACAAATCTGAGCACCAAAGCCACCCGCGAGATAGTGAAGCTGCCGCCCGCCGCGTCGGTCTCTTCAGTTAATGCAGACGAGACATTGCTCGCGGGAATCATCGATGAGAAGCTGGCCGCCGCCCTCAAGGCGGGACAGCCACCGGCCCCCCCACCGGCAGCGCGCGGCGATAACTATCCCGGCAAGGGCGACATGATGGAGAATCGTCTCGCCGAAAGACGGCCGCTGCAACTCATCACCATCAACACAAAAACAGGCGAGGTCAGAACGCTCCTGCGCGGCACCGACTGGTACAACCACCTTCAGTTCTCGCCGACCGATCCAACGCTGCTGATGTTCTGCCATGAAGGTCCCTGGCATAAAGTCGATCGTACCTGGACCATTCGCACTGACGGCTCTGCGCTGACGCAAATTCATCACCGCACAATGTTGATGGAGATCGAAGGCCACGAGTGGTTTGGCGCCGACGGCAAGTGGATCTGGTACGACTTACAGACGCCACGCAGTCAGGATTTCTGGGTTGCAGGTTACGAAGTCGCGACCGGCAGACGCACCTGGTATCACCTTGAGCGGAGTGAATGGTCGGTGCACTTCAATGTGTCGCCCGATGGAAAGCTTTTCGCCGGTGATGGAGGTGGGCCAAACAGCGTGGCGGCTCCCGGGAATGGACAGTGGATTTATCTCTTCCGGCCTGAGCTGGTGCCCGATCGCACCGATGGAGAGCTGCCGAAGGCCGGGGATCTAATCAGGCCGGGAGTCTTCAAAGCAGAGAAACTCGTCAACCTTGCCAAACACAACTACACACTTGAGCCCAACGTCACGTTTAGTCCTGACATGAAATGGATTGTATTCCGCTCGAACATGTTTGGGCCGACGCATGTCTTCGCGGTTGAGATCGCGAAAGCGGGCCAGTAAATGACGGTTGACAGGATTAACAGGATTTACAAAAGGAAGAAAAAGTTGGGTGTTACGATTCGCTCTTTCCAAATCATGTTTATCTCGTAAATCCTGTCAATTTCTATTCAATCTCAGACACTCAATTAGATTCAGCGGCGCGGCCTTGCGCGCCGGACACTTCACTGCATCGCAAATCCATGGACCCGTAACCAGTCAGCGCAACGCGCCGGCCAGGTCGAGAGAATCGGATCGTTGCCGCCGAGCCCGAAGCCGTGCGGTCCGCGCTCATAAATATGGAGTTCAAACGGCACACCGGCTTTGCGCAGGGCCGCGGCAAACATCAGGCTGTTATCAACCGGCACCGCAGTGTCCGTCATTGTGTGCACGAGGAACGTCGGTGGGGTCTCTTTTGTTACCTGCTCTTCGTTTGAGAGCAACGCGATGAGTTGCGCCGAAGGGTTTTCGCCCAGCAGGTTCTTTTTCGATCCCGCATGAGTTTTCTCACGCATCGTGATCACGGGATACAACAAAATCAAAAGGTTCGGCCGTGAGCTCACGCGTTCGATCGGATCGCTCGCGTCGCTTTTGCCGGAATCAAAATGCGTGGCGATAGTTGCAGCGAGATGCCCGCCTGCCGAAAAACCAAGGATCCCGACGCGTTCGGGATCAAGCTTCCACTCCGCGGCCCGCGCGCGAATCGTGCGCATGGCGCGCGCGGCGTCTTGCAGTGGCGCGGGATGATGATAACGGGTACCCAGTCGATACTTGAGCACGAACGCGGTGATGCCGATCGAGTTGAGCCATTCGGCGACAGGTGCGCCTTCGTGCGCAGCCAAATGGTCGTACCCGCCACCGGGACAAACGATGACTGCGGCGCCGGTGGCCTTTTCTTTCAGAGGAAAGTACGGCGTCAACGTGGGAACGTCGACAGGCTCTTTGCCGGCTGCCCCGGGTGCGCCATCAGGCCAGAGCACGATTGGAGTTTGAGCTGATGCGGTCATGTTCGTGAATGATGCTGTGCCGGTTTTAGGATTCCAACTGTCAGTGCCGGACAGAACTCTCTGCAGGGTGATCGTCTTTGCTTCCGTTTCGGTCAACTGCTTTGCCCACTTGACGCGCTCATTAACCCTGGCGCCCGGTCCAGTGCTCGCGAATTCCGCATAGCGCGAAGTCTGCTCACGATCAGGTTGGCTCCAGTTGTTCCATCCTTCGGGACGAACCACTCCGGCCATTTCCGTGTTGAGAAAGATCGTCCCCGCATAGGGCCGCCACGGCCGACCGAGATACGTCTTGAGGTTCTGTGATTCCGCAGTAATCTTGCAATGAGAAAAAACAAAGCCGAACTGCGCTTGCGGCGGTGTCGAGGCCGCAGTGATATAGCCGTCGCGCAGAACGTGTATATGACAGTTCTCGAACCAGGCCGTCGCGGCGCCAAAGATAAAGTCGACGTGACCGGTGATGTAGCAGTTTTCAAAATACTGCCGCCCTCGATTCAAAAGGATCGTGTCCTGCCATCCAAGGAAGCGGCAGTTGCGAAACGTGACGCGATCGCCCTCGACGCGAATGGCCAACGCCTGGCCCACTGGCCCGGCGGAATTCTCAAAGGTAAGGTTCTCAATCGTAAAATCGTCGGCATCGATAAAAGTCGAAGGCGTACGAAAGGTCCCGATGGCCTTGCCGTCCACTCCAATCATGTTGGCGTTCAGGTTGTACGTCAGGACGGTCTTCTCAGGATCTTCACCAACGAGATGAACAAAACGTTTTTCATGCTGCGCGTAGATCAACTCCTTATAGATGCCTGGTTTGATATGAATGATGGCGGGGTTGTCGAAGCGAGTCGTCTGCGGCACGGCGTTGATGGCTTCCTGAATCGTCTTGAATTGGCCGCTGCCATCCGCCGCGACTGTCAGATTGGTTTGAGCTGAAGAGATGTTTGCGGCGAAGAGCAGCGAAGCGATCGTCCCGCAAAATAATAATGATGTCTTTGTTCGGAAGTTCACGGTCGAATGTCGATAAGCGGTGGCACGGAAATGTCACGGCCGTAGTGAACGAAACTGACGTGGCACGCGCATCTTGCGCGTGAATTCACGGGCGGGACGCCCGTGCCACCCTACTAAGATAGGTGCGCTTGTCACGGCGAGCTCGGTCGGGAATTCAAACTGCGTCCTTTGTTCGCCGGCTCAATTTTTACGTTTTGGAAAAGAATCGAGCCGCTGGCTTCCACGACTTCGCCGGCTTCGACGCCACGGAAAACACAGTCGACGAACCGCACATCGTCGATTACCGCACCTGGAAAACTGGCAATCCACATCACTCGCGGACTGGCCGCGCTCTTAACATTCTCGAGCCTGACGTTGCGCACGATCGGTTTATAAGGTCCGTTCGGCCCCGTCTCGTACATGAAGTCGATGGTCAGGATCGCTTCCTTCACATGACCGATTTCTACGTTGCGCATAAAAACATTTTCGGCAAACCCGCCACGCCGCGCGTTCGATTTGAAACGCAGGGCACGCTCGAGATTTGGACTGTCCATGTGACAGTTTTCGATGAATACGTTACGAATTCCACCTGAGACTTCGCTGCCCAGCACCACGCCGCCATGACCGTCTTTCATCGTTGAGTTGCGGACGATGATGTTTTCGGACGGCACATTCACGCGGCGCCCGTCGTTGTCGCGACCTGATTTAATAGCTATGCAATCGTCGCCGGTATCGAATATGCAATCTTCGATCAGCACGTCCCGGCTCGATTCCGGATCACAGCCGTCGTTATTAGGGCCGTGGCTTGAAATCTTCACGCCGCGGACAGTGATGTTGGTTGAGAGGACCGGATGAATCTCCCACATCGGCGAATTGATGATTTGAATTCCCTCGATCAGGATGTTGCGCGAGCGGTAAGGCTGAATAAAATTCGGCCGCAAGTATTCGCCTTTGCCAAAGATTCGATCCTTCACCGGCACGCCGCGCTCGCCATAATCAAGCAGCTTGCGTACGCTGCTGCGCGCCGGCGCCTCGTCGTTTCCGCGCCGCCGCGTCCAGGCCCACCAGTTCTGATCGGACGCAGAGCCGTCGAGCGTGCCGCTGCCGGTCACCGCGATGTTTTCCTGTTCGAAGGCATAGATCAAGGGCGAGTAGTTCATGCATTCAGTGCCTTCGAAGCGCGTGTAAACAACGGGCAAGTATTTTTGAGGATTCGTGCTGAACTTGAGGATCGCGCCGGCTGAAAGGTAAAGATTGACATTGCTCTTCAGATGAACTGCACCGGTTATGAAAGTTCCGGCCGGCACCACGACACGGCCTCCGCCGGCGTTATGACAAGTGTCGATTGCTTTGCGAATTGCGTCCGTAGAATCAGACTGGCCGTCGGCCACGGCGCCGAACCTGGTAATCTCGAAATCGCGTGCGGGAAACTTAGGCGCTTTGATGCGCGCGAGAATCGCGGGCGCCGAGCTCCAATCCACAACCCGTGTATTCGGTCGCTGAGCGCGCTGCGCCGCTACTCTGCTGTGCATCGGCGCGATGAGCACGCCAAGCAACAGAATCAGTCCAACAAAACGATGAGTCAATCGGATCATCTATTGAGCTCTCCCCGCGCTTAGTGAAGTATTTCTTTGTGTCTCTGTGCGTCCTCTGTGTCTCTGTGGTGAAAGCGCCCAGGAACAAATCTCACCACAGAGACACAGAGGACGCACAGAGACCCGGAGAACAAATCGCCCACCGATCTATCTTTTCGCCGGCGACTGACTAATCAGCCAGCGAGTGAGATCGCGCGCTGCCTGGTAGTTATCGAACGTCGGCGGCAATTTTCGGCCGTCGAGATACTCGTTGTAGAACCACGGATCGCCGACAGCGAAAACAGTTCCGCGGCCAAGTTTCGCCACGGCCATAATCACATCGCCCGTGTCATCGAATACGGACTTGGCCGGTGGCGTCAGGGTGAATGTCGAGATCTCTTTCAAGTAGAGTCGCTTCGCGGATTTGAAAATCGGATTGCGATCCGGCACCAGCAACAATCCTTTTTCAAAGTCATTACCGGGCACCTTGTTGCGACTGTCCTTGTTGAATTGAATGCCGAACTGACCGGCCAGTTGATTGAAATGATCGAACTCCATATTGCCGATGTCGTTGCCCATGAATACCAGCACGCCGCCGGCTTTGACCCAATCAACAATTGCTTTGATATGAGGGGCTTCGATGTAATTAGGATGTTCGCTTTCCTGCGGCGTGTCGGGATCGACGATGATGTATATGTCAGTCCCCTTGAGATTCGCGGCGCTGGGCGCCTCAGCGAGACTCTTTGTATTCACGCCAAAACTTCGGAACACTCGGCCCCAAAGCGAGTAACCTCCGTTGGCGCGTTCTTCCCATTTGTAATGCCAGGGCACGATGCGTCCCGTGATGTCTTTCTTTGTTTCGGCGTTGAAAAAATAGTCGAGCATAACCCTCTTCCCTTTGCCGAGCGCGCGGTTTGCGTTCATCTCGATTTCCGAACTCGCCATCAGAAAAGCGCCGATGCCTTTGGGATCATTCGTGACGATTTTCTCGCCGATGTAATACTGGTAGCTGCCATCCCGATAAGGATTACCACCGAGGCCGGCGCCGCCGACCGTTCCTTCAAGATTCACCTGTCCGCTCGCATCCGTTTTGACGAAGCGATTCAGAATTCCCTGATAGCCTTTCTGCGCCACGGACAGATATCGGTCCGGCAGGTAACCGTGGCGCACACCTTTAGCCAGCGCGTAAACAAACATGCAGGCGGCGGAAGCCTCGAGGTAGTTTCCTTTTTCGTTTTGTTTGTCGAGGATTTGATACCAGAGGCCTGAGCTCGGCTCCTGATATTTTTCGATCGCGGGCGCCAGACGCTTCAGAATTGCTATCAACTCAGCTCTCTGCGGATGGTCTTCAGGAAAGTAGTCAAGCGTATCGACTAAGGCCATTCCGTACCAGCCGATAGCGCGGGCCCAGAAATTCGGCGACAAGCCTGTCTGCGGATTGGCCCAACGTTGTTGCTTCGATTCATCCCAGCCGTGATACAGCAGACCAGTTTTGGGGTCGCGCGCGTGCGCCTCTATCCAGACGAATTGCTTCGCGATGTCGTCGAAGACAGCGTCGTCGTGAAAGGTAGCGGCGTACTCTGCATAGAAGGGCTCGCCCATGTAGAGACCGTCGAGCCACATCTGAAATGGATAAATCTTCTTATGCCAGAAGCCGCCCTCATGCGTGCGTGGCTGGTTCTTTAATTGTTCGCGCAGGTGGTCCGCCGCTTTTTTGTATTTTTCTTTTTCCGTAACTCGGTAAAGTGTGAGCAGCAGTTTTCCTTCGTTGATGCTATCGAGGTTGTAGTCGTCGAGCTTGTAGGTTTTGATCGTGCCGTCATCATTCACGAACCGATCGATGCTGTGCTGGATGAAGTTGAAATATTTGCCGTCGGCGGTATTTAGCCACAGGCCTTCAATGCCCTTGAGCAAGACGCCCTGTTCGTAACTCCATTTCTCGGTCCGGGCCGGGTCGGTTTCCCACGAAGTTTTCCAACGATTCATCGCCGCGGCGGCCATCTGTTCAGAAGACGAGATGGCAGAAGATGAACCGGACTGCGCCTGGCTGGCGCTCGCGCCTATGATCGCAATCAGCAAAATCAGGATTGCTCTAAGCATTAGGACAGTGCGTGGCATTAGAAGCGCTTTAACCTTTCTTTCGACGACGCGACTTGATCTTGCTGGCAGTCGCTGTTGATTCTTGTTCAGACGTGAAGGCCCTCTGGGCCAGCGTAAGGTGTTCGTTCATCGCCGCTTTTGCTTCCACAGGCTTGTGCGCCCGGATCAGTCGATAGATCTTTCGATGTAGTTCAGCGGACTCTTTCAAGTCAGTTGCGCGTTCGACCGTCGCGCGACGATGCTCGTACGCCGCAGTCGAGACCATGTCCATTAATACGCTCAGGATTTGATTGCCGCTGGCGGCCGCCACCGCACGGTGAAAACGGATGTCGTGGACCAGATAGTCCTGCGGATCGTCGAGCGCGGCGTACATGTCAGCGACTTCCTCCGACATGACCGCGAGGTGTTCATCGGTAGCGTTTGTGGCGGCTAGTTCGGCGAGCGCGCATTCCAGGACTTTGCGCGCCTCGAACATGTCGTCATAGCTGAGGCCATGTAGATCGGCGAGCGCTTGCAGCGATTCGCTTTTCAAAATTGGCGGGCCGGGCGCGATGTATGTGCCCGATCCATGTCGCGAATTCAAAACGCCAATGGCGGCGAGAAAGCGCAGGCCGTCTCTCAGACTGGCGCGGCTAATGCCGAGGCGCTTGGCCAACTCTCTTTCCGCCGGCAATCGATCGCCCGGCTTCAGTTTGCCCTGCCGGATCATTTCCCGAATCTGATCGACGATTTGCTCGGCAACAACTCCGTTGCCGTCTGGTCTAACCACTTGGAATTCTCGCAGGCGTATGGACTCACCCTGATCCAAGATTGTGTGCTGAGACAATTCCTTCATCGCGATGGCCAATGGCCGCCATTCTAACCGATTTTCTGCGCGGTGAAACAAGAAATTCGATTGGCAACGCCGCCAAAGTTTTCTTGACCTCAAGGTTTGGGCCATGCTAAAAACACCAGGCAATGGTCTGACCAATGCTGGTTGCCCAGGAACTCCAATCGTGCGTGAAGAATGATCGGGGTGGGGAACCGCTTGCGTGGTAAACGGTGATCTCAAGGAGACTACCCGGTCGCTGGCCCGAGGGTTTCATAACCGTGTTCGTCTCATCGACATTCCGGGCAAAGCCGCGAATACTAAACAAATGAGTTCACGTCCTGACTCCGTTGAAGGTTCGATCGAGCGTCGCGCGGTCGGCGATAACGTCTGGCTAAGTCGCGATGGTCTGAGCGAGCGGTTTGAATTGATGGCGCACCACGCGCAAGCGCTGAAGTACGAGGTAGTCGAATCAGAAGAGGCCGTGGGCCGTGCGATGCTTGCTGAGATTGAGGGAGCGGTACGAAACAAAACCGGCGAGTTGACGATTGTGATTCTTGGCGGGCGAGGGGCCCAGGCGCTGCATCGATTGATTGGCGAGAAGGCGCAAACGAGTGAACTCGATGGAGTGCTTGGCCGCTTGAATGTCTTCACGCAGGACGCGCTGGCGCCCATGCGCCTGGAAAACGAGTTCAGTTTTGTCCGCGACTTCGAACGGCTGCTGGGCGAAGCGTTCTTTCAAAAAGTTAGGAGCTTCAATTCGATGCGAACCGACGCCGCGGACCTCGAAGCGGAAATGGTTCGTTATGTTGAAGCGTTGGAATCGACTGGCGGCATAGACATTTTGTTTCTCGGACTTGGGCCCGAAGCAAACGCCGCCTCGCACCTTTGTTACATCAGGCCTGGCAGCGGCGCGGGTGCTAATGATGTCGCCGGCGTGATTCCAATTTCGCAGACCATCGTCGAGCACCATATCAGCAAATTCAAAGCGGGTGGCACATCTCCAAACCAGGTGGACGAGATGGAATGTCGCAACGCAACCCACATCCTGACCCTTGGACCGGCAACCGTCCTCGGCGCAAAGCGAATCGTGCAATCGATCGTTGACGCCGACACGGCCCGGGGAAAGGTCGAAAGCTTCAATCGCCTGGTCAATACTCAACTGTCCGACGACGCTGAGACACGATCCCGCCAGCTTGATGAGAACCCCGGGCTTTGGATTCGACTTAATCCGAATGTGCGATCGTTGATTCTGCCGGACGTGCTGAAGAAATAGAATTGAAGAATAGGGATTGATGAGCACCACACTGAAAATACCGCCCATAGCTGACTATGCAATCATTGTCGACCACTCGGACAATGTGGCGGTGGTTAAGACAGAGACACGCGAGGGACTTGAGATCGCCTTGCCGGATGGCCGTGAAATGCGCGTCAATGCCGCGGTGCCTCCGCGCCATCGTTTTGCCACGCGCGCGATTCCCGCGGGTGAGTTCGTGCGGCAATATGGTCAACCTATTGGAACCTCGCTGGGAATCGAATGCGGTGATTGGATCAGGCACGAGAATATGTCGGATGACGTGCCGGTTATTCGCGAACTGCCGCAGGACTTGCATATGCCGGCGCCCGATTACCTCCCCGCGGAAGGGCGCGGGACCTTCATGGCTTTTCACCGTCCTGATGGTCGTGTGGGCACGCGCAACTTTGTCCTGATCGTGCCGACCAGCATGTGCGCGAGCCACGAAGCGCAACAGATTTCGATCATCTCTGAGTACACGCTGTGGAGCCGCGAGCAGTTTCCCAACGTCGATGGCGTTGTGGCGATTCCGCACAATAAAGGGTGTGGCTGTCAGGATGGATCGACGATTGATGTGATGCTGCGGACGCTTTCCAACTACGCGGACCATCCGAACGTCGGTGGTGTCATTCTCATCGATTTGGGTTGTGAAAAGACGAACCTATCGGTAGTCGAAAAGTATCTGCTGAATCGAGAAAAAGCGTTCGACAAGCCGGTCGCAAAAATTGGAATTCAGGAAGTCGGTGGCACCCAGGCGGCCATAGCGCAAGGGTTAAAGGAAGTCGAGCGCATGCTGCCCGAAGTGAATCGCACAACGCGCGAGGAGGTTTCCGTCAGCGAACTGGTGCTGGGGGTGAAGTGCGGCGGCTCGGACGGGTTCTCAGGAATCTCTGCGAATCCGTCGCTGGGCCGCGCGGCCGATGTGCTGGTGCGTTCAGGCGGGACAGTTTTGATTACTGAAGTGCCTGAGTTCTGCGGCGCGGAACACGTGCTCGCAAATCGCGCGAAAGATCTCGATACCGGGAAAGCGGTTTACGAGATGGTTGATTGGTACAAAGATTTCGCTGCCAAGTTCGGCGCGGTACTCAACCAGAATCCCAGTGCGGGCAATAAAGCGGGTGGCTTGCTGAACATCACGATTAAGTCACTCGGCGCGATTGCCAAGGCCGGGACAACTCGAATCGAAGGCGTGGTTGGGTATGCCGAGACAGCGAGAAACCGCGGCCTCAATTTGATGCAGGGACCTGGTTACGATCAGGAATCAACGCCTGGTCTGGTGGCTGCCGGCGCCACGGTGATCGTCTTTACGACGGGGCGCGGCACCACTATCGGCAATGCCATCGCGCCGGTTATCAAACTCGCCTCGAACTCTCCGGTGTTTGCGCGGATGAGCAACGATCTGGATTTGTCAGCCGGCGGCGTAATCGACGGAACGGAATCGATCGATGAAGTCGGTGGCCGCGTCTTTGAGCACATTGTGAAAGTCGCGAGCGGCGCGGAGTTGGCGAAGGCGGAGATACACAAGCACCGCGAATTTCAATTCTGGGCCGAACAGACGGTTTCCCTGTGAGGTCCAAGCTCGCGAGCTTGGTGTGCCGATCTGGTCTTACTTCCTCTCTCCTTTCGACGGAATCCGTTCCATATTTCTATTTCGATCCAGACAATGAGGCTATGAGCCGGGGTTTTACCCGCCTGAGCATCCGGCTTCTATTAGTCTTAGTCATGGATCTTGCTTGACAGGTCCCGCGTCAAATCAGGTAGCGTTTCTTTGTTCGCCAAAAGGCGAAGAGTCAACATCCCAAAAAACTCTCGGTGTAAGTAAGCACGGC
>Ga0193730_1000158_pt1 | contig 21582 bp, 21 predicted proteins | sample U1a1metaG_FD_144919 | JGI IMG/M metagenome (GOLD analysis project Ga0193730, IMG submission 144919) | Soil microbial communities from a riparian zone of the East river system, Colorado, United States - U1a1 | ecosystem: Environmental > Terrestrial > Soil > Riparian zone | place: USA: East River...
CGGCGACCGCGGAAACGACGTCAAGCTCGTCCGCCTCCCACCCCGGAGGCCTCGTTATCTGTCGATACTTCGGACCGGCGAAGAGCTACGCCAGCACTTCGAAGAGCGGCTCAACCGCCGCGACCGCGAAGCTTCGTAGAGAGCTACCCGTTGTCCCCGAGCTACCGGTTGTCCCCGAGACCGAGGCATCGCTTGCGATGCCGATGAAAGGCCGTGCCGGCTTTGCCGGTGCGGCCGTCTAAATCCGGTTAGCAGAAAGCTGCCGGGCCGAACTAAAGCTCGTCGTCCCGAGATAGAGGCTCGCCGATCCGCTCGGCTAGATCCTCCGCCGTCAGGCTGGGCTCGTCGCCCTCGCCGCGCAGCTCTTCCACGGTTACGTCGCTGGAGGTGTAGACCTCCGCGCGCGGGATCATCCGGGTTGGACGGTTTTTGTCCCAGACCCAAACATCTTCCATGCGGAGATGGAAGAACGGGTAGCTCGGCTGGGGCACGTACTGGAGATCGAGCTTGTTGCAGAGGTAAGTCGCGTCCTGGGTCAGGACGCAGTAGCGGAACAGCCCGAAGACCGCTGAGTATTCCTTCTTGAGAGTGAGCTCGAGCTCCGCCTCGAACTCGTCGAGCTCGTCGATGTGCGACATGAGGCGCTTATTCTAGCTCTGCGAGCAAAGCCGAGACCGAGCCGCGCCCGGGGACGACGAGGGCCGGATCGAGGTCCGCGAGCGGCTCGAGCACGAAGCGGCGCTCGTGCAGGCGGGGGTGCGGAACCACGAGCGCCGGCTCGTCGATGGTCTCGTTGCCGTACAAGAGGAGATCGAGGTCGATCGTGCGGGGCCCGTACCGAGGACCTTCGCCGCGGACGCGCCCGAGATCGCGCTCGGTGCCCAGCAGGAGCTCGAGCAACTCCCGGGGCGAGCGTATCGTCGAGAGCTTCGCGGCTGCGTTGAGGAAGCGCGGCTGATCTTCGTAGCCCACGGGCTCGGTCTCGATCGGAAGGGTCGAGTGCAGCACAGAGGTCTGTTCGTCCCCGTCGAGGCGGCGGAGAGCCTCGGCGATCGTCGCTTCGCGCTCACCCAGATTCGCGCCGAGACCGATGTACGCAATTGTGCTTTCCTTCATTGGCTTGAACGGTCGTTTCCCGACCATCTGGGTCATTCTTGCGGCCTTTGCAATCGCGCCGAGCGCGGCTGCGGCGGGCTTCGCCCATCCCGCTGCGCCTACCTCGGGCCCAATACGAGACGGCGGGGCCGTGCTCGTCCAACTCTCCGTCCCCGGCGGAGGCCTCTCGCCGGAGCTCCGGGCAGCGCACGCGCGCCTGGTCTCCCCTGCACTGAACATCTGGCGCGTTCAGGCCGCGCAGGCGCGCAGCGTCGTGGCGGCTCTTCGAAGCGAACACGTACTTGCCCGCACCGAGCCTGACCGCCGGATCATCTCCTTCACGCATCTCAGCTCGGGCGACCCCCTGATTTCCAACGAGTGGTGGATCCACGACGTCGGAGCCGACGTGGCCGAGCCGCCGCCGGCCGGCGTTCCGGTCACGGTCGTCGATACAGGGCTCGACCTCTCCCACCCCGAGTTCAAGGCGCGACCGAGTACGACCCCCCTGAACACACAGAGCGTGGTCACGAGCGACGACATCCACGGGACGGCCGTGAGCTCGATCGTCGGCGCCCCGTCCAACGGCGTGGGCCTCGTCGGTGTCTACCCGCAGGCGGCTTTACAGGAATGGGACTTCGGCGACGGGTCCCTCGCCGACATCCTCGCAGGGCTCGACGCCGCCTCCAAGCGCGGCCGCGGCGTGATCAATTTCAGCGGCGGCTTCCTAGGGTTCAGCTCCCTGCTCGAGCAGGGAGTCGATCGTGCCCTGCACCGGGGCGCGATCGTCGTCGCAGCCGTCGGCAACGACCGGCAGACCGGTAACCGAAGCTTTGTGCCCGCGAGCCTCCCGCACGTACTGACCGTCGGAGGAACCGACCAGAGCGACCATGTCGCGTTCTTCTCCAACCGCTCGAGCGCGCTCGATCTCGTCGCGCCGGGTGTAGCCATGCCGGTCGCGGTACCGACCTTTTACGAGGCGAGCGGATACACGAGCTTCGACGGCACGAGCTTCTCGGCGCCCCTCGTGGCCGGCGCGACCGCCTGGGTCTGGACGATACGGCCCCAGTTGGACGCAACGCAGATTCAGGACGTCATGCGCGATTCCGCCCGCGATGTCGGCGCCAAAGGCTGGGACTCCGACACCGGCTTCGGCATTCTCTCGATCCCTGCGGCCCTCGCCCGAAGGACGCCGGCCAAGGACCCACAGGAACCGAACGACGACATCAACCTCGTGCGGCCTCATGCGGTCACGGCCAGCGGCACCCGCCTCGCCACGCCGGCACGGTTGCAGGCGCGGCTCGACGTGACGGAGGACCCGGAAGACGTCTACCGCGTTTGGGTTCCCGCCCACTCTCGCGTCGCGGCGGGAACGCGCAGCTCGGCCAACGTGAACCTCGCGCTCTGGGGGCCCAAGACCCCGACGGTTTATGAACGCGGGGCAGCCCTGAAGCGCGACCTGCTCTCATACAGCCAGCGGTCCGGCAGCCGCCCGGAGGTCGTCAGCGGCCGGAACGACACGGGCCGCGGGGCCTTCTACTTCGTAGACGCCTTCCTCGGGAAGCGGGTCGGCGCGGCCGCCTACTCGCTCAAGGTCTCCGTCGCTCGACGGTAGCGGCGGTCCACTCGACAGGCGCCTCCAGCTGAACCGTCGGCTTGCGCACGCGGACGCGCGCGGCCTCGAGCTCGAACTGGCCGATCAGGGCATCGGCGACGGCCACGGCCATCGCCTCGAGCAACCCGAACTGGCGTCCGTCCGAGATCTCGCGAACACAACGAACCACGTCGCGATAGTCGACCGTGTCCTCGAGCCGGTCCCCGGCTGCTGCGTCCGGAAGCTCGAGCCAGATGTCGTACAGGAATGGTTGCGGATGCCGCCGCTCCTCCGCCTCGACCCCGTGCGCGCCCTCGATCTCGAGCCCGTAGAGCTCGACGGTGACGCTCATGGGGCGACGACGGCAACAGCGGCGCTGAGGGCCTCGACATGCTCACGTACGTCGTGGACGCGGAAGATCGAGGCGCCGCGCTCATAGGCGAGGACGGCCGCGCCGATGCTTGCCGCCGCCGTGCCCGTTTTTGCACCCGGATCTCCCATGATCTTGCCGAGCGAGCTCTTCCGCGAGATTCCGACGAGAATCGGGCGGCCGAGCGCGGTAAGCTCGTCCAAGCGACGCAAGAGCTCGAAGTTGTGCTCGACCGTCTTGCCGAAGCCGATGCCGGGGTCAAGGCAGATCGACTCCTCGGGGATCCCCTGAGCAACAGCGAAGGCGAGCCTCTCGTCGAGAAAGCGGGCGACGTCGCCGACGACGTCGTCGTAGTGCGGGTCGTTCTGCATCGTCCGCGGCTCCCCCCGCATGTGCATCAGGCAGAGGTAGGCGCCGTGATCGGCGACGACGCCGGCGAGCTCGGGGTCGCCGCGCAAGGCGGTCACGTCGTTCACCAGCAGGGCTCCTAGCTCCAGGGCCCGCGCGGCCACCTGCGACTTAGCCGTGTCGATCGAGACCGGGAGAGTGCGGAGGGCCTCGAGCACGGGCACGACCCGCCGTAGCTCCTCGTCGAGCGAGACACCCTCCGAGCCGGGCCGCGTCGACTCGCCGCCGACGTCGATGATCGCCGCGCCCTCGTCCAGCATTCGCCGCGCGGAGCCGGCGGCGTCGGCGGGCTCAAAGTTGACGCCGCCATCCGAGAAGGAGTCCGGCGTCACGTTGACGACGCCCATCACCGATGGGCGAGGAAACCGCTGCTCGAGTGGCACGTTCACGCCGGGAGCCTAGTGGCCGCACGACTACTGGCTAATCGAACGCGCCGCTAGATTGGCCCCATGGGGGAAATCGAAGAACGCCGCCGCGCGGCGTGGCGTTTCGTGCGCGCGATCGTCCGCTCGGAGGCCGGCGGCGTCGTCGGCGCGGTCCTCTCCGGCCTGCTCTGGCAGACCGGCGCGATCTCGGCGCCGCTGATCGTCAAATACGCGATCGACCACGGGGTCGTACCCCGTGACCACCACGCGCTGCTGGTTTGGCTGCTGGCGCTTCTCGGAGTCGGACTGCTCGAAGTCGTCGCCGGAGGCCTGCGCCACATCTATGCAATCCGCAACCGCTCGGCGAGTGATGCGCGTGTTCGCGACGCGATTTTCGCACACGCGCTCCGGCTAGACGCCTCGTACCACGACCGCGTTGGCCCGGGAGAGTTGATGAGCCGCGCCTCCTCGGACTCCGAGCACGTCGCGCGGATGATGGACGCGATCGGCCATACGATCGGCTACGCGCTCACGGTGGTCGCCGTCGCGATCGTGATGCTGGCGATCGACCTCCAACTCGCTCTCCTTGTCCTGATCCCGCTGCCGTTCGTCAGCGTCGCCGCCTGGGCGTACTCGCAGCGCTATGACGCGCGCACGCGGCACCTGCAGGAGGCGTGGGCCGGCGCGGCGACGCTCGTGGAGGAAACGGTCAGCGGCATCCGCGTCGTCAAGGGGCTCGGGGCCGGCGGCGCCCTCTCGGACCGCTTCCGCCAGCGCAGCGACGAGATCGTCCGCCGCGCGCTCGACGTCGCGCGGCTCGACGCGGTCTTCAATCCAGCCCTCGAGCTGCTGCCGCTCCTCGGGATCGCGGCCGTGCTGTGGTTCGGCGGCCGCCAGGTGATCTCCGGCGACCTCAGTCTCGGCTCGTTCGTCGCCTTCAACGCCTACGTCGTCATGCTCGTCTGGCCGCTACGAGTGCTCGGCCAGCGGGTCTCGACCTTGCAGAAGGCGCTCGCCGCGAGCGCGCGGATCACCGAGGTGCTCGAGACCGAGCCGCGCCTGCGCGACCCGCGGCACCCGCTCGAGCTCGACCGGCCCGTCCGCGGTGACGTGCGCCTGGAGGGCGTTCAGTTCGGCCACGAGGGCAACCGGCCAGTGCTCGACGGACTCGACCTCCAAATCCGCTCAGGCGAGTCGGTCGCCCTCGTCGGCGCGACAGGCTCCGGCAAGAGCACCGTCGCCGGCCTGCTCGCGCGGCTCTACGACCCGGACGACGGTCGCGTCCTGCTGGACGGACACGACGTGCGCGAGCTCCGGCTCGCCGACGTCCGGGGAGCCGTTGCTCTCGTCTTCGAGGACACGTTCCTCTTCACCGAGAGCGTGCGCGAGAACATCCGATTCGGACGCCCGGATGCCGACGACGAGGCGGTGCGCGGCGCCGCCGAGCTGGCGGGGGCGGCGGGCTTCATCGCCGAGCTTCCGGACGGGTACGAGACGGTGCTCGGCGAGCGCGGCTTCTCCCTGTCGGGAGGACAGCGCCAGCGGATCGCGATCGCGCGGGCGATCCTCGCCGATCCGGCCGTGCTCGTCCTCGACGACGCCACCTCCGCGGTCGATGCGACGAAGGAACACGAGATCCGGGCCGCGCTCGCAAAGGTGATGCGCGGCCGGACGACGCTCGTGATCGCGCACCGGCCGGCGACGATCGCGCTCGCCGACCGCGTCGCGGTGCTCGAGGACGGACGGATCGTGGACGAAGGAACGCACGCGGAGCTCGTGGGCCGCTCTGAGAGCTACCGAGAGCTGCTGGCACTCGAGAGCGAGGCGGCTTGACGGAACGCGCGTCACTCAGGGAGATCTGGCGCGAGACACGCGGCCTGATCCGGCCGGTTCGGGGCCGCTATCTGGGGGCAGCGGCGGCCGTGATTGTCTCGACCTTGATCACGCTCTCGGGTCCGGCGCTCGTCCGCTACGCGATCGACTCTGGAATCTCGAAGCATGCTCGCGGTCCGCTGAACGCCGCCGCGATCGCTTTCCTCGTCCTCGCCGCCGCGAAGCCTTTCGTCGTTCGCGCCCAGACCCTGCTGGCCGCAGGCGCGGGCGAGCGATTCCTCGGCTCGCTTCGTACGGCGACCTTCGACAAGCTGCAGGCTCTTCCGCTCGGCTTCTTCGAGCGCGAGCGCGCGGGCGTGCTCGTCTCCCGGCTGACCTCCGATGTCCAGTCGCTGACCGAGTTCATTCGCGAGGCCCTGATCGAGGTCGTCGGCAGCGGGTTGCAGATCGTGCTCACCGTGATCGTGCTCGTGATCCTGTCGCCGACGCTAGCGCTGGTCTCGCTCGTCGCGCTGCCGATTCTGATCGCCTCGAGCTGGACGTTCCACCACAGCGCCGGCCGTGTTTACCACGCGATCCGCGATCGCGTTGCCGACACGCTGACCGTCCTACAGGAAGGCCTCGCGGGCGTGCGCGTCGTGCAGGCGTTCCGCCGGGAGCGGCGCACGCTCGAGACCTACAACCCCCGCAGCCAGGCGCAGGTGCGCGCCTGGCGCAGCGCGTCGTTCGTGAACATCCGCCTGTTCACGATGATCCCGCTTGCGCAGACCGTCGCGCTGATCGGCGTGCTGCTAGTCGCTGCCTCCATGTACCGCCACGGGTCGATTTCGACGGGGACGATCGCCGCCTACGTGCTCTACCTCGTCCAACTCTTCGACCCGATCGCGCGTTTCAGCGAGTGGCTCGGCGAATTCCGCCAGGGGCTCGCCGCGCTCGGCAAGATCGTCGGTTTGCTGCGAACCCCGAACTCGATCGTCGAACAAGGTGGAGCGATCGAGCTACCGCGCAGGGGAGCCATGGCGCTGCGCGAGGTGACGTTCGGCTACGACGGCGAGCGTCCGGTCGTCCACGACGTCACGCTCGAGCTCGAGGCGGGCGAGCACGTCGCGCTCGTCGGCGCCACCGGGGCGGGCAAGTCGACGCTGGCGAAGCTGCTCACGCGGCAGTACGACCCGCAGCACGGCGAGATCACCTTCGGCGGCGTCGACCTGCGCGAGGCAACGCTCGAGTCGCTGCACCGCCGGATCGTGATGCTGCCCCAGGAGGGCCACCTTTTCAGCGGCACGATCGCGGACAACGTGCGTCTAGCCGAACCGACGGCCTCGGACGAGGAGGTCGTCCGCGCGCTCGACCGAATCGGCGCCCGCGAGCGCTTCGAGTCGCTGCCCGACGGCCTGCAAACCGATGTCCAGACGCGCGGGCTGCGGCTCTCGGCCGGCGAGCGGCAGCTCGTCGGCATCGCCCGCGTCGCGCTGGCCGACCCGGCCGCGATCGTCCTCGACGAGGCGACCTCCAGCCTCGATCCGGCGACCGAGGCCGCCGTGGAGCGCGCGCTCGCCGCCGTCGCCGCCGGCCGCACAGTCATCACGATCGCCCATCGTCTCTCGACGGCCGAGCGAGCCGACCGCGTCGTCGTCATGGAGCACGGCCGCGCAGTCGAGGTCGCGTCGCACGAAGAGCTCGTCGAGCAGGGCGAGCGCTACGCGAAGCTATGGGCTTCGTGGCAGGCCGGCCTGGCGACCGAACGAAGTCCGGCTCGCGCTTCGCGCGAGCCATGACGACTTCGTTCGTAAGGTTCTACCCTCAACGTCTGTGAGCGGTGACGGGCAAAAGCCCGCCACCGCTGCGAAAATCTGGAAGCGTTTCGCCCTTGAAATCACGGCTTGACGGCCTTCAGGTACGCGGTCGCCATCCGCCAGATGCCGCGGCCTTGCTCGACGAGAGGGCGAAGGTGCTCGGCAAATTCCTCGCGCTCCTCGGGACTCAGTACCTCGTCCATCGTCTGCGCGATCGTCGGGATCTTGGGGTTGCCCGAGCTGTTGAGAAACGCCGGCCACGGCTTCGGGTCGGTCCACCTGACCTCCGCCTGAAGCTCGAGGTCGATCGGGAAAAAACCGGCGTTCTCGGCGAAACGCACGAGATCGCGCTCGTCGAAATCGAGCATCGGATCCGACGGCGGCTGGATGGCCTCGTAGACCCGTTCGACTCGCTCCCCGAGATCGTGTAGACCGTCGCTCGGATAGCCCCAGAACCCCTGTCGGCGCTCGTCCATGCCGAAGCGGTTGATCGGCTCGAACAGCGACATCCTGCCGCTCGACCCAAGCACGCGAAAGAACTCCTGGAAGGCGCGCTCCTTCTCAACGACGTAGATCAAGACCGAGCGGGTCGTGACGACGTCGACGCTCGAGTCCGCAAGGTCGCCAAGCTCGTGCGCGCTTGCCTTGACGAAGCTGCACCGCTCGGAGACGCCGAGTGCCTCTGCCCTCTCGCGGCAGAAATCGAGCAGGTTCTGCGAGATGTCCGAAAAGACGACGTGGCCCGCGCCGCGCTCGAGCGCTCCGAAGCCGATCAACCCCTCGCCGCAGCCCACATCGAGCAAGCTCTCCCCTGGTGCAAAACCGGCGCGGTCGAGCACCTTGTCTCGAACCTCCGCGAGCTTCTCCAGCAGTTCGCGGCGCACCTCCGGATCGCCGCCGGAGCGGTGATGAGACAGCCACTCAGCCCAGATGTCTCGTTGGGCCTTGTTCTCGGCCATCTGGCCCAGGCTAGCCGCTCAAGCTTCCGGCTTGTTCGATTTCGTCGCAGGGGCGGGCTTTGCCCGTCCCTGCTCGCCAACGCCGAGGGTCGATCCCCCGAACGAAGTCGTCATGGCTCGCGCGAAGCGCGAGCCGGACTTCGTTCGGTTAACTGGCGCCTTCCGGCGGCGGAGGCTGCATCGTCGCGCCGGGGAGCGGGAACGGGCGCGGTTTCGGCTTCGGCACGCGCTTCGGCTCCTCGGTCGGCGTCCCGGACTCGGGCTCCTCCTCGTCGACGAAGACCTCGTCCTCGGGTGCGCCGGCAAGCAGGCGCTCGAACTGGTCCTTGTCGATCGTCTCGCGCTCGATCAGGATCATCGAAAGCTTGTGCAGCTCGGCCATGTGCTCCTTGAGCACGCTGACCGCCAGCGCGTGGCCCTCCTCGATCACCCGACGGATCTCGTCGTCGATCTCGCGGGCGATCTCCTCGGAGTAGTCGGGCTCGGCGCCCATCTCGCGGCCGAGGAACGGCATGTCGTGATTGCGGCCGAGCACGCGCGGGCCGAGCTTCTCGCTCATGCCGTAGCGCATGATCATCTGCTTGGAGATCGAGGTGACCTTCTCGAGGTCGTTGGCGGCTCCGGTCGTGACCTCCTGGAAAACGAGCTCCTCCGCGGCGCGGCCGCCGAGCGTCATCGCCAGCTGCTCCATCAGTGCCGTCTTCGTAGTCAGGTAGCGATCCTCGCGCGGGAGCGAGATCGTGTAGCCGAGCGCCTGGCCGCGGCTGATCACGGAAATCTTGTGCACCTCGTCGGTGTGCTCGAGGTAGTGCCCGACGAGCGCGTGGCCGAGCTCATGGTAGGCCGTGATCTTCCGTTCCTCCTCGGAGAGCAGGCGGGTCTTCTTCTCGGGTCCGGCGATCACACGCATGATCCCTTCCTCGAGCTCCTCTTGCTGGATCACCTTCTTGCCGCGGCGAGCAGCAAGGAGGGCTGCCTCGTTCACGAGGTTCGCCAGGTCGGCGCCAGTGAAGCCAGGGGTGCCGGCGGCGAGGGTGTCGAGGTCGATCTCAGGCGCGATCGGCTTGCCCTTCGCGTGCACTTCGAGGATCTTCTTGCGGCCGATGCGGTCTGGCCTGTCGACCACGATCTGACGGTCGAAGCGACCGGGGCGCAGCAGGGCCGGGTCGAGAATGTCAGGCCTGTTCGTGGCCGCGATCAGGATGATGTTGTCCTTCAGCTCGAAGCCGTCCATTTCGACCAGGAGCTGGTTCAGTGTCTGCTCGCGCTCGTCGTGCCCGCCGCCGAGGCCCGCACCGCGGTGGCGGCCGACCGCGTCGATCTCATCCATGAAGACGATGCAGGGTGCGGCCTGCTTGGCCTGCTCGAAGAGGTCGCGGACGCGAGACGCGCCGACGCCGACGAACATCTCGACGAAGTCGGAGCCCGAGATCGAGAAGAACGGCACGCCCGCCTCGCCGGCAACCGCGCGAGCGAGCAGCGTTTTGCCGGTGCCGGGCGGCCCGTAGAGCAGCACGCCCTTGGGGATCCGCGCGCCGAGCGCCTGGAACTTCTTTGGGTTCTCGAGGAACTCCTTGATCTCGTGCAGCTCCTCGACGGCCTCGTCCACGCCGGCGACGTCCTTGAAGCCGATCTTGGGCGAGTCCGGCGCCATCCGCTTGGCGCGGCTCTTGCCGAAGCTCATCACCTTCGAGCCGCCGCCCTGCACCTGGTTCATCAGGAAGATCCAGAAGCCGAACAGGAGTACGAAGGGCAGCAGCGAGGTGAGGAAGCCGATCCACGACCAGTTGCCCGTGCCCTTCGAGTCGTACTCGACGTGGTGGGTGTCGAGCGCCGTCTCGATGCCGGGAACGGATTGGTCGGCCGGATAGTGGACGGAGTACTTCTTGCCGTCGGTCAGCTTGCCGCTGATCTGGCGCTTGCTGGGGTTGAACTCGGCGCTGCCGATCTGGCCGGCCGTAATGTCTTTCCGGAATTCCGAGTAGGTGACCTTCTGTGTGTTCTTCCCGTGCGGGATCAGCGTCTGGCTCGCCAGATAGACGAGCAGGACGATCACGAAGAGCGGGAAGAGTGCGCTACGGAAGAATCGGTTCACGAAACCTCTATCGGCAGGGTACCAGGGTGCATGAGCCTCACCAATCGGCCGTGCCGGTCAGTCTCTATGCGAGAAACGAGCTCTAAATGCTCTCGGGCAAAGCATCGTCGCTGAGCACCGCGACATAGGGGAGGTTGCGATACCGCTCCCCAAAATCCAACCCGTAGCCGATCACGAAACGGTTCGGGATCTCGAAGCCGATGTACCGGACCGGAACTTCCAGCTCGCGGCGATCGGGCTTCGTGAGTAGCGCACAGACCTCGAGCGTGGCCGGCTCGCGCGACTCGAGGTTCCGCATCAGATACGAGAGCGTCAGACCCGAGTCGATGATGTCCTCGACGACGAGCACGTGACGTCCCTCAATGTTGATGTCGAGGTCCTTGAGGATCCGGACGACCCCGGAGGAGTCGGTCGAGGCGCCGTAGCTCGAGATCGCCATGAAGTCGACCTCGCAGGGGATCGTCAGCTTGCGCATCAGGTCGGCCATGAAAAAGACGGCGCCCTTGAGGACGCCGATCAGGAGCAGGTCGCGGCCTTCGTAGTCGGCCGAGATCTCGGCGCCGAGCTCGGCGATGCGCGCGCCGAGGGCCTCGGTATCGACGAGGACCTCCCCAACGGCACTCTCAAGCTCAGTCTGCGACACGCTCCGCCTTCACGTCTGGGTGGTCGACGACGCCAGGGACCGCGACCACTTCGTCGCCGCGCACGACGAGGGGCCACGCCTCGCGCTCCGATCGCGGGATCTTGGCGTCTACGAACACGTCTTGGATCTTCTTCCGCCGGCCGGCGAGTCTGTCTCCCGACCGCCAGCCTCGTACCTTAAGGCCTGCGAGCTCGGACTCGATCCTCCACCCTCCCCAGAGAACCGCGCCGTCGAGCGCAACCGGGCCGCGCTCCAACCAGAGGCGGTCGTACTCACGAACGACTTGCACACCGTTGCCGAGATCGAGCCGCTTCGATCCCACGGAAGACGCGATCAGCTCGGCGAGGGCCGGCTGCAGCGTGGCGCGCTGCTCGAGGACACGGAGGAGGTTGTCGTCCGCGGCCGGGTGAATCTCCCGCAAGAGCGGCAGGATGCGCTCGCGGATCAGGCCGCGCGTCGTGTTCTCGTTTGTGCTGTCCGTTCGGTACTCGAGGCCGTGGGCCTGGCAATAGCCCTCGGTTTCTTCGCGCCAGACCGGCAGCAGCGGGCGGACGATTCCGTCCTCGCGCTTGGGCTTGATTCCGGTCGGCCGTCCGCTCGTCACCAGGCGGTAGAGGACTGTCTCGACCTGGTCGGAGGCGGTGTGACCGGTCGCGCGTAGGCGGTCGGCGGCAAAGCCGTAGCGAATCTCGCGCAGCTCGGCTTCGGTGGTCCCACCGCGACCGTCAACGATCTCGGCGCCCATCAACTCGCGACAAAATCGGGCGTCTTCGTCGGCCTCGGCTCCGCGTAGACCGTGGTTGACGTGCAGCGCCGAGACGATGTAGCCGAGCTCGCCGAGGACGTGCCAGGCGCACGTTGAGTCGGCTCCGCCGGAAACGAGGACGGTCACGTCTCCGCCGGACGGAATCAGCTCGAGCCGACGGATGTGAGCTTGCACGCGCGAGCGCAGGTCGGCCGGGTTCATGGCGAAATTGTTGCAGCCTCGTTCGGAACCCTGGGGTCGAGCCGCCGAAAGTTGCCGCTAGATCAAAGCCGAGACGTCGCAGCCCCGCTTGTCGAGCGCAGGTGCTGCCTTCGCGAGGACGTTGTGCGCAAAGTTGGCAAGCGCGTAAGCATGGTAGATCTGATCACCCGAGTCGCGGTGCTTCGACCGCTGCTCCATCGCGTTGCGGTACTCGGCGAACATCGCCACGAGAAGCGTGCGCGCCTGCGCGAGCGAGGGATCGGTGGGAGCGGTGGACCCGACGATCTTCGCCGCGCGGGCCGACTCGGCAGCGACATCTCCGGCCCCCATGTCGCCGTCGAGGTACTCCTGACCCCAGAGATCGATCGCCGCCATGTTCGTCCTGGCCGTGTCGAGGAACGCGTGGTCGGTCGCCGAGCACGTGTGGGAGACCCTGCTGTCGGCCTTCGCGCGCCCCGTCGTTGTGTAGGTCAACGCCAGCGCGGACGCCAAGAGCAGGCCGAGCCCGTAGAGGGCGAATCGCCGCATCGCCCCCATCATCGGAGGCCTGCGAAGATTGTGTCTCCCCCTTTTGGTTGTTCACCCCCGGTCAAGTGCGCCGAAGCGGCATTTGGCCGGGACGTCGCGGCGAATCCTTCGGCGGCGGCCCCGGAGGGAGCAGCCGGCGCCCGGCGTACGAGGCCAATTCCATCGCCGCCCAGCGGCCGAACCAGAGTCCGAGCGCGAGGTAGAACAGCCGTCTCGCGGGCATCAGAAGATCAAGCTCCGGTAGGAGATCGTGTGCCGCATTCCGATTGCCTCGTAAACGCGGATTGCCGGCGCGTTGTCGCGGCGAACGAAGAGGCAAACGGTCGGCACGCGTGCCAGTAGCAACCGGCAAAGGTCGCGCAACCCCCGCTGCGCGTATCCCATCCCCCGAGCGGCCGGATCGACCCAGACCTGCTGCAACTGGACTGCGCGGGGCGTCCAGGCCGACGCTTCGGCCTTGAACAGAATCGTCTCACCATCAGTCCAGAGCCACGAGCGGCCCTCGTCGATCTGGGCGCGGGTCCGCCGGCGAAAGCCCTCCGGATCGCGATCGAGGGGGTCGGTCCCGATTTCCTCCCGATGCGCTGCCGCGCAGGCCGGCAGCAGCAGCTCGAAATCGTCCGGAGCGGCGGCCCGCAAGCCGGTCTCGCCGGATTCGGGAGCCTGGTCGAGTACGTACACGGGCTGGCCGGGCCGATCCTCGCGCGGAGACGGAAGGCCTGTAGCCGCGGCCGCCCAAAGCTCCGAAACCGCGTCCTGCTCGCCGATGATCATCCGAGCGCGCGAGCCGGACACGATCTCCGCGAAGACGCCGCAGCCCCTTCCAGAGGGCACGAGGTTCGCGCCCGAGTGGCAGAGGGCTTCGACGCGCCCGTTCTCCGCGAGCGCGGTGAAGCGGCCGAGCCCGCGGCGGGCTATGTCCTCGAGGAAGACACGCTCGACGGGATCCTCGGCGCAGAAGGCCAGGATTTCGTCGAGCTCGGGCTCGGTCAGGATTGGCACGCCGCAATCGTGGCATGTGAAGGCGGTACGGAGGATTTGACGAAACAGAGCTGTGCCGCCGGACCGCGCTGCTCGCCCCAAGCGGTGTCCTCAGTCGCGCCAATAGCTACGGCTTATTGACGCTCCCTGCGTCCTTGCCTGAGAACGAGCATCGCGCCCCGGCGACGAGCACCGTTCCGCCAAACCCTCCGAGGCACTAGGGTGCGCGCGTGCCGATTCACCTTCGTGCCGAGCCGGGGGACTACGCCGAGGCGTGCCTTCTCCCGGGCGATCCCCTCCGAGCGCAGTACATCGCGGAGACGTACCTCGACCGGCCCGTGCAGCGGAACAGCGAGCGCGGGATGCTCGGTTACACGGGCGAGTACGAGGGCCGACCGGTTTCCGTGCAGGCGACCGGGATGGGGTGCCCTTCGGCTGCGATCGTGGTCGAGGAGCTGGTACAGCTCGGCGTCAAGCGACTACTGCGCGTCGGCACCTGCGGGGGCCTGCAGCAGGACCTGCAGCTTGGCGACCTGATCGTCGCGATCTCGGCGGTCGCGGCCGATTCCACTGCCCAGCATCTCGTCGGCGGGGAGCCACATACGCCGACGTCCGACTGGGAACTTGTTCACGGGGCCGTCCACTACGCGAAGGAGCTCGAACAGCCTTTGCGCGTCGGCCCGATCGTCTCGAGCGACCTCTTCTACAACCCGGACGGCGAGCAATACGCCCGCTGGTCGGCCCGCGGAGTTCTCGCCGTCGAGATGGAGGCTGCGGTGCTGTTCACGCTCGGCGCACTCCGCGGGGTCCAGGCCGGCTGCTTGCTGACGGTCAGCGACGTCGTCGTCGAGGGCGAGTTCCAGCGCATCACCGACGACGAGCTACGCGCCGCCGTCGACCGCATGACACGGATCGCCCTGGCGACCGCGACCGCCGAGGCGAAGCACTAAGGCGGTCGACTTGCGACGCCGACCTGGAGGACGCTCCAACTTTGGCGGGGCGTCCGTCCAATCCCGGTCGGCAAAACCGCTACCGATCAACACGTGAACGACAGTCCCCGAACCGTCTTTCTCGTCAACCCGGCGTCTGAGAACGGCGCGACAGGCCGCCGTTGGCCAGAGATCGCAAACAGGGCTGCGGCGGCAGGCCTGCGCGGGGAGGCGTTGCTCTCGGAGCGGCCGGGCCAGCTGACCGACCTCGGCCGGCGGGCCGCCGACGAGGGTGCGGAACTGCTGGTCGTCGTCGGCGGCGACGGCACGGTCAACGAGGTCGTGAACGGGATCGCCGGCCTCGACGGTCCCGAGCTGGCCCTGATCCCGCGGGGAACAGGACGCGACTTTGCCCGCAACTACGGGATCCCGCACAGGCTCGCTGACGCGTTGCGCATCGCCCATGACGGCCGCACACGCGAGATCGACGTCGGCCGCGCGTCGTTTCGCTCCTGGCAGGGCGAGGCTGACGAACGGTACTTCGCGAACATCGCCAGCGCCGGTATGAGCGGTGCGATCGCGAAGCGCGCGAACGAGACGAGCAAGGCGCTCGGAGGCAAGATCTCGTACTTCTGGGCGACTTTCGCGGTCTTCTTGCGCTGGCGAACCTCCGAGCTCACTGTCGCCGTCGGAAGCGAGTCCCGTCGAGCGCGTATGCACGACGTCGTCGTCGCCAACGGCCGCTACTTCGGGGGCGGGATGATGATCTGTCCCGATGCCAAACCCGACGACGGACTCTTCGACGTGCTCCTGATCGGGAACCTGACGAAGAGAGACCTACTTCTGACTCTGCCGAAGACCTACCGCGGCAAGCACCTGCCGCATCCGAAAGCCGAGCTTCTCCGGGGCCCGACGGTGGAGATCGACTCACCGGAGCCCATGCCGGTCGAGCTCGACGGCGAGCAGCCGGGGACTACCCCGGCGCGGTTCGAGATCATTCCCCGCGCGCTGCGGCTGCGAGTGCCGCAGGCGGCCTTGTGATCTAGATCCCTAGGAGCTCGAGCCGCTCCCGCCGCCCTTCGAGGTCGTTCCGCGTGAACGGCTCGAGGGGGTCCGTTTCGCGGCAGAGGACCGCGAAGACTTCGTCTTGCGACCTGCCGAGCTTCGCGTCGAGCTTTTACCGCCGGACAGCTCGTCGACCCGCCGCTCGAGGGCATCGACGCGACGCGACAACTCGTCGAGCCCGCGCATCCGCTTCTGCAGCTCGTCGACCCGCTCCCGCAGTGTGTTCAGCCCGTCGAGCACGTTCTTCGCCCCGGGAAGATCCGTGATCCGGCCCAGCAGCTCCTCGCCGCTGATTCCGAGCAGTCCGCCCTGCTTTCGTGAAGCCATTGTGTTCCTTTCCTCGTTTCGAGGCAGTCTTACCGCCTGCCACGCAGGCTAACCGCTCGACGAGTCCCCCGCGCGTCGCACGAACGGCGGCGCCGGTCTCCGCTTTGTCACAACTTCTTCACCTATTTGGGCGTCGTACTTTCCGAGCGTAGAGCTACGGTGAGTGAGATGCAGAAGCCAATCCCGTTCCCGGCCCCACACCGGCACACGAAGGTGAGCAGCTACTTGTTGCGCCAGCGGGAGGGCATTCCCTACGAGATCGAGCGCGTGCACTGCAGCAAGTGCAGCCGCCTTCTCGGGGAGCGCCCGCTGCGCCGAGCTGCTGCCTAGGTCGTCAATTCTTCGGCGACAGCGCCGAGGACGGCTCCCGCATTCCCTTCGAGCTTCAGCTCTGCCCGCCGGTCGTACGGCGTCGGTCCCTGGCTGACGATCGCTAAGTGGCCGCCGGCCATGAGCGTCTCCTCGGGCAGCGCCGCAACCGGATGCACCTCCAGCGAGGAACCGACGACGAGTAGGAGCGACGCGTGCCGGGCAAGCTCGAAGGCGCGCTCGATCGCCCCGGTGGGCAGGAGCTCGCCGAAGAACACGACATCCGGCTTGAGGATCGCGCGACAGCGATCGCAGGCGGGCGCTTCCGCGTGCTCGAGCTTCGCGACCACGGCGTCACGCTGATAGGAGGACCTGCAGGCCGGACAGCTTGCAGTGCGGATCGAGCCGTGCACCTCGACGAGGTTGCGAGTGCCGGCGCGCTCATGCAGCAGGTCGATGTTTTGCGTCACGACGGCCTCGACAAGGCCGGCCCGCTCCAGCTCGGCGAGCGCGAGGTGCGCAGCGTTCGGCTCCGCCTCGGTCAGCATCGCGATCCGCGGCTTGTAGAAGCGCCAAACCTTGGCGGGATCGGCTCGGAAAGCAGGGAGCGATGCATACTCAGCGGGATCGAACTCCGCCCAGATCCCCGTCGGCGAGCGGAAGTCGGGGATCCCGCTCTCGGTCGACACGCCGGCACCGGTGAGGACGACGCAAGGTTGATGCGCCCGGATCAGGCGAGCGAGCGCGGACGCGTCCATCGCGCCGATCGTAGAGAGTTCCACCGTGGACTTCGGCTTCTCGACCGAGGTGAAGGTTCGCTTCGCCGAAACGGACGCGCAGGGCATCGCTCATCACGCGGTCTACCTCGTCTGGTTCGAGGTAGCGCGGATCGAGTACCTCGCCCGCTTTCGCGGCGGCTACCGGGAGCTGCAGGCTGAGGGCATCGAAGCGCTGACGCTCGATGCGAGCGTCAGCTATCGCGCTCCCGCACGTTTCGACGAGCGGCTGGTGATCCACGCTCGGTGCGGCGAACTTCGCGGCGCCCGCTTCCGCTTCGACTATCGCGTCGAGCGCGACGGCGAGCCGATCGCTGAGGGCTGGACCGGCCATGCCTGCGCCGATGCGCGGACGTTGCGGCCGACCCGAGTGCCGGAATGGCTCGTCAAGGCGATCGCCAGCGCGGAGCCTACGGCGCCGGCGTTGTCGTCGTCGTAGTCGTAGTCGTCGTGGTGGTGGTGGTCGTGGTCGTCGTGGGCGGGGGCTTCTTTTTCTTCTTCGGCTCGGGCTTCGGCTTCGTCCCGACGAAGACGATCTTCGGCTCCGCGCGGTACGACGAGTACCAGGTGTTGTCGTAGAGCAGCTTGCCGCGTTGGTAGACGAGCCGGCGAACGCTGGTCGAGCGCGACGGCTCGCCGCTGTCCTCGACGACGGTTTGGCCCTCGGTGAGGCTCGGGTCGGGCTGGTGCTCGACCGGCGGCGGCCCAGTCTCGACGAGCGGGCGCGTCTGCGTGACCAAGCGCCGGTGCTGGGGCGCGCCGTAGAGGCCAACGTTGAGCGAGTACGAACCGACGAAGGTGCGCAGCAGCAGCCAGTGCTTCGTGTCGTTGACGAAGCTGAGGTCGACGTCCGGGTAGTTCACGGTCGCATCCCGGCCGAGCGGGTAGTGGCTGATGTAGAGCGCGTGATTCGTGCGCGATGTGATCTTCAGCCCAGCCTCGTACGCTGCGTTGAAGACCGTCGTAGAGACCTGGCAAACGCCCCCGCCGAGGCCCGTCTGCAGCTCTCCGTTGATGATCACGGGTGCTTCGCGGAAGCCCTTCTCTGCGGTGCGTGCCCCGGTTGCCTCGTTGAAGGAGAAAGTCGCACCGGGAGCGATCAGGTGACCGTCGAGAAGCCGCGCGACGAGCTGGACGTTGTGAATCCGGTTTGCGTCGCCGCCATAGATCGTCTCGTAGCTCCCGACGAGCCCGCGAATTCCCAGCGCTCGGGCCTCTCGCGTCGTTCGCGCAGGCTGCGCCGTCGCGACCACGACGCGGGCGGTGCGCTGTTCGCGTGAGAGCGCCGCCGCGAGCAAGTTCGCCTCCGTCTTGCGCGTCTCGAGCGTGCGGCCCCACCGCGCCGGGATGATTCCGACCTGGCCGCCGGGCGAGATTGCGAAACTCGCATTTCGGGCCGGCTTGTTGAGGGCTCGACCGAGACCGCCGAAGTAACGGTCGGCCCCAGGGCCGCCGATCCGCAGCGTGTTCGAGCCCTGGCCTGGAAGCGCAAGCATCGACCGCAGTTGCCAGGGGGCGATCGTCCAACTCGTCGCCTGCCAACGCATCTGAACCGGCGCCGAGAGGGCGACGCGAATTCGGGCCGCCGCCGCTTGGAGCTGCGAGGCAGAGATCGCCGGTGGCACGGTGCGGACGGGAAGCGAGACAGGTTGCCGCGAGAGGCTCGCCAGCGCCGCGACGACGGCGCGATTGGCAGCCCGTCGATCGAGAATCTGGCCGGCGGTGCCGCTGATAACCAACGGCTCCAGGCCTCGGAGGCGAAGCTGGGGATCGCGGTGCGGCCGGTAGATCGCCCGCGCGAAGCGACCGATCTCGAAGGCCAGGGCGGGCTCGTAGACACGCGTTGGCGGCGCGACCTCAGCGCCGAAGACCCGCACATCGAGCCGTCGGAAGCCTCTGAACGGGCCAAAACCTTCGCCGTGCCGCTGCGCAAGCTCGACCGCGGCGTGCCAGTCCGCGCGGACACCGAGTTGCTCTGGGGTGACGCGCCAGCGCCGCTCGCCCGCAACGAAGACCACCGGAACGTGCTCCAATGCACGCGCTCGCCGTCCCAGGAGGCGCTCCGCTTCGCGGGCTTTCATGCCGCCGACGTCCACGCCGTCGATGCTTACACCGGCCGCAATCCGCTCCGGTGAGCCCGCGAATACAAGGCCGAGCGCCGAACCGGTGATCGCCAGCAGCAGAAATCCGAGCGCGCCGCGCTGGACGCGCACGCGCGTCGAGGTCCTCCGCTTGCGCTTGGCGCGCGCGGAAATAGCTCGTGAGTCCGTGGCCACGAGGGCGCGAAGTCTAGCGGCGTCCGAGGGCGGATCGAGTCAGCCCGGCGCTGGTCGATCACGGCGCCCCTCGAAGTCGATCCGAGGCAATCCTGAGCCCTGTTTGGGCTCGAGGCGAAGGTGCCTATTTCGTCACAGGCGCGTCACCCACACGCGCGGTTCTCCTCGCTAGGCTCGCCGCGGGGAGGAGGCTGGGTGCGCCTTAGAGAGCGCGCGCGAGGGCCGGTCGTGTCAGCCCGACCGTGGAAGGAAGATTTCGCGGGCTATCACTAGACGCTGAATCTGCGAAGTGCCCTCATAGATCTGGAATAGCTTCGCGTCGCGCATCAACTTCTCGACCGGGTACTCCTTCATGTAGCCGTAGCCGCCGAAGATCTGAACGGCGTCGGTCGTGACCTTCATCGCCGTGTCAGCGGCGACGCGCTTTGCGTAGGACGACTGCAGGGTCGCACGCTCGCCCTGGTCGATCAGCCATGCGGCCTGCCAGGTCAGCAGCCGCGCCGCCTCGATCTCCGCGGCCATGTCGGCGACGAGGAAGTTGACGCCCTGGTTGATCGCGATCGGCTGACCGAACTGGACGCGGGTCTTCGCGTAGTCGACCGAATGCTCGAACGCGGCGCGCGCAACGCCGACGGCGCCCGCTGCGGTACCGGGACGGGTCAGATCAAGCGTCCGCATCGCGATCTTGAAGCCCTCTCCCTCCTCCCCGAGCCGGCTCGACGCCGGAACTCGCACCTCCTGGAAGGCAAGCGCGGACGTGTCTGTCGCCCGCTGCCCCAGCTTGTCGAGGTGCCGCTCGACTACGACGCCACCGGAGTCGGCCGGAACGACGAACGCCGAGAGGCCCCGGTGACCCGCCTCCAGGTCCGTCGAGGCGAAGACGACGAACCAGGCCGCCTGCCCCGCGTTGGAGATGAACATCTTCGATCCGTTGAGCACGTACTCGTCGCCCCGCCGTACGGCAGTCGTCTGGATCGCCGAGACGTCGGAGCCGGCGCCGGGCTCCGTCAGCGCGAAGGAGCAGAGCAGCGGCTCCTCGACGAGGGGCGGCAGCCATTCCCGCTTCTGCTCGTCGGTGCCGGCGACCAGCACGGGCAGCGAGCCGAGGATGTTCGCCACCATCGAGGTCGCGATCCCCGAGCAGCCCCAGGCGAGCTCCTCGCCGATCAGGATCTGCTCGAAAGCCGGCAAGCCGGCCCCGCCATACTCCTCCGGGACGTGCGGGTTCATCAGTCCGACCTCGTGCGCCGCGGCCAGCACCTTTGCGGGATGCTGCGAGCGCTCGTCGTAGTCCGCGGCGACCGGCCGGATCTCCTTCTCGGCGAACTCGCGCGCAAGCTCCCGCAGCGCGCGCTGCTCGTCGCTCAAGGCGAAGCTGACACCGCTCGTTGTCTCGGTCACGCTCACGATTGACTCGCGAGTCAATATAGACGCAAGCGTTCTAAATCAGCGAAAACCGGGCTCCTCGCTGGACGCAGGCAGCGGGCTCAACGGCAGCCCGGGCCGCGGCTCGCGCTCGTTGTAGCCGCCGGGCGCCACGTCGTTCGGCGCGTCCGGGTGGAAGAGCGAAGCGAGGTGCTGAATCTGACCGCGGCCCGCGCCGAGCTCGAACATGCCGCCACCGTAGAGGCCGATTCCGCGATCGGCGCAGTAGTCGTAGAAGTCGAGCAGTTCGCGGAGGAAGCCGAAGCGCGAAGCCTTGACATTCAAGGTGAGGGGCGCGAAGGCGAGGCCCTCGACGTCGGCGACGGAGTGGATCGGTGCGTCCCAGGTGATCCGATCGCGGTGAGGTAGCAAGATCTCGTCGGTGTCCTCGGTCAACGCCGGGTCCTCGAGCCAGGCCTCGGGAAAGCCCTCGGCCACGCGGCGGTAGAGCGCGAGATCCGGCGGAGCCGAGTCCTGATCCGAGTAAAAGGCCTTGTAATCGACGATGTCGACCGTCCCAGTCGCGGCAAGCTCGTGAACGAGCTTGTCTGTCCATTCGCTCGAGGGATCGAGCTTGAAGCGCAGCTCCGGGTAGAGCTCCAGGCGCCGCCTCAGCGCGTCGGCCGAGGGCGGATCGCCGAGACCGGGTGAGACGACGAACGTCACGGCTCTCGGTGTCCGGCCGAGCGCATCGGCGAGCGAGCGCCTCGCCTGGCGTAGCGCCAGATCGAGCGCGGCGCTCTCGTAGGCCCAGCGCTTGTGCGGCTCCTCGATCTCGAGCGCCGAGGAGAAGGACTCGAGCGTTCTGGCGCCGCCCAACGGCCGGGTAGGGCCTGCCGCCTGC
>Ga0193730_1000159_pt1 | contig 21394 bp, 20 predicted proteins | sample U1a1metaG_FD_144919 | JGI IMG/M metagenome (GOLD analysis project Ga0193730, IMG submission 144919) | Soil microbial communities from a riparian zone of the East river system, Colorado, United States - U1a1 | ecosystem: Environmental > Terrestrial > Soil > Riparian zone | place: USA: East River...
CCGTAAAGCAGGAAGGCCGATGCGAACGACCCCAGAATGAAATACTTTAAAGACGATTCGTTTGAGCGCACATCGGTACGTCGAAATCCGGCAAGCACGTAAGTAGCTATTGACAGGATTTCAAGACCCAGAAACACGATCACGAGATCTCCGGCTGAGGCCATCAACATCATGCCGCACGTCGCGAAGAGCAGCAGCGAATGAAACTCGCCGGCCGGCAACTTCTCTGTCTCGATCCAGACATTCGAGATCAGAATCGTCAGCAATGCCACTACTACAAAAATCAATGTGAAGCTCAGACGCAGCTCATCGAGCACAATCATGCCGTTAAAGGCGCTGCGCTGGGCCGGCCACGCGCTCCAAAGCCAGAAAGCACTCACGGCCGCGGCTATTAAACTGATTATCGACAGCGTGCCCGTCAGCCAGCGCTGACTTCGGGAAGCAAACGCATCGACCATCATGACGAGCACGCCCGCAATGCCGACAATCAACTCCGGCGCGATTAGCGTCAGATTAATATCGGGAGTGCCTGCTTGAAATAACCACATCTATTGTTCAGCCTCGCCGAGGTTTGTTAAGAGTTTATTTATTCGCGCGCGCAAGTTTGCCTTGTAGCTTTCTGTCTGAGACTCCATGCCCAACTGGACCGGCGCATCAACCCGTCCGCCTTTGTTCAGCAGCACAATCATGGGCAGCCGCACTCGATCTGCGAATTGCAGATAGACCATTTTGCCGGTATCGCGCAGAACTGGAAACGTCACCTTTCGTTCATGCGCGTATCTCTTTAAGCCCGCGTTGGTAATTTCCTCCGGACGTTCCACGCTGACCCAGAAGAACTTCACCGGCCGGTCCCGAAATTCAGTCAGCAACTCCTGCAGCGCCTTTAATTCAGTAGTGCAAGGCGCGCACCACGTCGCGCCGAACGAGACCAGGACAACGCTGCCGTGCAAATCTGCGAGGTCGTAGACTTTCCCATCGAGCCCCTGCAACTTCATCTGAGGGTTTGCCGGCGGAGGCTTTAGTTGCGCAGATGCAACGCCGCCCAGGGCGACAAACAACGCGATCATTAGTGTGGCTCGCAGCGCGTGCGTTTTCATCTATTGCGCCTTCTCCGGTTTCGGAACGGCGGCAACGGTGGGTGTGCCGGTCGCATTCGGACTCACCAGTTGCTGTGTTGCCGTGACACTGGCGCGCGATCTGTTCAAAAACGGCGCGGGATAGACTCCCATGAACAGCATCAGAGCCAGCAGCGGCAACACCAGGGCGACTTCCCGCGCATTCAAATCAGGCAGCTTTGCGTTCACTTCGCTGGTCTTTGTGCCGAACACGACACGTTGCAGCATCCAAAGCATGTAAACCGCCGCCCAGATGACTCCCGTTGCCGCCAGCATCGTGACAATCCAGGTGTGATTCACCGCGACCGATGTCCATGAACCCAGCATGATCAGGAACTCGCCGACGAAGCCATTCAGAAACGGCAAACCAATTGATGAGAGCGAAGCGATGACAAAGAGAGCAGAGAACCAGGGCATCGGCCGCGCGAGCCCGCCAAACTCTGAAATCATGCGCGTGTGTCGCCGCTCGTAAATCATGCCGACAAATAGAAACAGCGCGCCAGTCGACACGCCGTGATTGAGCATTTGATAGAGCGCGCCCTGCATCCCCTGTTCGGTAAATGAAAAAAGTCCGAGCACTACAAATCCCATGTGGCTGACCGACGAATAGGCGACCAAACGCTTGACGTCGGGTTGGACCATCGCGACCAGCGCGCCGTAAATGATTCCAATGACCGCGAGTGTGATCATCACCGGCGCAAACTGCCGGGACGCGTTCGGGAACAAACCAAAGTTAAAGCGCAGCAGTCCGTATGTGCCCATCTTCAGCAAGACGCCGGCCAGGATTACTGAACCGGCTGTAGGCGCCTCAGTGTGGGCATCAGGCAACCAGGTGTGAAATGGCCAGAGCGGCACCTTAATACAGAAGGCGAATGCGAATGCGAGGAAGAGCCAGAACTCGGCGCGCGGCGAGATCACTCCGGCGTTGGTTTTGAGCGTTTCAATCAGGACCGTGTAATCAAAGGTGCCAATTCCGGTTGCCTTCTGATGAATCAAGTAGAGCGCGATGATGCCGACCAGCATCAGAAGCGAACCTACTGCCGTGTAGATGAAGAACTTCACCGCCGCATAGATGCGCCGCTCGCCGCCCCAGATTCCGATCAGGAAAAACATCGGCACCAGCGACGCTTCAAAGAAGAGATAGAAAAGGAGCAGGTCCAGCGAGACGAAAACGCCGATCATCGCGGACTGAAGTAGCAACATCAGCGCGTAGTAAGTCAGTTGCCGCTTGGTGATCGCGGTCCAACTAGAGAGCACGGCGATTGGCATCAACAGCGTCGTTAACAAGACGAGCCAGAGGCTGATGCCGTCGATGCCGACGTGATACCTCGCGCCGATCGCTCCGATCCAGGAATAGTTTTCTTCTAAGACAAACGTGCTGAAGGTCCCGCCGCCACCTTTGATGAGCAACAGCGAAAGCAGGAACGCCAGTGTCGTAAACCCGAGCGCGATCCAACGATAGTGTGATTCTCTGGCGCCGGGCGTCAGGCTATAGACGACCGTAGTCGCCGCGCCGATCACCGGCAGAAGAATCAGAATTGTGAGCAGATGATTCTGCATTGCTCTTTTTGGAGTGCGGCGGCTTGACGCCGCTTTTCTTCACAGCTTGAATCAAAAGCGCCGTCAAGGCGCCGCACTCCAAATTATCTCACCAGGAACCTCAGAACATGCGCGCCGCTGTAGGCGAAATAACCGATGATAATGATCGCACCGGCCAGAATGATTGCCGCATAACCGCGAACAAACCCCATCTGCATGTAACGAATGGTGCGGCCAAATCTAATCACCGCGCCGCCGATCGTGTGAATGATTCCATCGATCACACCGATATCGAAAAGCTTCCATAGCCCTTCGCGCGAACCCACTTTGATTGGTTGAATGATCGCGGCATCGTAAATCTCGTCGACGTAATACTTGTTCTCGAGCAGTCGCGGCATCGCGCGCGCAGGCTGTCGCTGGAAGACAAACCAACCGATACCGATGCCAATGAGCGCAATCATCACCGAGACCAGCGCCAGCAACCGTCCTTCATTGATTTCCTGCGGCCTGGGTGTTTCTTCTGAAGACGCCGCGCCCGGCGTTTCACCAACTGGAGCGACAGCAGGTTTGCCGTCGACCGGTTGGGGCGCAGGCGATAACCAATGCAACGGCTGCGCTCCATTCTCGCCGGAGGCCGAAAAGGATGGCGCAGTACTTATCACCGGCGCTAATACTTGTTCAAAATAATTCTCCGGATGACCGCCGGCGAGCGAGCTGATCGCGTAAGGCACTCCAACCAATCCGCCCACCGTCGAGAGAACCGCCAAAACGATCAGCGGTATAGTCATTGAAAGTGGTGATTCGTGGGGCTCAACCTTTTCTTGATGATGATCGTGTTCGTGATCATGCGGCGCATGCGGCTCGCGAAAACGTTCCGTTCCCCAGAACGTCATCACCATGAGTCGGGTCATGTAAACCGCGGTCAGTAGTGCGGTGACTGCTCCGACAAACCACAGCGCCTTGGCGGCTCCGCCCGGCATGTTGGATGACCCGGCGCTCCAAACCTTCCAAAGGATTTCATCTTTCGAAAAGAAGCCGGCCCAGATCGGCACACCACAGATCGCCAACCAGCCTGCACACATCGTCAGCCAGGTGATGGGCATGTACTTTCGCAAGCCGCCCATGCGCCTCATATCCTGCTCATGATGCATGCCGTGAATAACTGAGCCCGAGCCGAGGAACAGTTGCGCTTTGAAAAAGGCGTGCGTCATCACGTGAAAGATCGCCGCGACGAACGCGCCGACTCCGCAAGCCATAAACATGTAGCCAAGCTGCGAAATCGTCGAGTAAGCAAGCACCTTCTTGATATCGTTTTGGGCCAGGCCGATGGTCGCCGCAAAAAGTGCGGTAGCCGCGCCGATGATCGCTACAATGAACATCGCCGTTGGCGCGTGCGTGAATATCGCCGAGCAGCGCACGACCATGTACACGCCCGCCGTAACCATGGTCGCGGCGTGAATCAGAGCGGAGACCGGCGTTGGTCCTGCCATCGCATCGGGCAGCCAGACGAACAAGGGAATCTGCGCGCTTTTCCCGGTGGCGCCGATGAAAAGGAGGATGGCGACTGACGTTATCCCTCCGGCCCAAAGCGTCGAGAGCGCGAAACTGTCGGGATTCATGAGCCCAATCATTTGCAGAGCGCTGATGACGCCCTGAGCAGGTTTATCAAAGAAGCTGATCGACGCATGGCCTTTTGCAGAGGTGAGAAAAAAGATCAGCATGATGCCAAGCACAAATCCCCAGTCGCCGACCCGATTTGCGATAAAAGCTTTTTTCGCGGCCGGGGCGGCCTCTTCTTTGTCGAGGTAATAACCAATCAGCAGGTACGAGCACAGACCGACACCTTCCCATCCGACAAACATCAAGAGGAAATTGTCGCCGAGGATGAGGGTCAACATCGCGAACATGAACAGATTCAAGTAAGCGAAGAAGCGATAGTAACCGCTGTCGCCGTGCATGTAGCCGGTCGCGAAGATGTGAATGAGGAGCCCTACAAACGTGATGAAGAGCGCGTAGATGCCACTCAAACGATCCATTGCCAGACCGAAGTCAGCCCGGAATGATCCCACCTGAATCCACGTCCACAAATGATCCATGATCGGCGTGGTGTCATTGGGCTCGCCAATATGAAGCGCACCGTTGGATTTGAAAGCGAGATAGAACGCGATCAGGGTTGAGACACCCACCGACGAGCACGCGACGAGACCGATGAACCGCTCATTGCGCAGACGACGACCGACGAACCAGTTAATAACTGCCCCGGCCAGCGGAGCGAAGATGATTAGACTAAGAAGGTTGTTGTTCATTCGGAACAAACGAATAGAGAACTAAAATCGCCTGTCGGTAAGGCCGAGCCTTACCGCACATCAAGCGGCGAAGCCGCGTGATTCAAAATTTCAAAATGCTCGCATCATCGACATCCAACGATTCACGGCTGCGAAAGATGGCGATGATAATTCCCAAACCCACGGCTGCTTCTGCCGCGGCGACTGTCATAACGATGAAGACGAACAACTGCCCGGTCACGTCGCGAAAGAAACTCGAAAAAGCCACAAACGTCAGATTCACGGCGTTGAGCATCAGCTCGATACACATGAACATCGAGATGACGTTGCGCTTAATCAGCACCCCCACGACGCCGATGGTGAACAGCACTGCCGAAAGCGCCAGATACCATGAAAGTTGTGGTGTCATAAAACAGAAGTCAGTAGTCAGAAATCGGAACGAGCACGTTACTCATCATCCGCGTGCGGGGCGCCGGCCACGCCTAATGATTGCTCAACTTCTTCAGTCGAACGCGCGACAACCGGCGTCAAATCGGGAGTTGAGCTCGGATCCAGGACATCCCGCGCCAGCACCTGAAACCCGGGCACGACGGCGACATTGCGAGGCAACAATCCGCCTCGCCGCGCCAGCGTCATCGCACCCACCACCGCCATCAACAGCAGGATCGACGTAATCTCAAACGGCAGCAGGTAAGTCGTGAACAGCCCTGCGCCGATTGACGACGTCAGTCCCACGTCGGAAATATTGGTGGTCGGTGTGCCCGGCGATGAGTGCACGAAAAAAATGATGAATGCCGTCTCCGCGAACAGAATTGCGGCCAGGCCTATGGCGATCGGGACCAGCGCGCGCAGGCGCAACGGCTGTCGCTCCTCGTCCTCGACGTTCAGCAGCATGATGACGAAGACAACCAGCACCATGATTGCGCCCGCATACACAATCACTTGCACGGCAGCAATGAACGGCGCCGCCAGAGTTACATACAAACAAGCGAGCGAGATGAATACCCCAATGAGCGAGATCGCGCCGTAGAGCGGGTTGCGCTGCACGACCATCGAAATCGCGCAACCGATCGCCATCCCGGCAAACAATATGAAAAGTAGCGCTAGCATTCTGCTTCTCCGTGTCTCTGCGGTTCTCTGTGTCTCTGTGGTGAAAGAGAGGTTATTAACCACAGAGACACGGAGAACCGCAGAGACACAGAGGGATCATCCTCCCCACCCAGTGCCCGTCTTCAAAAACCTGGCGAAGTAGTCAAATAAACCTGACCATTGAATCGTCGCGGTTAGAACAATGTTGATAATTGCCAGCGGCACGAGGAACTTCCAACCAAAACTCATCAACTGATCGAAACGAAAGCGAGGCAGCGTGCCGCGCAACCAGATGTAGAAGAACAGAAAGAAAATTACTTTGCCCAGAAAGTAAAAAACACCCAGCCACGGAAGTTGATGCACGAAGGGCCCGTTCCAGCCGCCGAGGAAAAGCGTTGTCGCCAGCATTGATACCGTGAACATGTTCACGTATTCGGCGAGAAAGAACAGCGCAAACTTCATCGCGCTGTATTCCGTGTGAAATCCCGCTACGAGTTCCGTTTCCGCTTCAGGTAGATCGAAAGGGACTCGATTCGTCTCAGCGATCGCGGCGATCAAATAAACCAGAAAGCCAAGCGGCTGTATCAGGATCACGTTCCAACCCGTAATCCCCAGGTGACCTGATTGCTGTTCCACTATGCTGTAGAGATCGAGGGTTCCTGACTGCAGGATTACGCCGATCAGTCCCAGACCAAGCGCGAGTTCGTACGAAATCATCTGTGCAGACGAACGCAGGCCGCCCATCAAACTGTACTTGTTATTCGACGACCAGCCGGCCAGCGCGATGCCGTAAACTCCAACTGACGTCACGCCGAGCACGTAGAGCAATCCAACATCGAAGCGCGCAATGACCAGGCGAATGGTGCCGATGATGGGGAGGGGGACTTCCGGCCCGAATGGATAGACGACGATTGTCATCAGCGCCGCCGTCGTCACAATTACCGGGGCGAGGAAATAGACGAAGCGCGTCGATTTATCAGGGACAATATCTTCCTTAAGAATGAACTTGAGCAGATCGGCAAACGGTTGCAGAAATCCACCGGGGCCCACGCGATTCGGCCCCAGCCGGCCCTGAATAAATCCGAGCACACGTCTCTCTGCCAGCACCGTGTACGCGACCATCGTCATCACGACGGTAAAAGCGACCAGGATGCCGATCATTAAAAGGACGAGATGTTTTAGATCTTCCATTTGAAGTATTGATTCATTGAATCATTGGTTCATTGATTCATTAGGCTCGAAGTGCGTGACCTATCCTCCATCGGCAGACGCAATGAATCAATGGTGCAATCAGTCAATGAGACAATTCACGCCACCGCCGGCTCCCGCTTCAAATCTTCATCAATCGTAATTTGATAAAGTGGCGAGATGGCAAAAGTCTCGGGCACCGGGTTCCCTGCAGCCAGCAAATGAATCTGGGGTGTCTTGCTCATTAACGTTCCCGGCTTGAACAACTCATGACCTACTGACGGAGTCACCTGCGACTTTTCGCCTTCGTCCGGCAGCGCTTCCACCGATCCGCGTATTGAGTTCATCTCATTTGAAAGATCGCGCCGGGCCGCGATTGCATGTTTGACCTGTACCGGATTGCTTTCGTCTTTCAAAAGCGGATATCGCAGCTCCGCATAAGCCGGAATTCGATCTGCGATTTCACGAAACACCGCGCTCGACGACCGCTCGAAACCAAAGTCAACGCCAAGCTCCTTTGCGAGCCGTGCGGTGATCATCCAATCCGCCAAAGACTGATGCACTGTCTCGATTGACTTGCGCACGCGTTGGACCAGCCCCCCGCTGTTCGTGAACGTGCCGTCAACTTCAGCAAACGATGCGGCCGGCAGGACAACATCCGCGAATTCCGTCGTCTCCGTTTCAAAAAGCTCCTGGACTATTAGGAAGTCGAGTTGGTTGATTGCGTCGGGATGCGCCGGCAAAAGACTTCCAGCGACGTACAGCGCGCGAATTGATTGGCCCGGGCCCGACAGCAAATCATTCACGCTTTGCGCGGCGCCCTGGGCCATATCGTGCGCGCCGACGCTGTTATTAAAGAGCGGCAGCGGATGCAGCAACACGCGCCGGCCTTCAGCGGCAAACAGGTAAGGGAACTGAGCAACGATCGCCTGGGCGCCGGCACTCAGTTCACTCCCGAACATGATTATGACATCGCCCTGCGTTTGATTGATTGCATTGCGTGCTGTTTCAAGCTCTCGCGCATCGATCCCCATCTTTTTCGCAGCCAATGCATCGTTATCATTTGCCAAAGACCAGAGAGCTGCGTCTTCGGTGCCGGGCCGGATATGAATGAACTGCGAGGCTTGTTCGCGGATGCGAATCGGAACACTGTTGAAGATGATCAGATTCGCGCCGCCGTTTCGCACTGCCTGACGAATTTGCTTGCCCGTGAGTGGCTGCAATTCTTCCGGCTCGCCGCCAATCAAAACTATCGTCTTCGCATGGCGAATATCTCGATGCGTCGCTAATTCACCGCCAAGATTCTCGAAGAAAGGTTTGAGACTAAAAGCATCATCCACCGCGAAGTTTTCAGTCTCGACGACTTCAGTTGCGAATTTGCGAAGGACGTAGAGTGATTCGTTGGTGAGCCGGGCACTGCCAATAACGCCGAGTGAGTTCTGGCCATTCTCTGCGACGACTTTGTCGAGCCGCTCTGCCGTGAAACGAATTGCCTCGTCCCAGGTCGCGGGAATAAGCCGCCCGCCTTTCTTATAGCGAATCAGCGGCGTGCGAATTCGCTTTTCATGGTTCACGAAGGGATGACCAAAGCGGCCTTTGACGCAAAGGAACTCGCCATTGTGTCCGTTCACGTAACGATCCCGCGCGACGATGCGCACCAGGTCGCCGCCACGCGAACCCAGAGACATCTGACAACCGTCCGAACAGTACGTGCAGGTTGAAATTGTCTGCGTCAGTTCCCAGGGCCGATGTTGGTGGCGATAAGTTCCGTCAAGCAAAGTTCCCGTCGGGCAAACCTCGATGCAGTTGCCGCACTGCGAACAATTCAGCCAGCCGCCGAACGTCCCAATAACGGTGTTCGCGCCGCGATTGCCGGCTTCGATCGCTTCCTCGCCCATCCACTCGTCGCAGACACGCGTGCAACGCTTGCAGAGAATGCAACGCTGCGGATCGTTGGCGACCATGGGCGAGAGATACCTCTCGGCTTTCACATTCTTGCGCTCGATGAAGCGCTCTTCCAGATTACCCCAGTCGAAAGTCAGCTCCTGAAGCTCGCATTCGCCGCCCCGATCGCACACTGGACAATCGAGCGGATGATTCGCCAGCAGGAACTCCAGCATCGAGCGCTGGGCCTTTTCAATCTCTTCGCTCTGCGTCGTGACCACCATGCCGTCCGTGCAGATGATCGTGCAGGACGTCTGCAGCTTCGGCATCTTCTCAATGCGCACCAGGCACATGCGACATGAAGCCTGCAAAGCCAGATCGGCGTAATAGCAGAACGAGGGAATGTCGAATTGGTTTTCGCGGCACACGTCGATCAGCCGCGCACCTTTCGCAACCTGAAAGTCTTTCGCGTTAATAGTGACCTTGATTAGTTCAGTTGACATTCTGTGATTACTTTTTCAATCGGTTCGCAAATTCATCTACCGTAAGGTTCGCCGACCTAATTAGACTTCGCAGTGTTCCTCTCGCTACTTCTCTATGGTTTGGAATTGACAGTGAAGCGATTTCTCCGTCTTTGGTCATAATGATGTGGCTGCTGGTTTGACGCGCTACAGTCCAGCCGAACCGCTCAAATACTTTCACCACCTCGCTGCCGCTGATTACCGGTAACGAAGCCATCAGGCAGCGACCTCTATCTGCCTTGTCTCGATTGTCAGAGGCATGCCTTTTTCTGACCGCACTTGCAGGCATAGAGTGATAGCGTCCTTGATGTTCTCAAGGGCCTCTTCCTTCGATTTTCCTTGGCTAACGCATCCTGGAATCGATGGGCATTCGACAATGAACACGCCGTCTTCATCGCGATCGATCGTAACGTTGAAAACCATCCGTGTCTCCTTTCGCGTTGATGGTGACTTTGATCAGTTCATCTGACATCAGATTATTTACCACAGGCTCCGTTTCAGGGCGTGCTAATCCCCGCCATGCTCGTTAGAGCAATTCATCGATTGCCTCGGAGATCTTATTGTCCTTTCTCCATGACGCAGGTAATCTGGGGCAACCCCACTCTTTGAGCGCCTGATAGAACTTGGGGCGCACAACTTCGTCAAATACGGTTGCGCAGTTTGGACACAGTGAAATGGCGTTCCACTCTCTTTCTGGTCCTTCGTCAATGATGTGAGCCGCATGCCTTCTGCCCGCGATCCATCCACACCACGCACACGGCCGTTGCGCAATCTTCTTGGCAAGCCTTCGGTTCTTGAATGGCATGATGTTCCAAGCTTAGGCGGGCATTAGCCCGCCTCTAAACGCGTTTAGTATTTTCTTCCTCTGTGGTTAATTATTCTTCATCAGGTGCTTTTCAAAATCTTCCGGAAATCTCTTCACCGCCGATTGGATTGGCCAGGCCGCCGCATCGCCGAGCGGGCAAAACGATTTGCCTTCGATGTTGTCACACAGATCGAGCAGCAGTTTTGCGTCCTCGGGCCGGCCGCCGCCGCCTTCAATGCGCTTGAAAATCTTTACCAGCCAGTCGGTCCCTTCGCGACAAGGCGTACACCAACCGCACGATTCATGTTTGTAAAACTCAGTCAGGTTCTTCGTCGATTCGAATACATCCACAGTTTCGTCCATCACAATGAATCCGCCTGAGCCGACCATCGAACCGCCCGCGACCAGCCCTTCGTAATCCATGCGCACATCTTTGCCGATGATTTGATCGGCACGCATGATGTAAACGGACGAGCCTCCGGGAATGACTGCTTTCAATTGCCGGGCCGAAGCGATCCCGCCGCAGTCTTCCATGATGAACTTTTCCATGTCGTCATAGCCCATCGGCAATTCGTAAACACCGGGACGATTGACGTGACCTGACACGGACCAAAGCTTTGTGCCGCCGCTCTTTTCGGTTCCCAGTTTTTGATAAGCTTCGCCGCCCATCTTGATGATGTCGGGTACCGCGGTCAGCGTCTCGACGTTATTGACGACAGTCGGCGACGCATACAAACCTGAGATAGCGGGGAAGGGAGGCTTCATGCGCGGATGACCGCGAAAGCCTTCGAGCGAACTTAGCAGCGCCGTTTCTTCGCCGCAGATGTAAGCGCCCGCTCCAGAGTGCGTGTGAATCTCGCAGGAGAAGTCAGTCCCAAGAATGTCATTTCCCAGTAGCCCGGCTGCGCGCGCTTCCGACAGCGCGACGTCCATGATGTCGATCAAATATTTGTATTCGCCGCGCGTGTAGATGTAATTCGTCCGAGCGCCGAGCGCATACGCGGCGATCAGCATGCCTTCGATCAGCAAGTGCGGATCGCGCTCCATCAAATAGCGATCTTTGAAAGTGCCCGGCTCAGATTCGTCGGCGTTACAGACGACATACTTTTCTTTGGGCGAGTATTTGGGAACGAAGCTCCATTTCATTCCGGTGGGAAAACCCGCGCCGCCGCGTCCACGCAGTGCGGATTTCTTCACTTCATTAATCACGTCGTCGGGCGACATCGAATCGAGCACTTTCTTGATCGCTTCGTAGCCGCCGTTGCGTCGATACACGTCGAGAGAACGCGAGTTCTCGAGATGAACTCGCCGTAGCTGCAGTGGTTCACATCCGATGGCGCCAATGAACATGATAGTCAGTAGTCTGTCGCTTCAGATACTGTTGATTGATCCATTTATTCATTGGATCATTGACTCAATGGACAAATGAATCAATTCTTCAAGGTAACGAATCCAAAATCTGATCAACTTTATCCACGGTCAGATTCTCGTGATAATCAAAATTCAATTGAAACATGGGGGCCGTGCCGCACGAGCCAAGACACTCAACTTCTGATAACGAAAAGCGGCCGTCTCCGGTAGTCTCGCCGACTTTTATCCCTAACTTGTCCGAACAGTATTTCGTTATCTTGTCAGCGCCCAGCAGCTTGCATGAAAGTGTCTTGCAAACCTGAAGGTGATACTTGCCGATCGGCTTCGTCTGGATCATCGAGTAGAACGTCGCGACTTCCCAGATGTCGGTAACGCGCAACTGCAGACGGTTCGCGAGATACTGCACGCCCGGCGGATCGAGATAGCCACGCTCGCGCTGCACGATGAACATGAGCGGCAGAATGGCTGAACGCTTCACCGGATATTTCGCGAGATGCACGTCGATCTCACTTTCAACCTCTGCTGAGAAGACGGCCGGCTCCGGCATGTGCACCGGATGATCAGGCGGCTGAATCTTTACGAGGACTTCGCCCATTGGTTCAGTTGAGTTCGTTCGTGCGGCTTCTTTTCCAGAATATTCAGCACCAAAGGAACAGTGGTTAGGGCTCCGATCAGAAATAGAGACCAACCAGCCGCGCGTCGTTCGTCGCGATTGAGTTTTTCTCCGAGCAGGAGCGCTAATCCGGCACCGAACGCGACGCGGGTTATGCCTATCAACCCAATTTCGGGAACCGTCAAAAGACTTTTTCTCATCGCTCCTCCTAACGATCGATCTCGCCCAAAACGATATCCAATGATCCGATGATCGCGACGATGTCCGCGACCATGGCGCCGCGCGCCAAATCCGGCAGGGCTGACAGATTAACAAAGCTCGGTCCACGAAAATGAACGCGCGCCGGTTTTGGCCCACCAGTTGACTTGATATAAACGCCAAGCTCTCCCTTTGAAGCTTCAATCGGCATGTACACTTCGCCGGCCGGCACGTCGAAACCTTCAGCGACGATCAAAAAGTGATGAATCAGCGCGTCCATGTGCGTCTTCATCGCTTCACGATCGGGCAAGACGACTTTCGGCGCGTCGGCTTTCACCGGGCCCGGCCGCAGACGTGCCAGGGCCTGCTGCACAATCTTGTGCGACTCAGTCATCTCGCGCATGCGCACCATGTACCTGGCCCAGACGTCACAATCCGGCTCCGTCGGAATATCAAAGTCGTACGTGTCGTAACTGCAGTAGGGATTTGCGCGGCGAATATCGAGGTCGACTCCGCTGCCGCGCAAACTCGGGCCCGACAGTCCCCAATCGATCGCATCTTCGGCCGAGATGTAACCGACGCCTTGAGTGCGTTTCTGAAAAATTCTGTTTCCCGTGATCAGCTTGTGAAATTCGCCGACTGCATGCGGAAAGTCATCGAGGAACTGTTTGACTCGCCGTTCAAAGCCCGCCGGAATGTCCATCATCAATCCGCCGATGCGAAAATATGATGGCGTCAAGCGGCCACCCGACGCCGCTTCGATCAGATTCAAAATCTTTTCGCGTTCACGGAAGCAGTAAAAGAAAACCGTCATCGCGCCAATGTCGAGCGCATGCGTGCCCAACCATACCAGGTGCGAAGCGATCCGTTGCAGCTCACAAAAAAGCACTCGGATAGTTTGTGCGCGTTCAGGAATTTCGATCTGAAGCAGCTTCTCGACCGCCATCACATACGCCAGGTTGTTGCCCAACGGATTGAGATAATCCATTCGATCCGTGATGACGATGCCTTGCTGGTACTTGCGATACTCGAAAAGCTTCTCCATGCCGGTGTGGAGATAGCCAATGTCGGGCGTGGCTTTGACGACCGACTCGCCATCAAGCACCAGTTCAAGACGCAGCACGCCATGCGTCGATGGATGCTGCGGTCCCATCGAGATCGTCATCTGCGTGTCGAGCGGCTGATCGACGATTTCGAATTGCGGCGGAATGTTGACGGCAGTACTCATAAGCGCATTGGTACTATCTGTCATATTCGTCCCATGGGACCAACGGGACGTAGGGGACAATAGGACCTATTCCATGCTATACGGTTCGTAACCTCGCAACGGAAAATCTTTTCGCAATGCATGTCCCTGCCAATCGTCCGGCAAAAGAATGCGGCGCAGATCCGGATGATTGTCGAAGATCACCCCGAACAGATCGAATGTTTCGCGTTCGTGCCAATTCGCCGTGCGCCAGATCGCGGTGACACTCGGCACCAGCGGATCGTCTTCGTTGAGCAGCACTTTCAAACGCACGCGATGATGCTTCGTCGTGGAAAACAGATGATAGTTGACTTCAAAGCGGGGCTCTTCCTCGGGCCCGCGATCAAACCCGCAGAGGTCTGCAAGAAAATTAAACTGAAAGTCGGGCGCGGTTCTAAGCAGGGCACAAATGTTTGCGATGTGCTCGCGCGGCACAATGATTGTCGTCTCACCCAGGGCTTCGATTACTTCGCGGACCCATTCCGGGTTCTCACGCTGCAACGCCGCCGCGACTGGCGACGGCGTTGTGCCTGCTGCGTTCGACTCTGGGCTTTCAGTTTGGTTCGATTGCGAATTCGGCTGTTCCATCTAACCTTCAGTCCGGGGAATCGGCTGTCTCAGATTTCAGATCTCAGATTTCAAATCTGATATTTCAAAACGATCGCCGTTTTTCATGTCGCGACGCGATTGTATAAGGCTTCGACTCCGCGACTTGGCTTTCGCCTAGACTCGAGCCGTCGGTGACCGGCAGAGTCCCGGGAGTGATCGCTTCGCGAGCTTCTTCGTCGGGCGCGTCGCGGCGATCGCGAATTGATTCCTTCATTACTTTGTCCTGCAACATCATCACCGCGTGAATCAACATCTCAGGCCGCGGCGGACAACCAGGAATGTAGACATCGACCGGAACGATCTTGTCCACGCCCTGCACAATCGCATAGTTATCAAAGACACCGCCTGACGTCGCGCACGCGCCCATTGAAATTACCCACTTGGGCTCGGGCATCTGGTCATAGATTCGTCGCAGCACCGGCGCCATCTTGCGTGACACGCGGCCCGAGACAATCATGACGTCAGCCTGGCGCGGCGAAGCGCGAAACACTTCCGAACCAAATCGTGCCAGGTCGTTGCGGCCGCTGGTCGCGTTCATCATTTCAATCGCACAGCACGCCAAACCGAAAGTCGCCGGCCACAGCGATGATTTGCGTGCCCAATTGATGAGCGCGTCAAGCTGCGTCGTTAAGATCTCGGGCAGTGCCTCGCCGATGATGTTCTCGAGTCCCATTTACTATCCGTTTCAAGTGAAAAATTTCAGGTTTCAAGTCAAGCGGCTTTTGATGAACTTGAAACCTGAAACTTGGAACTTGAAACCTGGCTGTCCAGCAATCTCGCCTCAGCTTCAGCTTCGCGGCGCGCGTTTTCACTCCAGTCGAATGCGCCTTTCTTGATCACATAAATCAACCCAGCGGCGAGTAGCGCGATGAATACGATCATTTCAAAAAAGACGACGTTGCTCAATCCGTATTCGGGAGCAGACAGACGCCTGAACACGACCGCCCAGGGCACCAGAAAGATGACTTCAATATCGAACAAGATAAAAATCATCGCGATCAAATAAAACTTGACCGAGAAGCGTTCGCGCGCCGATCCGACCGGGTCCTTGCCGCACTCATACGGCATTAGTTTTGTGCGCGTGCGTTTTCTTTGTCCAACCAGTTGAGACAACCCGATGAAGGTCACGGCAAATCCCGCCGCGACGACGAACATCAAAAGGATCGGCAGATAGTCAACCAGGTTAAAGCTCATAACTCGCGCAAAGAGTCAAGCGCAAAGAGCTAAGAGTTAAGATAGGAGCTGCGTCGTGCGCTTTGCCACTTGCACCTAGCTCTTAGCAACCGTCTGCTTGAGAATCATTGTACAAGCGTGATCGTAGGCCAACGATCTGAGGGTGTCAAGCTGATTGATCTCTCATTCGATCGTCATGAACGAATAGATTGACCGTGCAAAAATCCATGTGCTAAGTTTCGAATGGCCACTCAGGAATTCTTCGTACGACCCAGCGGCAAAGTTCAAATCAAAAAGTGATCACCGGCTACAACACAGACGTAGAATTTGGCGGCGTCGTTTACCACGTGCAAACCGAGGACAAGGGTTTGCAGACGCCGATTATTTTGTCGCTCGTCTATATCGGCGGCGCGATCCTGGCTAGCAAACGCGCGCCTTACGATGACCTGATCGCGCGCGGATTTGATGAGCAGATTCTCCTTGAACGTCTGCAGCGCCAACACAAGTTAATTTGTGCCGCCGTCCATGCGGGCCGAATCGAAGATCTGAAACGGATGGGCGAGCGTGACGCGGCGTCGAGTACGGCGGCGCGCGAGAAAACTTCGAAGGCTAATCAAGTTCGAGAGCCGGAGAAACAAGCACCGCCGGCAGATAGCTCGTCGAGCGTGGCCGACCTTGATGATGCGCCCTTAACGGTAAAGCTGATTAACGAGCCCGATCTGCGCGGAGGGAAATCCGTTGAGCTCAGGCTGCTGGTAACTCGTCCGGCAAAGAGTGGCCGGGCGCCGGCGCCGAACGTCAAGCTGGTGTTGAAAACGCTCGGCACTGCTTTCGCTACGAACATGGTTGATGCGACGACCAACGAGGGTGGCATGGCCGCGATTTCACTTTCGCTACCGGAATTTCGCAAAGGCCGCGCCGCCATACTCGTGCAGGCGGAAGACAATGGCGTCACTGCCGAACTGCGCCGGATCATTCTGCCGGGCCAAAACTGAGTCCTGAAACACATCTTGGAAATTCAAGTAAATGGAGATATGCGAGAGTTTCCCGCCGGCCTGACGGTCGAGGGTCTGGTTCTCGCGTTGGATCTACAACCAGCGAGGGTGGCAATCGAACTTAACCGCAGTGTTGTTCGTCGCAATCAATGGACAGCGACGACCCTGCATGAAGGCGATCGAGTCGAGATTGTTCACTTCGTCGGCGGCGGGTCAGACGACCTCATGGAGTCAGTACCGGGAGCGATAGCGACCGGGTCGGACTGATTGCAGCGATCGAGATTGCCAGAATTGTTACCCGGTCGCTATCGCTCCCGGTACTGACGTCATCCTGAAGTCACGCCACTCAATGTCACTTCGTCTTTCGGCTCGCTCAGGTGTAAATTGTTTCTACACTCTTAATAAGGAAGTTTTCATTCATGTCCGCAACCGCACCGGCACTAACCGATCAATTCGAAGTAGCCGGAACAGTTTTTAATTCGCGGCTCATTATTGGCACGGGAAAATATCGCTCGCACGATGAAATGAAAGCCGCGCATCGGGCGTCGGGTGCTGAGATGGTCACCGTGGCCGTGCGCCGCGTGCCGCTCGATCGCGGCAGCGAATCGTTTCTCGATCATCTCGACCCGGCACTGCAGATTCTGCCGAACACGGCCGGCTGTTACTCGGCCGAAGAAGCAGTGCGCACGGCGCGACTCGCGCGCGAAGCGTTGGAAACTGATTGGATCAAACTGGAAGTGATCGGCGATCAGACTACGCTGTTTCCGGACAACGAACAGACGCTGGATGCGGCGCGGACGTTAGCCAAAGAAGGATTTATCGTGCTGCCTTACTTTACAGATGATCTGATTGTCGCCAAGAAACTGCTCGACGCCGGATGTCCGGCGGTGATGCCTTTAGCGGCGCCAATCGGTTCGGGACTTGGAATCCAAAATCCTACCAACCTGCGCATCATGCGCGAACAACTGCCTGACGCAACGATCATCGTCGATGCCGGCGTCGGCACTGCGAGCGATGCAGCGATCGCGATGGAACTCGGTGCGGATGCAGTGTTGATGAATACTGCAATTGCCGAAGCCAACGATCCCGGGAAGATGGCTGAAGCGATGAAGCTGGCTATTCAGGCAGGCAGGCTCGCATACATCTCCGGGCGAATGAGTAAGCGGCTTTACGCCAGCGCGTCGAGTCCGGTAAGTGGGGTCGTTCGGTAACCCTCCTTCACAGAACTGCCTAAACTCCTTTGCGCTTTTCCTTGCAGCGCCCTTGGAAAAGTGGTAAATGAAGCCCGATCGAGCCTGGGTATTGTCCTCGCGTCAGTTCAACCATCTCTCAAAAAGGAGCTAGAAAATGAAAACGATTCTCCGTCCAACGATTGCGGCGCTGTTTTTATTGGCGTTCACGATGCCGCTCTTCGCACAGAATCCCAACGTGGCGATTCGCTTTGAAGCGACGCACGGAACGGGCGAATATTGCGCCAAAGGAACACTTAAGAACCTGCGAACGACAGTGATCGCCGTGAGCTACATCGAACTGTGGGTCTACGATGCGAAAAGCTGTAGACGGGTTTGTGTTACCCGTAAGGTGATCAATCAGAAGGTCAAGCCGTGTGACACGCTCGACTTTGAACTCTGCTGCAAGAATATGTCGCCCGCCTTTGTCGACGGCATTTACTATGTGCGCGTGCATCACAGCGCGGGAATTAACGAAGCGTGGGGCTTCGCATAGAGCAAGCGCCGGAGTCATGGGGACGGGCGCAGCGCTCGACGGTCAATGAAGAGCGTGGCCAAGCTCGTCTTCCATGAATCTCCGTCGAGGATAGACATCGAAGAGTAACTGGTGCTGCAACTGCAAAGGTTTGCTGATGTGGTGGTATTGCGCGGGCCGACCGAAGGAGCAGTGAAGTCACCAGTAGCTGCTGGACCATTCAAACCAATGTCCTGGCAACCGTTCTGTTTTCTTTGAACAGAGGTGGTGTTGTTGGAGGGACCAGGAGCATTGTCTGAGGTGGCTGCTCCTTCTCGGCAGATCGCAGTCGAACCATATCCAACAAAATCGAGAATGGTGCTGCCCGTTGGGCAACTGGTTCTGCTTAATGCCGTAGTGCCATTGACCAGCGCGACTCTGCCTGCCCCTGCGGCCAGGTCGATCGTCGTGCCCGGGGTCAGATCGGGACTCGGCAATGGGCTACCCACAGCGCCTCCGGTCGCCTCCTGGATTAGATAATAGTGTCCTGCTTGCAACGTGACATTGGGAAGAGTGGTCACGCTGTAGGTTCCGCTCGTGCCGGTTGCCGGAGCGTATTGAACTGACAGTCCATTCAAACTTATTGCAGAGTCCCCCCGATTGAAGATCTCAATGAAATCATTCGCATAAGTCGCACTCGAGTTTCCACCTCCGCCGTAAATCTGACTAATCACCAACTTCGTTCCGTCATTGTCGGTGATTGAGCCCTGGCCCTGATTATCACCAAAGACGGCGTTAGTTGGACTGGACAGATTTACCAGGAAGGTTTCGCATACCGCTTCGTTAATCGTATCGCCGTTGACCAGCACGCTGATGGGCTTGCTTAGATCGCCGGGATTGAAGGTCAACGTCCCGCTGGTTGACTGATAGTCCGACGGCGCTTTTGCAGTTCCATCAGCCGTGGCGTAGTTCACCGTGACAGTCTGCGCGCTCGCGAATGAAAGCGAGACGTTGAATGTCGCCAATGTTGTTCCGGTGTCGCCTTCATTGACCGTCACGTCATCAATCGAGATGGATGGATTTGGTGACGCATCGTCGTTCTTGATCGTGCCTTGTCCCTGACTGTCGGAGATCGTTGCGTTCACCGGCGACGTCAGATTCACAAGGATTGTTTCATCCGGCTCGAAGGTTGTGTCCCCGTTAATCGTAACTGGAATTGTTTTGGCCGTGTCGCCCGGATTGAAGGTGAGCGTCCCGGCCGTCGCTACATAATCGTTGTCCGCCGTGGTGGCCGTTCCATCAGCCGTTGCATAGGTGACAGTCACCGTTTGTCCGCTCGCCGCCGACAGCGAAACAGTAAACGTCGCCGTGCTCGTCCCGCTGTTGCCTTCCGCGATATTGGGCAGGTCGTTAATGGAAAGCGATGGCGTCTGATCGTTGTCCGTGATAGTGCCTAACCCCTGATTGTCCAGAATTGCCGCGTTTGTTGGGTTCGAAAGATTTACGAAGAACGTTTCGTTTGTCTCGTCCAAAGTGTCGCCATTGACGGCTACGGTGACGGGCTGCGTAGTGACACCAGGACTGAAAGTTAAGGTGCCGCTGTTCGATTGATAATCAGCGCCGGCTGTTGCATTTCCGTCTGCCGTTGCATAGGCAACCGTTACGGTCTGCGCGCTGGCGGCGGAAAGCGTCACGGTGAAATTCGCGTTAAGTGTGCCGCTATCTCCTTCGGTGACGGTGACATCGTTGATGCTGATGTCTGGTCTGAAGCCGGTGCTGCAATCATTGACTGATGCTGAGGTGTTGCGCGGATTCGGCACAGAGATTACAAGGTCCGCCGCATTGTCGTTGGTATCGATACAGCCACCGGATTTTCTAAACGCCGCAGTCGTGTTGCCCGGCGCGGGCGTCGGCCCACTGCCTTCGAAGCAGAAGTTCGCGGTTGAGGAGGTGCTGCCATAGCCGACCAGGTCCTGGATACTCGCACTGGTCGGACATGCGCCGGACAATGCAGTCGTCGTTGACAGCAATGCGACTTTTCCGGTTCCGGTTGTCATCGTGATTGTTCCGGTCGCGTCCGGAGTTAGTAAATTCGTCGTCCCGCCGGCGCCCTGATCTTCCTGGACCAAATAGTATCGCCCCGGTTGAATCAAGCATGACGAAGTCGCGCACAAACCAGTGGTTGACCATGTGCCGGCGCCGGTAGCCGAGACATATTGAACGGACCAACCGGCGACATCCACGATCGTTGTGCCTCTATTGAAGAGTTCAATTGAAATCGTTCTTGTAAGTAGCACCGCTGTTTCCGCCACCGCCATAAACCTGACTGATGACAACCAGCGCAAGATCGTCATTCGTTGCCGTTCCAGTGCCTGTTCCATTCGCCGACGAGATGGAAGCATTAGCTGATGCATTTGATAGCGAGACGGTAAACGCCTCGTCCGGCTCGACGAGCAGATCGCCATTGACCGGCACGTCGATCGTCCTGGTTGCATCACCCGGATTGAATGTCAGTGTGCCGCTGGTGCTTTGATAATCGCTCGTTGATTTTGCGGTGCCGTCAGCGGTTGCGTATTGCACCGTAACGGTTTGATTGCTGACCGGTGAAAGTGTGACGGTGAAAGTAGCGTTGGTCGTGCCGCTATTGCCTTCAGCGACCGAGACGGACGGCGTGATTGAGAGTATTGGGCTATCGTCATTCGCGATTGTGCCCTGTCCCTGAGCGTCCGCAACTGTTGCGCCCGCGACGTTCGTCAGATTAACCAGGAAGGTTTCGCTTGCTTCTACGTGAACGTCGCCATTCACGGTGACGACGAAGTGATAGGTTTGTTGTCCGATAGCGATCGTCTGCCCGGTTAGGCTCTTCGCCACATAATCGTTGTCCGCGGTCGTCGCTGTTCCGTCCTGCGTGGCAATGTCGAACGTCACCTTCCCCGGCGCCGGCGCTGAAAGGCTGACCGTGAAATCGAAATTGATTGTGCCGCCGTTGCCTTCGCTCAGGGACACGTCGTTTATGGACATTGCCGGCAGGTCATCATTCTGAATTGTGCCCGTGCCCTGGCCATCAGTAACGTTCGCGC
>Ga0193730_1000160_pt1 | contig 21380 bp, 20 predicted proteins | sample U1a1metaG_FD_144919 | JGI IMG/M metagenome (GOLD analysis project Ga0193730, IMG submission 144919) | Soil microbial communities from a riparian zone of the East river system, Colorado, United States - U1a1 | ecosystem: Environmental > Terrestrial > Soil > Riparian zone | place: USA: East River...
CAGCATACTTGGGCCGCCGCGGATATGATGTCGATCTCCACGAACGCCGGGCCGATCCACGCGAAGGCAACATTGTTGGTGGCCGCTCGATCAATCTGGCAATTTCGACGCGCGGAATTCACGCGCTCGAACAGATCGGGATCGCTGACGAAGCGTTACGGCACGCGATCCCAATGCGCGGTCGGATGATTCATGATAAATCCGGCGCGCTGCATTTCGCGCCTTATGATGTTGATCCCAAGAAATGCATCAACTCGATCGGGCGGGCTTCGCTTAACTCCGCGGTAATCGAAGCGGCGCAGCGATATCCGAATGTGCGCGTCCATTTCAATCACAAATGCACCCACGTCGATCTGGCCGAAGCGATCTGCCATTTGGAAACGGAAACCGGCAAATTGACCGTGGGTGGCGATGCTGTGATCGGAGTGGACGGCGCCTTCTCCGTGGTGCGCGCTTCGATGCAACGAAACATCGGCAATTTCCAATACGAAGAGAGCTATCTCGCGCATGGTTACAAGGAGCTGACGATCCCGCCTGCGCCGGATGGGTCGTGGCGAATTGAAAAAAACGCTCTTCACATTTGGCCGCGCAAAAGCTTCATGATGATCGCCCTTCCGAACCCGGACGGTTCGTTCACTTGTACGCTTTTCTGGGAATTCGAAGGACCGCGCAGTTTCGCCACAACAAAGACAGATGACGATGTCCGGCGCTTCTTCGGTGAAGAATTTCCTGACGCCGTTCCCCTCATGCCGACACTGCTCGAAGATTTCAAGAACAACCCAACGGGCTCACTTGTGACGATTCGTTGCGCGCCCTGGTATTACCGTGACAGGGTCTGCCTGCTCGGAGATGCAGCCCACGCTGTTGTTCCATTTTATGGGCAGGGAATGAACGCCGCGTTCGAAGATTGCGTCGTGCTCGACGAATGCCTGGAAAAATTTGCCAATGATCGCGAACACGCATTCGCGGAATATTTTTCACGCCGAAAAGAAAATGCTGACGCGCTCGCCGATCTGGCGATCGGCAATTTTATTGAGATGCGCGATAAAACTGCGTCGAGGGCCTTCCGGGCTAAGAAAAAACTCGATCACTTCCTCGAGGCCGCGCTGCCTGGTGTGTATCTGCCGCTTTACACAATGGTCACGTTCACCCGCGTCCCATACGCCCAAGCGGCGCGGCGTGCTCGCGTGCAAGATCGAATTCTTTATATCGCTCTTGTCACTCTTGTCTTGATCGGAATCCTGGCGCTCGGACTTTTGCTCGGTCGCGCTCAGCAGCAATGAAATCAATTTGACCCGTCGAGTTCTACAGGGCTGCTTTTTTGCGCTTGCGATTCCGTCGAGCGCGTCTCGAGCCAACCCGTTGATACGCTTCCTGTTCAAGGGCTGCCACAACCTTGTTGAAACCCCTGACATCAGCGGCGCTAACGCGACGGACAACAGCGCGTTCCAAAGCGGATAAATGACGCCGGACGCGCTGGGCCAGCTTTCGCCCTTTTGCCGTCTGTCTCACGACAAACGTGCGGCGATCTGTTTCGCCGACTGCGCGCGTGATCAAGCCGCGCCTTGCCAGGCGATCGAGAATGCTCGTCAAGGTCGATCTCTTGTGCGCGAGGCCGCGATGGAGCTCGGCCACGTTGGCCCGTCCGGAATGAGCAAGCAGGGCTAAAATATGCGCCTCCCCCTGCGTCAACCCGCGCTCGCGCAAGTCATCAAGATAAAGACCGATTCGGTGCGTCGCGCGGTGAACTGGATGAACAAGTCGCAAAGGCATCGATTGAAAGAGGCTTCAAATCCGGCTCTACCCATGAAGTTCGCGCTTCGTCACTGAAAAGCCGTTCGGCCGAATAGTAAGCGAGCGGAAAATCCTTTTCCAGTAATTGCGGATTCGCATGCACGATCTCTTCCAAGCGTTCCGCACGGCTGGCCGCGTGCGCTCGTGAGAGAAGATGCACCCAAAACAATGTGATGGTCTCGTGATATTTTTCCGGTTTGCCGGCGGCCGCAGCGAATCGACGCAACGTATTTCGCATCTTCTTGGCAGCCTGTTGCACCGATGAGGATTCGGCAAGATAGACCCACGCTACGTGCAAATGTGAAGCATGATGAAAATCCTTGACCTCGCCTCGCTCGAGCGCACGCGTCAATTCCACATCAGTCATGGATGCCGCCCTTTGTTAGGGCTTCGTTGATCGCCGTTTCCCAATGAATCCGCTGTTGCTCCGCCCAATGCGCGTCCAGTTTGGCGACCTCATCATTCCCCTCCGGCGCCAGCGCGGAACGCCGATACGTTATCGTCGCTTTGGAGTGCTGTTCGCCGTCGGGAACAACGCGGATCTTGATCTCATTAGCCGTGAACGCCGGAGTCACAACTACGTACTCCACCCGGCCGTTCCCAACATCGTATGTCGTGAGTAGACAGAGTCGATCGCTGCCGTGGCCGCGGCTCGTAGTAAATACGACGCCCTCGCGCTGTACGCCCTGTGCCGGGTAAATGAAACGCGGCGACCAATCGGGCGCCCATTCTGCCTCGCGTACCGGTCCAAAAAGCGGCGTTACATCGGCGACCGAGCCGTTTAACCCAATCGTGAACGATTGTGTTCGCTGTTCGACCATCGCCGTGCCCGCTTCTCCAGCCAATGCCGCTTGAACCAGCGCAAGACCGCATGCCCATATCGTACAATAACTCATCATATATTACGATATCGTAATATACGATATCGTCAACTATAAGTTAGTAACCTTGGGCTTGCGCTGCGAGCCCAAAAACACAGCGTGAATCTTACCTTGACAGTCTAGGCGAAAGGATTGAACAATCTGCTCATCAAGACTGCCTAGGAGAAGAAATTTATGGCTAAAGAGAAACCGGACCTTGTTTACGGCACGCTCGATATGTTGATCTTGAAAGCTCTCCAGCACGATCCGCGGCACGGCCTCGCTATCGCCGATCGGATCCAGCAGATGTCGCAGGATATTCTACGAGTCGAGCAAGGTTCACTTTATCCGGCGCTGTATCGTTTGGAGGCGCAAGGATGGATTAAGGCAGAGTGGGGCGTTTCCGATAACAACCGCAAAGCGCGCTATTACAAATTGACCACGGCCGGGCGCAAGCAATTGGCAGCGGAACGTGAGCATTGGTCGCGGATCACGAAGGGAATCAATCTGGTCCTTTCTGGAACTTGAATTCTATGCCACGACTTCGTGCCTGGGTTTGCCGTCTGCTTGGGCTCTTTCGAAAGACGAGTCGCGAAGCAGAAATGGCCGAAGAGTTTCGGCAGCATCTCGACGCATTGATCGAACGCAATATTGCTGCAGGCATGTTGCGTGAAGAAGCGCGAAACGCAGCACTTCGACAATTTGGCGGCGTCGAACAGATCAAGGAAGCCGCGCGCGAACAACGCGTCTGGATGTGGGCGCATCAGCTCTCGCAAGACGTGGCGTTCGCCTGTCGGCTGCTTTGCAAATCTCCCGGATTTACAATTGCCTCCGTTCTGACGCTGGGAGTGGGGATCGGTATCAATGTTGCGATTTACAGCATAATTCACGCAGTTCTGTTGTCCGAGCTTCCCTACCCAGAGCCCGATCGCCTTGTTGCAATTTCAGAAACAGCCGGAGACTCTGTCTGGCCAACCTCCTATCCCGATTATTTGGACTGGAAAGCGGCGCAGCATTCCTTCGATGACATCGCGGTTTCACGGCGTGATGACTTCAATTTGACCGGTGACGGAGAACCCGAGCGTTTCTCAGGCCTGTTTGTCACGGCGAGTTATTTCCGCGTTTTCAAAGTTCCTCCGAAGCTGGGTCGCACATTCTTCGATGAGGAGGATTCAGGGGCCGGTGTTAATCCGATCATATTAAGCGAGCACCTGTGGCGCTCTCGCTTCGCCGCAGATCCGGCGATCGTTGGCCGGAAACTGACGCTGAATACGATAAGCTGCGAAGTCGTTGGCATCGCCGCCGACAGTCTTTCGATTGTTAGGAATCCTGAGACCGCTCGCAATTCTCAAGGCGCCCGCAATGCCGATCTTTACGCGCCGTTCGGTTTTTATGCGAATCGACCGTACATGCATAATCGCAATAGCCGATTTGGATTTTATGGCATCGGCCGATTGAAGCACGGCGTTTCGATCGAACAGGCAGCAGCCGACCTCAAAGTTATTGCTCGCAATCTGGAGTCAAAATATCCCGCTTCCAATACCGGTTTTGGAATTGCGGTTACTTCGCTTCGCGACAGCGTGGTCGGGAAGTATGGAGCGATGCTGTGGTTGCTCGAGGCGGCGGTCGTGCTGGTTCTTCTCATCACGTGTGCTAACATCGGCAGCTTGCTGCTCGTTCGCACCGCCGCGCGAGAGAAAGAAATCGCGATGCGCGCAGCCTTGGGCGCAAGCCGGGGAAGATTAATCGCACAACTGCTTACCGAAAGCGTAATCCTCGGATTGTTCGGGGGTGTACTCGGCTGCTTGCTCGCTTTCTGGAGCAAAGATGTAATCGCATCTTTGTCGCCTCATGACTTGCCCAGGTTGCAGGAAATCCGAGTGAATCTGCCGGTGTTGGCATTTGGCGCACTCATTACCATGGGTGCGAGCCTCGTCTTCGGATTGTGGCCAGCGTGGAGGCTGTCCAGGGCGGACCTGATCACGGTATCGAAATCGCCAGGCGGCTCACATCCGCACCGAAGCCTAAGCGTGCTGATTATCGGCCAGGTTGCTTTTGCTTGCGTTCTGCTGACCAGCGCCAGTCTTCTCACTCAAACCTTTCGCGCGTTGGAAAACGAACCGCTCGGGTTCAATCCAAACAATCTTCTCGAAGTTGGGTTAAAGTTGCCGGGCCTAAAGTATGGCGACGGCAAAGAAGACAAGCTGGCGGCGTTTTACCAGCAGTTGCTCGAAAAGGTTTCGGCGTTGCCCGGCGTCCAGGCCGCTGCTGTTGACGATGATGTGCCATTCAGTGGTTTTCGTTCTCAAGAACATTTTGCGGTCGCAGGTCAGCCGGAGCCACGTCATGGCGAAGAACCATTGGCAGAAGCGCATTGTGTGTCGCCAGACTATTTCAGGACCATGGGAATGCCGGTATTGGGCGGGCGAAGCTTTGGACCTGACGATGTTTTAGGCAAACCACTCGTGATCCTGATCGATGAGTACCTTGCCCAAAAATTCTTCGCAGGCCCCGACCCAATTGGCCAGCGACTTTATCAGCAACCCACGCAGGCAGACAAGCCGAGGGTTCATTATACAATTGTGGGAATCGTCCCAAGCGTAAGGCACGGAGAAGTGGGACTTGAACCGAAGATTCCGCAAATTTATTGGCCAGCAGCGCAATTTTCGAACTTGCAGACGACGCTTCTTGTTCGGACCGAAGGGGAGCCTACCGCGTTGTTGCCTTCTATTCGAGCAGCTGTTCGCTCCATCGATCCGCAGGCACCCATTTTCGGGGCACGTACCATGCAGGAGGCGGTAGCTGCGAGCGTTGGAACGCAACGGCTTTCCGCCACTCTGATCGGCGGATTTTCGCTCCTGGCGCTGTTCCTCGCCGCGCTCGGGCTGTACGCAGTCCTTGCTTATTCTGTCACACAGCGCACGCGTGAAATTGGAATTCGAATGGCGCTAGGTTCACCGCGAGCAAAAATTTTCGGACTCATCCTTCGGCAAGGAATAGTTATGGTTGGGCTGGGAGTTCTTGCTGGCGTCATTCTAGCCTGGGGCTGCGGCCCGTTGGTTCAGCACTTTGTTTACGGAGTAGCGCCTCATGATCCTGCAACCATTATTGGTGTAGCGGCTTTATTAGCAGTAATTGCGATCTTAGCCTGCTGGTTGCCAGCGCGCCGCGCGATGAATGTCGATCCGATCGCGGCATTGCATTATGAATGACCGCAAACATGGGCTGCAAATGTTAGCGAAGACGTCGCACTTGAGCGCGATTACCATACGGGCAGTTCGTAAAGTAGAATCCTCCATTTGAATTGTAAGGAGCCGGGCGGGCTTGCTATTCTCCTCGGATGCATCCGCAAACTCGCTTGTTCTCTATTTTCGTTACCAGCTGCCTGCTTTTCGCCCCGCTTCTTCGCGCACAGGACAATCCGCTGAACGATTCTGATTTGAAGGAGATGTTAAAGGAGGCGCAGGAAATGCAGAAGGAGGCCAAGGAACTTCAGAAACAAAACCCGGCGTCGCAGGACACAAAAAAGAAACTCGCGGAAATGCTGTCGCAAGCGAAAGAAGAGGAAGCGCGGCAGGAGGAGCAGGAAAAACGTGAAAAGGAAAAACTGCAGGCCGCGCTGAAGAAGCAACTCGAAGCACCGGGACCGGTGGTGTTACCCGATTGGACGCCGGCTACCCCAGAATTCAAGGCTACTGGGCCGCCAGCACGAAAAATCGTAGATGACGAAGTAAGAATCGTCCAGACCGGCACCTCGTCGCTTACTCCAGAGAAAATAGCGGACAACTGGCAAGCGGCAGCAGTCGCAGCGAACAACCTCAATCAAAGTCTTAACAAGATCAGCGTTAACGGAAAGATCACGAGAATCTTGTTTCTCAGCACGCGCACCGATCCCAGGCAAGAAGTGGAACTCGAAGCCAGCCGCGAACCGGACGGTAAGATTACCAAGGTAGAAATCTCCTCGCCGTTACCAAAGCCGAATATCGAGAGCGAATAAGATACCACTTGGCAGGACGCAGGAACTTGCAATTCGCCTGAGCTAGTATTAACAAAATTATACTATGGCCGATACATACGTTCCAATGATCAGCTCCGGCGTTGCAGGGCCGCTTGGTGTTTTGCATCTGCCACGTCTATGGCTCAAAGTTTCGCTTGAAGAGCAAGAAAAGCTCGCGCCTGGGTATCCGGGCATCGGCAGAGGGTTTGATGCCATGACTTGTGCCGCGCTCGGACTCGAAGAGCAGGCGGTAAAAGATTACGTCAAACAAAACAAGCCGACCTATCCCGAGTTCGAAGCCTGGGTGAAGAAGAACGCCAAGTCGCTTAATCGAGGCGCGATTGAAAAGCATAACGCCGCAGTGCGCGGTTACATTCACGATGACGAGACGCGCAAGGGCGTCCTGGGTGCGTGCGACATCGCGGATGACGCTTTGGCTCCGAAGGACGCGGTGAATCTAAACAATCTCGACGACTGGTACGAGTTTCATCAGGTGGTCCTCAAGTAAGGAGATCACCTAGGACCCAAGAAAGGTCGCTGAGATCAGTCGGGCGGTGCGTGTGCGATTACCGCATTGACGCAAACGCAGGCGGCATGGAGCATTCTCAAATGCCATCGATGCAGACCAACGTAGCGCCATCATCTCGCAAGGCGACTGACACATTCACGGCCGGCGCCAAGAGCTTGTCACAACGCTATTTTGTCTCGCCCGAAATTTTTGCGGAGGAACAAAAGAAGATTTTTTCCGAGCAATGGGTGCTGGTTGGGCATCAAAACCAGATCGCACGATCCGGTGATTATTTTATTTCGGAAGTCGCCGGCGAAAGTTTGATCGTCGTCCGGGATAAAAGATCGACGATCCGCGCCTTTTACAACGTTTGCCGTCATCGCGGGACGAGGCTCCGGGAAGATCAAAGCGGCCATGCCTCCGCAATTCAATGTCCTTATCACGCATGGACGTACGCACTCGACGGACGGCTCGTTGGCGCGCCGCACATGGATGATGTCCCCGGGTTTGATAAAGCTGATTATTCACTACATCCGGTGCATCTTGGGTTGTGGGAGGGATTCATCTTCGTAAATCTGGCGGATTCTCCTGCTCCGCTGGAGGAATGGTTCGCACCGCTGGCTGGGAAGTTTTCGCATTGGAATTTGCCGATGCTGCGCTCGGCGAAAGCGATCAATTACGACGTGCAGGCGAATTGGAAGCTGATGTTCGAAAATTACTCGGAATGCTATCACTGCCCGGGAGTGCATCCGGAGCTCTCGAAATTATCGCCGTACGACTCGGCAGAGAACGATCTGACAGAAGGACCGTTCCTGGGAGGATTCATGCGGATCACGAAAGGCAACAGCCTGACCATTAGCGGCAAATCTTGCGCCTTGTCCGTGGGCGCTTTCGGCGAGGACGACTTTCATCGCGTTTTTTATTATTCCATTTTCCCAAATACGCTGCTCAGTTTGCATCCAGACTACGCGATGGTGCATCAGCTTCGTCCGTTGTCGCCGGCACGGACTTTGATCCTGTGTGACTGGTTTTTTCATCCGGAAGCGTTCGAGCAAAAAGATTTCAAACCCGAGGACGCGATTGAGTTCTGGGACATGACGAACAAAGAGGACTGGCACGTGTGCGAGTTGAGCCAGCAAGGCATTGCCTCGCGCGCGTACACGCCGGGCCCGTACTCGCCACGGGAGAGCATTCCCGCCGCTTGGGACCGTTACTATCTTCGCTCCATAGATTAAAGCGAAGAAAGGGTACTAGATAAAGACCGAACAGAATCGCGCTTTGTCATCCAGTATCCAGCGTCTTAATATCCAGTTCCGATATGCCGCCGCCCCTGACTTACGCGAGTTACCTTGACCTGGAGAACTTGTTTACGCTTCAGAAACCGCGCTCAAGTCCGCCAGAGCACGATGAGATGCTCTTCATTATCATTCATCAGACGTACGAGCTTTGGTTCAAGCAGCTGCTGCATGAGTTCGAGAAAATAAAAAGAGACTTTTCCGCGGGCGATCTTTTCGGCGCGATTCACACATTCAAACGTGCTCGCACAATCATGAAGGTCCTCGTCGCCCAGGTAGATATTCTTGAAACAATGACGCCTTCTTCGTTCTCGAGTTTTCGGGACCGGCTCGAGACTGCATCGGGGTTTCAATCCGTACAGTTTCGAGAAATTGAATTTGCGCTCGGATACAAGCGCGAATCGACGGTCAGATATCTGAAGCCGGATTTCCCGGGATATGATCGGCTGCAACAATTGCTCCGAGAACGCAGTGTGGTCGATCATTTTTACGATTTCCTTGCTACGCGCGGCGCACAAATTCCCGCAGATCTAAAGGATCGCGACGTGACCAAACCAAATGAACCCAACGAGCGTGTACAGGAGCAAATTCTGCAGCTCTACAAGAATTCGCCTGAATGCTCGATTCTCTTCGAATTGATGACCGATTTTGACGAGGGACTGCAGGAGTGGCGTTACCGGCACATCAAGCTTGTTGAGCGAACAATCGGAGCGAAGAAAGGCACGGGCGGATCGCCCGGGGTCCCGTTTCTAAAGGAATCGTTGTTTAAGCCTGTGTTTCACGATTTGTGGGCGATCAGGCACGAATTGTGAATCGAAGAGCTGAGTTCTGTCATTCCGACCGAAGTGGAAGAATCTCTGAATTTGGCCGCTTATCTGCGCCTTCCCGACAGATCCAGAGAAGTCTCGGCTTCGCTCGACGTAACAACTACGAATCAAATGCCAAGAAATTCGCGCGTTGTTCCGGAAAGCAGTTGTGCTTTCTCTTCGGAAGAAAGATTCGTCGATTCGATCAGTTCTCCCGCTTTTGCTTCGCCTAACGGAAAAGGATAATCTGAGCCGAGCGCGACGCGTTGGGGACCAAATAGCTTGAGCAGAATTTTCAATGCCTCAGTGTCGTGAACAAGTGAATCCACATAAAACCGCGCAGGCGTTTTGTCGGTCGCCAGGTAACTTCGAGGATTGATCTTGTTATCGATCGCGACCAAATCGGGGCGAACATGGAAGGCATGCTCAATGCGACCGATGGTAAACGGAAATGCGCCGCCGCCGTGAGCGAAGGCGACGCGTAGTTTGGGAAATCGCTCCAAAACGCCGCCGAAGATCATCGAACAAATCGCAAGACACGTTTCAGCCGGCATGCCGACAAGCCAGGGCAACCAGTATTTGGGCATGCGCTCTTTGCCCATCATGTCCCAGGGATGAACAAAGATGGCGGCGTTCAATTGCTCCGCGGATTTCCAGACAACGTCGAGCGAACGATGATCCAAGTTCCGGCAATCTGCGCCATGGCAATGCTCGTTTGGATCGACATGTGTGCCGATTTCGACGCCACGCAAACCTAGCTGACTCACACAACGCTCGAGTTCCTGCGCGGCAAGATCGACATCTTGCAAGGGGATTGTTCCAAGACCGACGAAGCGATTCGGATTTTCTCTGACGACTTCTGCGATGTGATCGTTTAAGAATCTTGAAAGATCGAGAGCATCCTTCGGCCTTGCCCAATAACTAAACATCACCGGCACGGTGGAGAGCACCTGCATTGAAACGCCGGCAAAGTCCATCTCTTCGATCCGGCGCCTCGGGTCCCAAACGTTGTCCGTAATCTCGCGGAAGATACGGTCTCCGATCATCATGCGAGCGCAGCAGGGCTTGTAATGATCAAGCCTGACGAATCGGCCGTAGCCGTATTTCGCGTCGAGGTCCGGCCAGTCGCGCGGCAGAATGTGGGTATGAAGGTCGATCTTCACGCGTCGAATTGTAGGGCGTTTCTGCGAACTCCGAAAGCATTCGGAGCTGACACAGATGCCCTACAATGATTTCATCGCCTGCGGCTTTTCGACTTTCTTGCCGCACTTCTTGCAGGTACGGCGTGCATCGTCATTCCAGAAATCGAGCATCGCCTGGCTGAAGTGCTCAACGATATCTGCGCAGTCGAAATGGATGTCTTCCACCAATGAGCCGCAATTCTCACAGTAAAAAATAACGTGCTCTTTTTCTCCCGGCGGCCGGCGGCGTTCGACCACCACACCGATCGTATCCGGCGGGCGCAGCGGCGAGTGCGGCACATTCGGCGGGATAAAGAATGTTTCGCCTTCTTTAACGATATGATCCACGATGCGGTCGCCTTCACGAACGCGCACTTTGATGTCGCCCTTTAGCTGATAGAAATACTCCTCCGAATCGACGAGGTGAAAATCGTTCCGCGCGTTCGGCCCTTTGATTACCATCACGAAAAAATCGCGGCCGTCGTAGAGATAGCGATTGCTCACGGGCGGTTTGAATGTTTCGCGGTTTTCTTCGATCCAATTCTCCAAATTAATCGGCGGTGGCACAGTCTGCATCAGGCAGAGCGTATTGGGACAACAGCACAGCGTCAACCGGGGATGGTGCACGGCAAATACAAGGGCGACGCCCCTGGTAGATTGGGCCGCATAATTTAAGTTGAAGCGGCCTAACTAAACGCGGATAAATATCCGCCTTCATGAACCCTGGCTGTTTTGTCCGCATTGCAGGCGCAGGCCTGATCGCGCTGATCATTTGCGGTTGCGAGACTTTTCCAGAGGGTCCCTTTCCTCGCGCCACCGAAGTGGGCTGGTGGAATGACGAAGGCGCTTCCGGCCCGGCCAGGATTGTTGTTCATATCGGCGAACAGAAAGCCTACTTTTACAAGGGCAAACGTTTGGTCGGCGAATCGACCGTTTCCACCGGCAAACCAGGGTTCTCTACGCCTCCTGGAGGCTATTCAGTTCTCTCAAAGAGCCCGGACCACGTCTCAACGATATTCGGCGATTACGTGGATGATTATGGCAATGTGGTGAGATCAAACATTGACGCTCGGAAGGATCGGCGTCCGCCAGGCACCCATTTTGACGGTGCGCAAATGCCGTATGCCATGTTTTTCAGGGGCGGCTACGCGATGCATCAGGGGTATGTACCACCCTTTGCCGCTTCTCACGGTTGTATTCGCTTGCCGAAGGGAATGGCGGGAAGATTCTACGAAAACGCCCCCGTCGGCACACCTGTAAAGGTCACAGAGTAGCTCGAACATCGGAGGATTGTCGCCCCGATGCTTTCTGGCGATGCCGACCGCGTCAACAGTGGGTTCGGATTAACTGCTTCGCCGGTCCCGGCTACAGCTCCAAGACTTTGTGCTAAGGTACAAGCTGCATATGAATCGAAGCATCATTGATGGTGAGCGCAGCGGTGCGATTCGACTGAACATTGACGAACTGCAACGTTACTCGCGTCATCTCATCATGCCCGAGGTTACATCCGAAGGGCAAAGTCGACTCAAAGCTGCGCGCGTCCTGTGCATCGGCGCTGGAGGACTGGGATCGCCGGCCGCCCTTTATCTGGCAGCCGCCGGCGTTGGGACACTCGGCATTGTGGATTTTGACGATGTCGATCTTTCCAATCTTCAGCGCCAAATTCTTCACGGAACAAAAGATATCGGTCGCGGCAAGCTGGAGTCGGCCCGGGATCGCCTGCACGACATCAATCCGCAGATCGAGATCGAATTGCACAAGTGCCGTTTCTCCAGTGAAAACGCGCCTCAACTTGTGTCCCGTTACGACGTGATCGTTGACGGATCGGATAATTTTCCAACGCGATATTTGTCAAACGATGTCAGTGTTTTTGCACACAAGCCGAATGTCTATGGCTCAGTATTCCGTTTTGAGGGACAGACAACGGTCTTCGCGCCTCATCTCGGCGGCCCGTGCTATCGCTGCCTTTTTCCCGAACCACCGCCGCCGGAGTCTGTTCCGAACTGCGCGCAGGCGGGCGTGCTTGGCGTTTTGCCAGGGATTATCGGAATGCTGCAGGCGATTGAGACATTGAAACTTATTTTGGGCATCGGCGAGCCACTCATTGGGCGTCTTCTCCATTTCGATGCGCTCAAGGTGAAATTTCGCGAACTCAACCTGCGGCGCGATCCGCAATGTCCGGTGTGCGGCGAGAATCCAACAATCTTCTCGCCCATTGACTACGAACAATTTTGCGGAGTGCGCGATGAAGGAGCGATCCCGGGGATGTCCCCGCACGAACTAAAGCGGAGGATGGATGCAGGCGAACGATTCGAATTAATCGACGTGCGGGAACCGTTCGAATACGAAATTGCCCAGATTGAAGGCGCAAAATTGATCCCCCTGGGAGAAATTGCCGAACGATTAGACGAGCTGGAACGCGAGCAGCCAATCATAGTTCATTGTCACAGTGGAATGCGGAGCGCTCAGGCGGTACGGCTGCTACAGCAGGGTGGTTTCGCCAAAGTTTACAATCTTGAAGGCGGAATCGATGCGTGGTCGGACCAAGTCGATCCCAACGTGCCGAAATACTAACAGAGATCTTCGTTAAGGCGGGGATTCAAATAGGCTGTTGTAGGGAGTTTTACTTTACCGCGGAGGCTAATTGTTCGGCACTTGGCACTCCATGCCATTGAGCGATCAATTCTCCATTTCGGCCGAACACAAAAACGCCAAAATCCGTCGCTCCCTCCGCCTCGCCAAGCTGCGACGACACCGACCCATCAAAATCGGTCACAATGAAAATGTCTTTCCGCGCATCACGTTTAATTCCCTTCCCGTCGTACTGGGCCTGAAGCCGCCTGGCCTCTTCGTTAACGCGATGCCGGATGAGCGCGGTAGCGATCTTTCGTCCGATCACAGCATGCTTTCTCGCAAAACGAATAATTGTGATCATTCTGTAATCCGGGTTGCCCAGGCAATGTTCTGGAACGCGATCGCCCACGGTGCGCACCTTTTCTCTATCTGCAGGGGTGGCCAGCACGATGACAGTCACGTGTCCGTCAGCTGTAGGGTGTTTGTTTCCATCAATGTCGACGAAGCCGAGCGAGTAGGTTGCGCCGATGGAAAGGGCTCCATTTAGACGGGCTGCCGGAAGCAAAATGAATGTTCCGAGAAAGAAAAAGAATTGAAGTGCGCGTGGGGTCACAAGTAAGCAAATTGGCGACAATGTCGTGCTGTGACAAGATTCGACCTGCATGCTCGATTTTTCCATCGCCGGGGACGACGCGTGAGGTCTGTATTTGGCTATCGATCCTTTTCGTTCTTGGCTTAACCGGCTGTGATTACATGGGCGCTTCGCGCCGTGCCCAGTTGGTTCAGGACGCGGATACCAAATCAGCTCAGGGAGACTTTGCGCGCGCTATCAACTTGTATGAAGCCGCGCTCGATGACAGCCCGCGTTGTGCTGAGGTTCACTACAAGCTGGCTCTTCTCTATGACGACAAGCTAAACGACCCCGTGGGCGCGCTGCATCATTTCAGGCGTTATCTCGCATTGAGTCCGGACGGCGCTCATGCTGCTGATGTCAAAAACTCGATCAAACATGACGAGATCGCCGCGCTGACGGTGTTGTCTGGCGATTCCGTCATCACTCGGTCTGAAGCGGCTCGCTTGCGAAACGAAAACCTTAATTTGCACAAGGAACTTGAAACGCGCGCTGTGCCGGCGCGAATTGTGACAGACAAATCGCAGGAAGGCGACACAAGCTCTAAGAAAACCGCCGCAAAAAAAGGCGATCGAAGCTACGTTGTACAATCGGGCGATACGCTTTTCTCTATTTCGCGAAAGTTTTATAAATCGCCCAAGCGCTGGAAAGAAATCCTGGAGGCGAACAGGAAAAGTATTCACGATCCCAAAAGGCTTACGGTTGGTCAGAGCCTGGTTATTCCGTAAGTGTGTTCGGGTTTTAGCCGGACCGAGATCGAGGAATCTAGAACTTCACCTGGAGGGCCACTGCGCCACCAAGGTTGGCCACTTGATAATCGAAAACGCTTTGGTTGGATTGGCTTGCCGCCAACGTACTCACAGCGCTCACCGTAAGATATTTGTTCACACGATAGTTTGCGGTAAGCGCGAGGACTTCGCTGATGTCGTCGCGGCCTCCTTCGTAATATTGGCGCACTACCACCGTGCCCACGGCATTGATGAAAAAGGAACGGGTCAGAACTGCCGAGTACCCAAGATAGAGTGCATAATCGCTTCGCTGGGCTGAGATCGCATTGATGTTTGGCGGCTGTCCAGATTCGTCTGCCGCGAGGCTGATATCGAGATCCGCACCCAGAGTGAGTGTTTGGGCGCGGCCGAACTGAAAGGGGATGGACGCGTCTAGGATAATGGCGTGATTTTGAAAAAAGGCTGCAAAGCTGTTCTTCTCGGTGAGCCGGTTGTAGTCGTACTCAAGGCGCAAAAGCAGATTATGCCATTGCGGCACGAGATACCTCAGGCCGACTTCAACATCAAAGCTCCCGAAATTAAAGTTGTCGAATCGATCATAATAAAAGAGCTGCTCCCGGACATCGATCAGCCCGTACAACGTGTTGGTAATTCGCGGCTCGTAAAAGGCCGCTACGGCCGGCGCAACGACAAAATCGCTTTGCTCCCCGCTCCGCGTAAGGGCCACATTGGAGGTCCAGTAAAACGGTGCGCCGGCGGAAATAGTGAACGGGTGATACTCATCAGTGCGTTTGAGGATTTGTTGTTCGCCGAGATCAGCGTCGCCGGGTGCGGCGGCGACGTTCCCGCCTTCAGCCCCGGTTGGAGGAACAGTAGAAGGAAAGGCTGATGGAGCCTGCTCGCGCGTCAACTGCGCCTGGTCCGCGGTCTGGGCCCAACCCTCATTTGCTGCGATCAAAATAAGCACGCACAATGTCGTGACAAACCCGCACAGATGACGGTCAGGGCGAAGTCTCACGAGCACGACCACTTGCTGTGTTTTTCGTCCCTGATGCCGTTCGAGTTTTGAGCCATATCAATGAGCAGGTTAAACGCCAGTTCGTTGATATTAGAAGGCTCGCGTTCCGGAACCAAGACGATTATTAATCACTCCGCGATCGCGCATGCGCCTAATATCCGCTACGTCGCGGTCTACTTTCGTCATGCGAGCGACATTGAGACGATCAGCGCGGTTCGAATTGCGTTGATTGTGATGCGGAACCCTGAGTTTTCCCCCATGGCCGGGAATAGCGCCGTCGAGCAGAGATAACAATTCCCCACTATTTTTGACGTTGAGTACATTTCTGGTCCTCTTTCCATTCGTAGGATTTCCTGGCGCCGCCTGGGGATTAAACGGCGGGGCGTCCGAGAGTGGGCGCGGCCTGTTAGCGCCGGCGCCGGCAAAGGTTCCGGTGGTCGAACCATTACCACCGAAGCCTGTATAATTTGGGTGATTTGTAAAAACATCAGCCGCCGCTTCGCCGCCTATCGTAACGACGACATTGTTGAAAATCGTAACCGAATCCGCGGCGAGAATCTTCTTGCTGTTCCCGTTGAGGGTGACATTAGAAACAAAGTTGAGCTGGCCATTACTCCCCGGCGCATAAAGTTTCAATGTTGTGTCAGCTGAGAGCGTGCCACCGCCGACAATAAGTGAGCCGTTTGGCCCGAACACGCCGGCTTTCAGCACGTCTGCGTGAACGCTGGCATTATTAAATGCAATCGTTCCCGCGCCATCGATGTAGCTGAGGAAGGTGCCACCAACGTTGTAATTACCGCCGAAAACATTAATCGCGCTGCCTGCTGCCCCATCGCTGCCGTAAATCGCAAGCGTGGCGTCGTGAGCAACGTTTGCGTTGCCTGTAACATTCATTTGGATAAGGGCCCCCCCACCGATGACGCCTTCGCGGTTATCGATTGTAGCAGACAAAGAATTCGCGCTGAGATTTCCCGTCGCAACGCTGATGGCCGTATCTGTGTCCATTGTCCCGCCGTTGTTTTGAATCTCGAAAATGGCGTCGCCGTGAGCGGTCATGTCGCCGGAGACGTCCAAACTGACGAAGCCTCCAGTCCCGATTTGACCGCCATTATTTAAAAGAGTCAGGCTGAGGTTGTTCGTTTCGAGGTTTCCTCCAACGCCGGCGAAAATGTTGGCTCCATCAACGACATGATTGATGTTGTTGTTAACCAACAGCGTGGTATCACCGCCGGAATCGGTAGTCAGGTTGTTTCCCACGCTTAGTTGAAGGTTCGCACCGGAGTTAACCGTTTGTTGCACTGGAGTAATTATCTCCAGATCGACTCCGCCGGAGTTGGCATCATTGTGTGTGATCAGGTTCTGCGCAACGAAGAGCTGAAGATTTTCGCCGCTCTCTTGCGGTGCCTGCACTCCAAGCTCGACTCCAGCGAACAAATCGCCCGCAGTCAAGTTGCCGCCAACACTAACGAGGATATTAGCGCCACTTCCTGATTGGGCAGTCGCCGATGTTAGCAATGCAAGCGAGCCGCCAACGCTGAGATTTCCGCCATCTGCGCCAGTCAGGACCTGGATATTGGCTCCATCCGTTAGGTTGCTGATATCGGTCGCGATTGTGAGGTCGCCGCCGACCTGCAAGTCAGCACCGAAAAGGAAAACGTCGAGACCCGAAGTAATTCCCCCATTTCGTCGAATAATGGTCAGGTCGTTCGCGACGTTGATGGCCTGCGAGGCAACGATGGCTACACCCCCGCTAGAATTGAACGCCGTTTCATCAGAAATGAGACTGCTACAATTCAGGTTCTGCCCGGCGAGTAGACCAATCGTGGGGGCATGGATTGCCCCGTCGCCACTAATCGAAACGTTTTGTCCGTTGACGGACAGAACCTCTGTTGTGATGCTCGACGTCAGTGATATGTCGCGGCCGGCAATCAGGAGGACTCGGCCCGTTGGAGTGTCCGTTGTGATGCTCGACGTCAGTGACATGTCACGCTCGGCAAACAGGTTGACTTCGCTCGTTGTGCTAATATCGGAACCGAGGGTCAAATCGCTGCTGGAACCGCGAGCATAAATCGTTAGGTCATGCAGACCGGAGAACGAGATCTCCGGACCCAGGGTAATCGAACCATTCTGAGTCGCCAGCAAAAGACCGCGGATACCGGAGAAGGTCAATTCACCGCCCGGACCGCCGGAAGTAATGCCATTGACAGCGATCAGCCCCAGATTGATTTCACCATTTGTGGTATCGATGGTTGGATTACCATTTAGCTGCAGTGCTGTGAACTTGAATGCCGCTCCCGAGTTATCGCCGATCAGGTCATCGAAGCCGCTTGCGGTGTCAAAAGCCGATGTCGATCCAAAGGCCCACGTGGAGATGGGACCGTCAATCGATCGTCCGCGATAAATCTTGCCCAAATCGGTCACACCGTTGGTGGTGATGGAGGGGTCAGTGGTAATGACTGTGCCACTCGTTATCACGTAAGGATTCGGGGAAGTAATGGTGCTTGGCGTACCGAACTTGGTTGGTGTGCCTGAGGGCGATGGAGTTGGCGTGGGTGGCGACGGAGTCGGCGTTGGTGGCGGCGGCGGTGTTGGCGGTGGGGGTGTGGGCGGCGGCGGCGTTGGTGGCGGTGGCGGTGGCGCTGTTGGACTCGACGTCGTGTTTCTAACTAAAATGACCGGGTTCGCGTTCACGTTTTGATCGGTCGTGCTAATTACGTCGACGAGGTTTTTGGCAAGGGGTTGAGTGGTTGTCCCCAATAGCTGCGCTGCGAGCTGCTGGTTCACCACGTCCATGATCAACGGCATATTTTCCAGCGGCGGAAAATCCTGAATCAGACGCGACGTCTCGACCACGAGTTTTACATCAAACTTCTCTGGTTTCGTCATCCGCCCGCCTGCCGTCATCGTCATCATTTCGCCGCCGTGGACGGTCACAGCTCGTTCAGGATGTCCGTTGGGATAAAACGTGCCAATTCCTTCCAGGACCATGAATTTTGTAGGTGGCCCCGTTGATATTAGAGCGGTCCCTCCCGTCACTGCTGCCGTAACGGCCGATGTGCTGACCTTAACTGCCGGTGCTTTGGGTGGAACCTGCAAAAGAACTGCACCACTGGTCAGATCAAGTTCACGCGTCCCCTGTTTAAAACTGAAAATCGTGTTCGCGCCGAGTCGCGTCAGCGTCAGGTCAGTGAAGGTCAGTTCCGCGCGCGATTCCACGCCCGTGCGCACTCCCATTCCCTGGGTGACTTTGGCATTCACCACGGCAGGACGCGGCGCGCCATGAGCTTCCAATAACCGCACGTCCTGGATTACCTGGGATACCTGCGCTTGCTCTAGTTGTGCTGCGGAAACAAACGGCGCCGCGCCAACGAGCCAAAACAGGACGATTAGTCCGCCCCAAAAGATTTGCACAAAAGATTTTTTCATATGGGGTCGCTACGGTAAGGCGGGAGCTGCATTAGGACTCAGGCTTTGCACTCTATGCGGTGTCACCAGTGCTGCAGTTTTGCGATCGGCTGTATCGGTCTGCCCCTGATCGGTGACCGACACTTGTGTGCCGCCTCCAAAAATAACCAGGTTTGTATCGACTAAAGTCTTGGTCGATTTCTCGCGCTGCTGCTTCTGGCCCTCTGCTACGATCGACTTCGCGCTGCGCAGCGGAGGAAAATCTGTAATGAAGCGACTGGTCTTCATGAAGCGGTCAATATCGACATCTACAGGATCGCTAAGCGCAGACTCTGGGTTGCCGAACACCATTTGCCCGGGACGGACGAGAACCGAATCGCCAAGATGTCCGGGGCGATACGTTCGCGCGGTACCTTCCAACACCAAAAATTTGTAGAAGCCGGGATGGTACTCGATCATGACGGTGGTGCCCGCCACGGCTGCCGCGACGCTGCCTGCATGAATTGTCGCCCCATTTGCTTCCTTCGGAGCCTGAACAAGCGCTGCCCCCTCCCCCAGATTTAAACCGCGCGTCCCATGATTGAAATCAAATGCAGTATGGGCCGCGAGTCGCACAACGGTTTCGTCACGAAAAGTGACTTCACCGCGTGATCCGTTGCCGGTCCTCACAATGGTCTCCTCGTGGACGATGTCGTTTACGGAAGCCCGCCGTGCGGCGTTCTTAGAATCCGCCAATTGGACATGATTTTTTACTCGGGTGACCCGCGCTTCGTTAGTCGAAGCGGCATCCAGCCGGCTGGGAAGCGACATCGCTAGCACTGCGATTATCGTTATAAAAACAAGGACGCACAGCTGCCGGTTCATGCATTTTGGTCGAAGGACCTAACTCCGGCGGCCTTTTTGACGCCTAAACCTCATTAGGTCAAGGATTTTTTACACCCCTACAACGTACTTATCCGGAAACGGCGCAGCAAAGTTCCTTGAAAATTTTAGAATTCTTTCTTCGTGTCTTAAAAACGGCACAACCGCCCGAGCAGCGACTCCATCCTGACTATTACAGCGCCAAGCTTTTAACACAGAACCCGGCTACGGATTTGTTGGCTCCTCGTTGCTAAAAACTGAGACACCTATCAATTTGCGCTGCCACGGAACCAGCAACGTCGCTGCTCGTGTGCCATCTGCGGCGATCGCCTCGAGCGTGCTTCGCGGCGCAATGAACGAAGGTTCCAGCCCGAGTTCCTCAGCGGATCTATTGCGGCGGCGACTCAGCTCTTCGGCGCGCTGGACTGTCTCATTGTTCGGTCGGGTTCCGAAGCGGCGACGCGAAACTGGCCACTCCGATTCAGGCGCCCGCAACGCGGCTTGCGCTGCCTCGCGGAATGCCTGACGGCGGCGGAGGGAAAAATGTTTATAGTCAGGAACGCTTCCCGAAGCGAATTTCACTGCGGCCTTCAAGAGCTCTTCATTCCGCAAGACGTGAAACGGAGGGCGATCTGCCTTTTCTGCTTCTTTTTCGCGCCATTGCCAAAGCGCGCGAAGTACCGCAGCGGCGCGTCCACGGATTACGCCAGATCCGCGAATACGCCAGAGTTCGTCTTGGTTACGGATCCGCGCCACGGCCACTAGCTCGATGGCACGTCGGCATGACTGCTGCAGCCAATCCCGGCGCTCACAACGATCCAACTCTGCTTCCAATTTTTCGGCAAGGGGCAGCAAATAATGCACATCATTAATCGCGTATTCCGCCATCCGCGTGGGCAAGGGTCGTTGTGCCCAATTCGCCTTTTGCGAACCCTTCAGGAGCGTGAGTCCGAAATAACGTTTCACCAACGCAGCGAGGCTAAACTCGCGAACGCCAAGGAGACGAGCTGCGATCATTGTGTCGAAGATTTTGCTCGCTGCGAGATTCAGACCGCGGCGCAGCATTCGCAGATCGTAATCGGCGCCGTGCAAAACGATTTCCCTTGCTTCCAGCGCCCGGCGCAATGGCTCCAGATCGGTATTGGCAAGTGGATCGACTATATAATCGCAAACAGCTCGCGCAGATTCATGACCCGGGGACACGCGTGGACCGGCATTAGCGACGCCATCTACAGCGTCGGGCGCCGGGACGCTGATTTGGAGCAAACAAAGCTTTTCCCGATACGAATGCAGACTGTCGGCTTCGGTATCGACTGCAACGCGATCGGCAGACTCGATTTGCTCAGTTAGACTTGCGAGTCGCGCGGCGTCTGTAATCACGTTTCGCGTCAGCGCAATCCGCTCAAGAGCAATTCAGCGTTGGTTTTGGTCGCATGCAGATTATCGATCAGCTTTTCCATCGCTTCGAGAGGCGGAAGCGCTGCCATCGTTTTTCGCAGCATCAGCACGCGTTCCCATTCATCGGGATGATACAACAACTCCTCGCGCCGGGTGGCTGAGAGCATCGGGTGGATAGCCGGATATAGCCGTTTCTCCTGCAGGGCCCGATCGAGATGCAACTCCATATTGCCGGTGCCCTTGAATTCTTCGAAAATCAATTCATCCATTCGACTGCCGGTTTCGGTCAAAGCGGTCGCGAGCACGGTCAGGCTACCCACTTCT
>Ga0193730_1000162_pt1 | contig 21315 bp, 16 predicted proteins | sample U1a1metaG_FD_144919 | JGI IMG/M metagenome (GOLD analysis project Ga0193730, IMG submission 144919) | Soil microbial communities from a riparian zone of the East river system, Colorado, United States - U1a1 | ecosystem: Environmental > Terrestrial > Soil > Riparian zone | place: USA: East River...
GAGTGGCGTGAAACCGCGGATATCCGCAACAAGAAGCCAGCATGGAATATTCTCGATTTCCCGCAGCGTTCGTTGCACCACATCGCTTTTGTACTCCTCTGAAATGCCGAGTGGCTGTCGCAGCGTTAAAACCTGATCTCCGATTGTGATTTGATCGCCGTTGCTTAGTCGGACAGGGTAATGAATGCGCCGCTTGTTCAAAAAAGTTCCGTTGCTGCTGCCGAAATCGATCAGCCAAAGTTCGCCGATATTTTGCAGATGGATGAGCGCGTGCCGGCGCGACACTTTGGGAGATTCCAGCACGATCGTGTTAGCGGCGGTCCGTCCGAGGGAACAACTGCCACGGATCGGATGGCGTGTGCCATCGGCCGCTTCCAACCACGCACCTTCCTCTGGGGGGACGTTCACGCGGAACAGGGGTTGTAGAAGGAACCGTTCCCGCTATAACTTCCGGCCTACTTAATGATGTATACTTGCTCAAAGTGAGTACGGAACCCCCAGGCAACGTGATAAGCGCAACGTCTCGTGAGTTTGTTGGCGGACAAAAAGTTTTTGGCCGTTACACGCTAATCAAGGTCCTCGGACGAGGCGGAATGGGAATTGTCTGGCTGGCGCGCGATGAAGAGCTGGAGCGCGATGTCGCGCTGAAATTTCTTCCCGATCTGATGATTCACGATCGTTCGATGTTTGATGAGCTAAGGCGTGAAACCAAGCGCTGCCTCGACCTGACGCATCCGCACATTGTTCGGATTCACGATTTCATCCGTAACGAACGCGCTGGCGGCATTTCGATGGAATATATCGATGGAGAAACGCTATCGAACTTGCGAGCCGAGAAAGAGCAGCGGGTCTTCGAGCCGGATGAGATTACTACCTGGATGAGTCAGCTTTGCGACGCCTTGGATTATGCACATACGCGCGCGAACGTCATCCATTGTGACCTGAAGCCCGCGAACTTGATGGTGAATCAACGCGGCGAGCTAAAGATAACAGACTTTGGCATAGCCCGCAGTCTGACGGATTCGGTAAGCCGGTTAACGATCGAGCAAGGTCGAAGCGGCACGCTCATTTATATGAGCCCGCAGCAGCTAAACGGCGAATGCTGCACGCATCTCGACGATATTTATTCATTAGGCGCAACGATCTACGAATTGCTGACGAGCAAGCCGCCCTTCTATTCAGGGAACATCGATCGACAGATTTGCGAGCGAGTTGCTCCTTCGATGACGGTGCGGCGCAAGGAATTGGATATCGAGCCCGCGTTGGTTCCACAACTTTGGGAAGAAGTGGTGGCAGCATGTCTGGCAAAAGATCCGTCGCGGCGTCCGCAATCGGCCGCAGAGGTTGCGCAACAGCTGAGAATTAGTCCGGCCCAGACAAGAACAAGAGCGGTCCCTCGGAAGAGATTGAACAGAAAAACACCAATCATCGGTGGCATCGCGGCGCTGTGTGTTCTTGCACTAGCTGGCTTGTACTTCGGAGTGTTAAATCGGCAGGCCAAATCGGTGTCACAGGCGGTAGTAGCGATTCCGGAAAAATCGATCGCCGTCTTACCGTTTGAAAACCGGAGCGAAGAAAAGGCCAACGCCTATTTTGCCGAAGGAATCCAGGACGAGATTCTGACGCGCTTATCGAAGATCGCCGATCTGAAAGTCATCTCGCGGACATCGACGCAGCACTACAAAAGCGCTCCTGAAAACGTGTCCGAGATCGCCAGGCAACTTGGCGTAGCTCACATCCTGGAAGGGAGCGTACAAAAGAGCGGCGATGCCGTGCGCGTGAACGTGCAGCTGATCAAAGCCGCAAATGATTCGCATCTTTGGGCCGATACCTTTGATCGCAAACTAACTGACATCTTTTCAGTTGAAAGTGAGGTAGCTAAGACAATCGCAGACCAGTTACGAGCGAAACTCACGGGCCGGGAAGAGCGAGAGATTGCCGCCAAGCCGACCGACAATCCTGAGGCTTACGACGCCTACTTGCGCGGTCTGGCTTATACACTGAAAACTTTCCCCACACGGGCCAACGCCCTTGGCGCACAGAAATATTTCAAAGAGGCGGTGCTGTTGGATCCGAAGTTCGCCCTTAGTTGGGCGCTGCTGTCACACGTTGATGCGCGCGGTTACATCACACAGAGTCTTCAACCAACAGGCGCCCTCTGCGAAGAGGCGCGGCAGGCGGCCGAAACCGCGCTGACTCTCCAGCCAAATCTCGGCGAGGCCGTATTGGCCAAGGGATCTTACTACTACAATTGCCTGAAGGATTACGACACCGCAGTGCGTTACTTTGAGGAAGCACGTCAGTTCCTACCGAATAGCAGCCGGATTCCTGAATCTCTGGCTTACGTTGCGCGGAGACGAGGCCAATGGGAGCGGAGCGAAGCCTACTTCAATGAAGCGGAGCGTCTCGACCCGCGCAATGTTAATCTCCTCACGCAGCACGCGACTACCGACATCTCTCTTCGTCGTTTCCGAGAAGCGCTCCGAAAGCTTGATGAGGTTCTCAACATTATACCGGACGACTTGGATACGCTGGTGCAAAAGGCGGCTGTCGCACAAGCGGAGGGCGACTTGCCGCGCGCCTCCGCGATCCTTGCTCCGCTCCACTTCCGGTCCGACACCCAAACCGAGGACTGGGAAACACAAGTTTACCAAGCGATTCTGGAGCGCCGGCCTGCACAAATCATTCCTCGCTTGAAAGAAGTATTGGAAAAGCCTGATCCGGCGTTGGGTTTTTACAATGGGGAGCTGCGCTTTTGGTTGGGTTGGGCACAGGAAGTCGGCGGCGATGGTGCCGCTGCCAAGGAAACTTGGCGACAGGCGCGCAACGAACTGGAACCTTTCCTCAAAGAACAGCCGGACAATTACGGCCTTATTGGCGATCTCGCGCTGACCAATATGGGTCTCGGTGACAAGGCCGCCGCTTTGGCTCTGTCGGAACGGGCCATCGCCGCGAATCCACTCGAGAAGGACGCCTTGACTGGTCCCGTCCCGATCGAAGTTCTTGCGCGGGTGACAGCGCGCATGGGAGAGCCTGAGCGCGCCATCGCCACTTTACAGAAACTACTTTCGATACCGTCTTCAGGCGGACTCGGGCTTGGCGTGCCGCTCACCCCCGCGCTCCTCCGCCTCGATCCCATGTTCGATCCGCTGCGGAATGACCCGCGCTTCCAAAAACTCGTCAGTTCGTCCGCGTCGAAGTGATCCTCCTCCGATTTGCAGTTCGTCCACGCGAGACTTACGAATGCGATGCGGTTTTAAGATGTTGGCGGGGGCGGTGGAGTTGGCGGAGTTGGAGTCGGGGTCGGAGTTGGTTCTTGTGGCGGTCTCATAACGAGAGGTGTTGATTCATGCAGCACCGAATGTCAAGCTTGCTTTAACTACGGTAGTAGTCGTCGCCTTAACACGAACACGCTGTAAGCCATTTCATCGTTCACGGCGAACGGCTGTTTGATATCGTACCGGAAATCGTAGACGTCGCACAGTTCCAGCGACGGAACTGAATCGAGCAGTTGTCGAAATTGCCGTGGCAAGTAGGTGCGGAACTGAAAATCATACGTCAGTTGGAATTCTTTCGACCCGTGCAGCACAAGGAGCCAGACCCGAAGGTCCTCGATCCGGCGCCGCAGGTCGGTACGCATTATGCGCAGCGTTACGGTCACTTTCGTGTCGCCTCGCCGTTCGGTCCAGCGCCCGACGTCCTCTTCGTTGACATCCAATGACAACAGATGCATGCCGAGAACATAGATGCCGCCTGGACGGAGGCTGCTGGCAATACGTTCCAAGTGGTCGCGCGCCGCCTGCTCCGTCAACAAGTGACGAAACGTGTTAACAGTGCAATAGGCGGCGTCAATCGGCCGACTGAGACGAAAAGCAGACATCTCGGCTTGGAACGTCTCGGCTTGGAGCCGCCGCCGTTTAAGTCGCCGTCGAAGGTAGCTCAACGCCTTTTGGCTGAGATCGAACCCAGTCATTTGATAACCTCGGGCCGCTAACTCGGTGACTAATCGTCCACTGCCACAGGCCGGCTCCAGGAGCCGGTGGACATCGAATGAACAATACTTGCGGCACGCGGCCTCGATGAAATCGGCCTCCCGCTGGCTGTAGGCTTGGAAGGCAATATCGTAATACTGCGGATAATCATAGCAGTTTGCTACGAGAATGCCGCTTCTTGCCATTGTTACGCGATCCTTCTTACTTGCGACATCATTCATCCCTTTTGGCTTTATTGTTTGGAATGGCATTGTGTAATCGAGTCAGATTTGACCCTCCATTACCAGCCGAAACGGGTAGCCGCAGCAATGGGATTTTAACCTGGCGCGGGATTGCGGAGGCGAGCTTCTTCCAAACAGTGCGAATCGCCAGAAGCGTAGCTGAGCTAACGCTCCTCCGTTTAACCTTTTTCCGATCTTAATGGTGAATATTTTGTCACCATGACTAATAAGAGCGATACGAAGGCGAATCGCTCTTGATCGATTTTGACGTTTTGTCCGGCGTAACCTCTGGTAGAATGTTACGCATTAAAAGAGTGGATCGCACGAGCGCTTCCGAAATGCCCCCTGTAATCAGAGTTTGCCAAAAGTGCGGAACCGAAATCCCAGCCGACGCGCCTGAGGGAGGCTGCCCGGGCTGCCTTCTTGAGACAGCGCTGGATGTTGCCGGCGGTCAGATTGTGTTTGGCCGCTACAAGCTCGTCAAGGTGCTCGGCCGTGGCGGAATGGGAATTGTGTGGCTGGCGCGCGACCAAGAACTAGAGCGCGACGTTGCACTAAAATTTCTTCCCGACCTGATGGTCCAGGATCGTTCGCTATTGGATCAACTTAAACGTGAGACGAAGCGCTGCCTGGAACTGACTCATCCGCATATCGTCCGGATTTACGATTTTGTGCACGACGAACGCTCCGGCTGCATTTCGATGGAATATATCGATGGCGAAACGCTATCGAATTTGCGCACAGAGAAAGCGCAGAGAGTCTTTGAGCCCGATGAGATTGCCGGTTGGATCAGTCAGCTTTGTGAAGCGCTCGATTATGCGCATACGCGCGCGAAGGTCATCCATTGTGACTTGAAACCTGCCAACCTGATGGTCAATCAACGCGGCGACCTGAAAGTGGCAGACTTTGGTATAGCGCGCAGTCTGAGTGATTCGGTCAGCCGATTAACGCTGGAACAAGGCCGGAGTGGCACGCTCATTTATATGAGCCCGCAGCAGCTCAACGGCGAGCGCAGCACACATCTCGACGACATCTATTCGTTAGGCGCAACCATCTACGAATTGCTTACCAGCAAGCCGCCGTTTTATTCGGGCAACATCGATCGTCAAATTTGCGAGCGAGTTGCTCCTTCGATGACCGAGCGACGGAAAGAGTTCGACATTGAGCCAGCGTTAGTTTCCAAGGTTTGGGAAGATGCGGTCGCTGCTTGTCTTGCAAAAGATCCGTCGCGGCGCCCGCAATCGGCAATTGAGGTTGCAGAAAGGCTCCAGCTTCCGTCAGGACAAGAGAGGACAAGGACGACTCCTCGCAAAACGGCAAAGAACAAAGCACTGCTTGTCGGTGGCATCGCAGCACTCTGCGTTCTCTCACTTGCTGGCCTTTACTTCGGAGCGTTTAAGCCGCAGGCCAAACCTGTATCGCAGGAAGCCGCGATTCCCGAAAAATCGATTGCTGTCTTACCCTTCGAAAACCGGAGCGAGGAAAAAGCCAACGCCTACTTTGCTGATGGCATCCAGGACGAGATTCTGACGCGCTTATCCAAGATTGCCGACTTAAAGGTGATCTCGCGTACGTCCACGCAGCATTACAAAAGTGCGCCCGAAAATCTGCCTCAGATCGCCAAGGAGCTTGGCGTCGCTCACATCCTGGAAGGGAGCGTGCAGAAAAGTGGCGACGCCGTGCGCGTCAACGTGCAGCTGATCAAAGCGGCCAATGATTCCCATCTTTGGGCCGATACCTTTGATCGCAAACTGACTGACATCTTTTCGGTCGAGAGTGAGGTTGCCAAATCGATTGCTGAGCAGTTACAGGCAAAACTCACTGGCCAGGAAGAGCAAGTCATCGCTGCCAAACCAACAGATAATCCTGAAGCTTATGATGCTTACCTGCGGGGCTTGGCTTACAGTGTCAAACCTGCAATCACGGCCGCCAATACCCTTGGTGCGCAGAAGTATCTGAGGGAAGCGGTGCGGTTGGACCCGAAGTTCGCCCTCGCTTGGGCGCGCCTCTCATATGTCGATGCGGTAGGTTATCTCTCACTCAAGCTTCAGCCAACAGTCGCCCTTCGTGAAGAGGCGCAGCAGGCAGCCGACACCGCTCTCACTCTTCAGCCGAACCTTGGCGAGGCGGTATTGGCGAAGGGATATTACCACTATGCTTGTCTCAAAGATTACGGAACCGCTGTGGATTACTTTGAGCAGGCGCGTCGCTTTCTGCCGAATAGTAGCCGGATTTCTGAATTGCTCGCCTATGTAGCACGCAGGCGGGGTCAGTGGGATCGGAGCGACTATTATTTCGACGAAGCCGAGCGGCTCGATCCGCGTGATGTTAATCTTCTCACGCAACACGCGCTTTCCGACGTCCAACGTCGTCGTTTCCCGGAAGCCCTTCGAAAACTCGATAAAGTCCTCGATATTGCCCCGGACGACATTGATACGATTGCGCTAAAGGCAGCTATTGCACAAGCCCAAGGCGATCTGCCGCGTGCTGCTGCGCTTCTAGCTCCGCTCCGGCCGACCGCTGATTTCAACCAAGCGTTGGAAACACAAGTTTACCAAGCGATTTTGGAGCGTCGGCCCGCAGAAATCATCGCTCGGCTAAAGGAAATACTTGGCACGCCTGATCCAACCCTCGGCTTCATCAACGGCGAACTACGCTTTTGGCTAGGCTGGGCCCAGGAAGTCGCCGGCGACCATGCTGCCGCCCAGGAAAGTTGGAGAAAGGCTCGTAGCGAACTGGAACCTTTGCTCAAAGAACAGCCCGAGAACTATTCCCTCATTGGAGATCTCGCGCTAACCAATATGGGCCTTGGTGATAAGGCCGCCGCGTTGGCTCTGTCGGACCGGGCCGTGGCCGCGATTACAATAGAAAAAGACGCGATAGAAGGTCCGATGCCGATTGAATTCGTCGCACGAGTCGCAGCGCGCATGGGAGAGCCCACTCGCGCTATCTCAGCTTTACAGAAACTACTTTCGATACCATACGACGGCGCAATGGCTTCAGGAGTTCCGCTCACGCCTGCGCTGCTCCGGCTCGATCCAATGTTCGATGGGCTGCGAAGCGATCCCCGGTTCCAAGAAATCGCGGATTCGCACCCCCATCACTGAGCCAATCACGCAACGACCGAGCAAAATCACTCGAAGTACCGTTAAGGCTGGCCGATCTATGCGTCCCTCGGCGCAGCGCTTTCAGCGTTACTCCCATCAATCGAATATCTGAACGACTCGGGGAGTAGCGGCACGTCTACGAGTCAGCGAATTTGATCGCCACGCCAGTTGCCAGGCTTATGTCCGTTTCATCGAAGAGTTTTTTTAAAGCGGCTTCGGCCCCGGCCACAATTACTTTTACGGCTGCATCCTGCTTTTCCACTTTGGACACAGATCCGTCCGTACGAATAACGTAGTACGTGCCGTCTGCTGCACGAATGAGAAGTTTTTGGTTTGGTGGCCGCATAAGATTGTTCCTTTCCAGTTAATTAAGATTAGACGTGTAGTCGTTTATCATTTCCGTCGATACTGTCCAAGCGTTAAATGTCATCGTCAGCCAGCGATCAACGGGTTTGTTCCCTTCACTCGTCTATCCGAAATCTGCGGGGTCAAGTTCTCGAAAAAATGCAGAATTCTTCGATTTGATCCCTAACCGAATAAACCCGCAGCCGTAGCTGCGCTTGGTCACCCAATCCGGAAGCGGATGTCGCGAATGATCTTCCCGCCGAAACGTTGTTTCATTTTCGCAGAATTTCGACCTTGGAGACTTGTTCCAGCTCATAGTGCAATGCGGATTGAAGGACCCGGACATACAGAATTCCCTCGCGCAACGCCACCGGGGTGGAGTGCGCAGTGATAAAGTCGCCGACAATTTTCGATCACGCATCGATTACTTCAGTTTCGTACCAGCGCGACGTTGCTCCAAACAGCACGACTCCCTGAAGCCTCGCTAAGCTAACGCTCCGGGGTTTAACTTTTTTTTGATCCTAAGAAGGAATATTCATGTCACCATAACCAATAAGAGCGATATCAAAGCGAACCGCTCTTGATCGATTTTGACGTTTTGTGCGGCGTAACCTCTGGTAGAATTTTGCGCAGTAAAAGAGCGGAGCGCTCGAGCGACTCCCGAAATGACGCCTGTAAGCAGAGTTTGCCAAAAGTGCGGAACCGAAATCCCGGCCGACGCGCCGGAGGGAGGCTGTCCAGGTTGTCTTCTTGAGACGGCGCTGGATGCTGTCGGCGGTCAGATTGTGTTTGGCCGCTACAAGCTGGTCAAGGTGCTCGGCCGGGGAGGAATGGGGATTGTATGGCTGGCGCGCGATGAAGAACTGGAGCGCGACGTCGCGCTGAAATTTCTTCCCGACTTGATGGTCCAGGATCGTACGCTGTTGGATCAACTTAAACATGAGACAAAGCGCTGCCTGGAACTGACGCATCCGCATATCGTCCGGATTTACGATTTCATACACGACGAACGCTCCGGCTGCATTTCAATGGAGTACATCGATGGCGAAACGCTATCGAATCTGCAAGCCGGGAAAGAGCAGAGGGTCTTTGAGTCAGATGAGATTGCCGGTTGGATCACTCAGCTTTGTGAGGCGCTCGATTACGCTCACAATCACGCGCGGGTAATTCATCGTGATTTGAAGCCTTCCAACCTCATGGTGAATCAACGAGGCGAGCTAAAGGTATCGGACTTTGGTATAGCGCGCAGTCTCCGTGATTCAGTCAGTCGACTAACGTTGGAACAAGGCCGGAGCGGCACGCTCGTTTATATGAGCCCGCAACAGCTCAACGGCGAGCGCAGCACACATCTCGACGACATCTATTCGTTAGGCGCAACCATCTACGAATTGCTTACAAGCAGGCCGCCGTTCTATACAGGGAACATCGATCAACAGATTAGCGAGCGAGTTGCTCCTTCGATGACAGAGCGACGCAAAGAATTGGATATCGAGCCGGCGTTGGTTCCAGCGGTTTGGGAAGATACGGTCGCAGCAAGTCTGGCAAAGGACCCGTCGCGTCGTCCGCAATCGGCTGCTGACGTTGCGCAACGGCTCCAGCTTGCCTCAGGTCAAAGAATAGGGACGACTCCTGGCAAGACGGCAAAGAAGAAAGCGCTTCTCATTGGCAGCATCGCGGCGCTGTCGGTTCTCGCATTCGCTGGTTTGTACTTCGGAGTGTTGAAGCGGCACGCTAAACCGCTAGCACAAGCGCCGGCCATTCCGGAAAAATCCATCGCGGTGTTACCCTTTGAAAACCGCAGCGAAGACAAGGCGAATGCTTACTTTGCTGACGGTATCCAGGACGAGATTCTGACGCGCCTATCGAAGATTGCCGACTTAAAGGTGATTTCGCGCACTTCCACGCAGCAATACAAAAGCGCGCCAGAAAACCTTCCCGAGATCGCGAGGCAACTTGGCGTCGCCCACATCCTGGAAGGAAGTGTGCAGAAGAGCGGCGACGCCGTGCGCGTGAACGTGCAGTTGATCAAGGCAGCAAATGATTCACATCTTTGGGCCGATACGTTTGATCGCAAGCTGACCGACATCTTTTCAGTCGAAAGTGAGGTAGCCAAAATGATCGCCGATCAATTGCGAGCGAAACTCACGGGTCAGGAAGAGAAAGTCATTGTCGTTAGACCGACCGAGAATCCTGAGGCTTATGATGCCTACCTCCGCGGGCTGGCTTATACCCTAAAGGCTGCGACGACACCGGGAAATACGCTTGCTGCGCAACGGTATCTGAGAGAAGCGGTCCGGCTCGATCCGAAGTTCGCGCAGGCTTGGGCTCTTCTTTCTTACGTCGACGCGATAAGTTACCTCTCGTTTAATTCCCAACCCTCCACCGCGCTCTGCGAAGAAACGCAGCGGGCGGCTGAAACTGCCCTGGCGCTGGAGCCCAATCTGGGTGAAGCGATTCTGGCAAAAGGGTATTTCCATTACGCATGCCTCAAAGAATACCCCGTCGCCGTGCAATATTTCGAACAAGCCCGCCTGCATCTGCCCAACAGCAGTCGCATCCCTGAATCGCTCGCGTACGTCGCGCGCAGACAAGGTCAATGGGATCAAAGTGAGTCTTACTTCAACCAAGCCGAACAGCTCGATCCGCGCAATGTGGTTCTGCTGACTCAGCACGCCCTTCTTTTAGTACAGCAGCGTCGTTTCCAAGAGGCAGAACAAAAAATCGATCAGATTCTCAATATCGTTCCGGATGATGTGGATATGCTGGTGACAAAGGCGGCTATCGCTCAAGCCGAAGGAGATTTGTCGCGCGCCGCCGCTATTCTTGCGCCGCTCCGCCCTGCAGCAGATGATTCGGGCGCGCTTGAGACGCAGCTTTATCAGGGGATACTCGAACGGCGGCCAGCCGAAATGATCGGGCGCGTCAAAGAAATATTAACCAAGCCTGATCCCGCTCTTGGTTACCTTAATGGCGAGTTAGGCTTTTGGTTAGGATGGGCAGAGGAGGCTGCCGGCAACCGCGCTGCTGCGCACGAGGCTTGGCATCAGGCTCGCAACGAACTGGAAGCTGCTCTTAAGAGCCAACCGGAGAAAATAGCCATTATCGCCGCTCTATGCTGGACGAACGTCGGCTTGGGCGACAAAGCGGCCGCTTTGGAACTCTGCGAACACGCCAGAAGCGTCGCGCAGGCGAGCAAGGATGCGCTGACAGGACCATTCGCTGACGAGATTTGCGCGCGAGTCGCGGCTGGTCTTGGCGATCACGATCGCGCTATCCCTCTGCTGGAAAAATTGCTTTCCACATCGTACGACGGTGCATTTAGTGCCACACCGCTGACACCCGCCTTGCTGCGGTTGGATCCCATGTTCGATCCGCTGCGGGACGATCCGCGGTTCCAAAAACTTGTCAGCGTAGGCCCGGATCATTCATCTCAGGACAAAAAGTAGCAAATCTCGTTTGCGTACGAGACAAGCTATCGCGCTCGCTTCAGCTTTCGCCCTCGGAACCGACGAAATATGTACTCCTTCAGTAGAACGCGCCGAAACGCGTCAGCACTGGCATAACCCAGATTTCGCGCGTAAATCCCGATGTTCTTCGGGACAGGAATCCTTAGAATTTTCTCGAAGTGCCAGTGGAATAACTCATTCACACTCAGACCGGCGTCTTTCAAAGAGGGATTGTTTAGGCCGATGGACTGAAGCAACCGGCTTTTGGCATTTGCGCGCGTCACCAAGACCGGGTAATTCCCAGATAAACGCAGCTGTTGCGGGATGAGGCCAAGCAATGTGAATTGCGCGCGTTCGTTGATCCACTTCATGCGCGCCTCTTCCGTCATCAACGCTTCGAACTCGGAGTTGGTCATATCGTTTTTTCTGATCCAGTGCGCGAGGTCCGCGGCGCTGACCAACTGACGTTGCTGCCGAAATTCCGTTTCTGTTTTCCTTTTCCGCGTTGGGCCGATTCGCACGCTTAACCGGTCCGCTTCTCGAATGGCTAGGAATCGCTCTCTCGCCAACTGGCAATGCCTGTTGTATTCCGCGCTGTTTAATCTCAGTTCATCCAGGAGCGCGTCGAGGTCGACCACACTTGGTTGACCCTTCGAATCGATCCGGCGTTTCCCGCTGTGTTGCAACGCAGATTCCCACATCACCGTATGCTCGAAGCTGTAAGAAACCTGCTTTGCCTTGAGGTCATTTGTTAGGCGCCGATGCATTGCTCGAAGCATGGCCACTGCATCTTGCTTCTTTTGGTCTACCCGATTCGTCGGCAGCCATTTCTCCAATTTTTTCAACTGGGTTTCCGAGACCATTCGATCAGCGGCAACGCGCAAGAGCAGCCGGTAATTGCGATCGGGATAAAACAATTCCTTTCCGATCGATTCGAGTTCAATTCGCACCTTAGCCGAAATTACGCCGCGCCGTCTGGCTTCAGCCAAGGTTCGCCGGATGTTCACCATCGCTTCCGAGCCAACAGGATATCCGAGATCTGCCGGACCGTGCACTATCGCAACTTCGTCGTCATCCTCCAGCACCCCGTCGCGATACAGTTGGAAAACAGTCCCTACGCCTTCCATCCCAAATGGGGCGAGTTCGGCCGCGCGAAGAGCTCCTATGCTGGCGGAACCAAACACGTGGATTCCACGGCTCATGGCCCATAAAATCTCCTTGTGACGCACCGCTGGCACGGACTGGAAATATCCGTCGATTATTCCGATGGCTCGGGGACGCTGTAAGGCAACACGATACACATCGCCTTCCGCTGCAGGCGGCAAATAGATGGCCTTTAGTTCCCTTCCAGCTTCTTTGGCAGAAATCGTTGGTCCGATGAAGACGTAAACGTTCACAAGTTTCCGGCAATTGCCAACCGCGCTCGTCGGCCGGGAGAGTAGCCGAGCCCCAGAATCGGCTCGAGACCGGGTACGACTACCCGGACAACGGGTAACGCAAATTCCGGTTTTGTAAGATCAATCACAACAGCTTGCCGAAGTCCAGCCTTGCTGAGACATTTGAGCTCCCAATCGACATCGTTTTCAATCGTCTCTTCATTTCTGCTCGGGACATCGCTGAAGCGCCGTGTCGGTGCGGAATGCCGTACCTCTTTTCGCATCGATTTTATAACGCCTGGATCAAGCAATTGTTCGTAAGTGTCGCCGCGAAAGTCGTCGCGCAAGCCTGAAATTACCGTCAGCCGGGTTTGTGCGGCCTCGGTGAGAGCTCTTAGCAGTGCCACATCGCGGGCAGGATGGCAGCCGTAACCGGCCGCCACCGAGCGATGCCACATCGTGGTGTCGTCTTCTGGGACCGCCAAACAGGCGAACGCCGCAATGTTGATGTCGCTGGTAATATCCCAAACTGCGATGGACAAACCGGCGTGCTGAAATTTCGCGATCGTCTCGCGACAAAGCGGATCGTCGACACTCTCCAAGTCAAGCCGGGGTCTGTCCTGTCCCTTTTTCTTCCGGAGCTTCCATAAGGCCACGGCATCACGCTCGATTACTTCGCAGATTCCCTGGCTGATCGCCTCGACGAGAGCATTGCCCGATGCCAAACCGTTTGAGCTTGAAGTAAAACAGCCATGGCCATCGGGAAGAGGGATAGTGTAATTCGTGTGAACCATTTCGTACGGAACGAGCACCTGTTCGCCATTTAGGAGATCATGGCCTTCACACCAGAGGACCCTCAAAGTCGGATGAAAATGAGACCCCCTGCCACGAGGCAGGTCTTCGATATCCGCAATCTTGTGCTTGAAACGAACCTCCTCATAAGTAGCGAGACGAAGCGGTAGTGTTGCCGTTTCGGCATGATAAAGCTCCGCTGCTTCCATCAGGCCTGACGCTTTCGCGCTACCGAGATCGATTCCTTTTCCCTGGGAGACAGTTACGGATCGCGAATTAGGGCGCGAAACCATGACGACGGGAATACCGACCTCATCCAATCCGGTGACGTTGGCCACACGGGTGATGCCCATGACCGGCGCTAGGCGCCAGACGCGATCAATTGTTTGGGCGACGCTTTGAGACCGATGCGTGCCCCGCGTTAGTACTTTCGCGGTCGGTCTATGCGCGGTTGACGTTGACCAGCGACCGCGCCTCCGCACGTTCGCCATCGACCTTATTTCGGGAATATCTCTGGCGTGCCAACATGGACACCTGTTCCGGCGTGTAGTGGAGCAGCAATGTGTTTCTCAATGTAATCTGAGACTAAAACGTTCAGATCTTGGAGAAAATTATGCACGTCGGCTGTATCCTTAACCGGGATTGGACATTGCCTCTCGCTGACCAGGAAATAGTTTCCTTTGGGGTCGCGCACGAGAGTGTACGGGCAGTTCCTGTATGTGCGTTTTCCGCGGGGGTTACCCAGATAATCTTCAGTCAGCCTTTTCTGGGCTTCGAGAAACTCGTCCAACCCAGAGTCAATTTTTACATTCGCCTTCGATTTTTTTGTTTTCCGCTTTCTGGCCATGGTTTGTAGCCTTTCTGTTACCAAATCTGGCTCGGTTTTACCAAGTTGGATGCCTTTGTCCAACACTTAATGATAAGGTCCCTGCTTCTCTCAACCGACGCGGAAGCGCACATCGCGAATGGTCTTTCCACCGAAGCGTTGTTTCAGTTTTCGCAGGATTTCAGACTTGGAGATTTGTTCGAGCTCGTAGTGTAATGCTGGTTGAAGCACGCGGACGTAGAGTACGCCTTCACGTAGTGCGACTGGGGCGGAGTGTGCGGCGATGAAGTCGCCGAAAATTTTTGACCGCTCATCAATTACTTTGATCGATTTTGACGTTTTGTCCGGCGTAACCTCTGGTAGAATGTTACGCATTGAAAGTTTGAGAACCTCGTCCCGCAAATCCCGGAGAAGTAGGTAAGCACTGGATAGTGGAGCGCACGAGCGACTTCCGAAATGCCCCCTGTAATCAGAGTTTGTCAAAAGTGCGGAACCGAAATTCCAGCCGACGCGCCTGAGGGAGGCTGCCCGGGTTGTCTTCTGGAGACAGCGCTGGATGCTACCAGCGGACAAAAGGTCTTTGCCCGCTACAAGCTGGTCAAGGTGCTCGGCCGGGGCGGAATGGGAATTGTTTGGCTAGCACACGACGAAGAACTGGAGCGCGATGTGGCGCTGAAATTTCTTCCCGACCTGATGGTCCAGGATCGTACGCTGTTGGATCAACTTAAACATGAGACGAAGCGCTGCCTGGAATTAACTCATCCGCATATCGTCCGGATTTACGATTTCATACATGACGAACGCTCCGGTTGCATTTCGATGGAGTATGTCGATGGCGAAACGCTTTCCAATTTGCGAGCCGGGAAAGAGCAAAAGGTCTTTGAACCACACGAGATTGCCGTCTGGATCACTCAACTTTGTGACGCGCTCGATTATGCGCACAATCGCGCGAAGGTCGTTCATCGTGATTTGAAGCCCTCGAACCTGATGGTGAATCAACGAGGCGACTTAAAGATCACTGATTTTGGTATCGCGAGAAGTCTCGCTGATTCAGCGAGTCGATTAACCGCGAATCAAGGCCGGAGCGGCACACTCGTTTACATGAGTCCGCAGCAACTAAGCGGCGAACGCAGTACGGTTCTAGACGACATTTACTCGTTAGGCGCAACCATCTACGACTTACTTACAAGCAAGCCGCCGTTTCATACGGGCAATATCGATCGGCAGATTTGCGAGCGCGTTGCTCCTTCGATGACGGAGCGGCGCAAGGAATTGGACATCGAGCCGGCGTTAGTTCCCAAGGTTTGGGAAGATGCGGTCGCAGGGTGTCTGGCAAAAGATCCGTCGCGGCGCCCGCAATCCGCTGCAGAGGTTGCGCAACGGCTGCAGTTTCCGTCAGGACCGGCGAGAATAAAAACAACTCCTGGCAAGGCTTCAAACAGGAAGCCGCTCCTTGTTGCCAGTATCGCAATGGCATCCGTTCTCGTGTTGGCTGGGCTGTACTTCGGAGCGTCTAGGCCGCGCGCCCAACCAATGTCATATGCACCAGCGATTCCGGAAAAATCGATCGCAGTCTTACCTTTTGAAAACCGGAGCGAGGAAAAAGCCAATGCCTACTTTGCCGATGGTGTCCAGGACGAAATCCTTACGGATCTCGCCAAGATCGCTGATCTGAAGGTAATTAGCCGCACAAGCGTGATGCAGTACAGGAATACGGCACGCAACCTTCGCGACATCGCCCAGCAACTTGGTGTCTCGAATATATTGGAAGGCAGCGTGCAACGTGTGGCGAATCATGTGCGAGTGAATGCGCAATTGATCGATGCCCGCAACGACACGCACCTCTGGGGTCAGACCTACGACCGCGACGTCGCGGACGTTTTTGCTATCCAGAGCGAAATCGCTCAGACTATCGCGGATCGCCTGAAAGCGCAAATCTCACCATCTGAAAAGGCTGCTATGTCTCAACCTCCGACCACCAATCTATTGGCGAATAAACTGTATCTACAAGCGCTTGATCTCGAGATGTCTGCTTCTCCCGACACGACCGGCAAGCCGAAGCTACTGGAAGCTGCAGCCGTTCTCGAAGAAGCTGTCAAACAGGATTCACATTTTCTGCTCGCATATTGCTTATTGAGTCAGGTCAATGTCGATCTTTACTTTTTTGGGCTCGACCACACACCTGCGCGTCGCGATCTCGCGAAAGCTGCGTTAGACCAAGCGGCCCGTATTAACCCAGATGCCGGTGAGGTGCACCTGGCAACGGCAATGTTTGCCTTCAACGGATTCCGGGATTACGAACGAGCCCACGCCGAATTAGAACTTGCCCGTAAGACGCTGCCAAATAACGCCGATGTTTTTCTATTGACGGGTTTGATCGACCGTCGCCAGGGGCGATGGACCGACGCGGTGCGTAATTTGGATCGCGCGGTAGAACTTGACCCCCGCAACTCCGGGACTCTAGAGAACGCTGCAGGTACCTATCAAGGTCTGCGGCGCTATTCGAACGCCAGTAGCCTATTTAGACGAGCACTCGAGATTCTGCCGCGAGAATACCGGGTTCGAACTGAAGTTGCCCAAATTCCATTAATAAGCCGCGGCGACATTCAACCTCTGCATGCGGAGCTTGCTGCCATTCTCAATGAAGATCCTAGTGCATCACCGAAAATCGCAGCACCTCTTTTCTTGTGCGCACTAATAGAACGAAACTCGGATGCAATGGATCATGCCATCGACAGCATACCTGCATACGGCATGACTACCTACGGTAACATGCTGTTGCCCAAAGAATGGTATATCGGCCTAGCTGCACGATTTTTTGGCGCCAAAAAGAAGTCAGACGCCGAATTTGCAAAAGCCCAAACGATCGGAAAGGAACGCATTCAGGATCAAAAAGCATTGGGCTTAGCCGAAGCCGCACTTGGCCACAAAAATGACGCCGTAGAACATGCTATGCGTGCCTGCGAACTGTTGCCTCCATCAAAGGATGCAGTGGATGGGCCAGCTTTCATTATCAATCTTGCGATCGTATATGAATGGATTGGTAACAAAGAGGCTGCGATTAAACAACTGGAAACCGCTGCCCAAATTCCATTCGGAGCGACCTACGGCGATTTGAAATTGAATCCTCGCTGGGACCCGCTACGCGATCATCCGGGCTTTAAGAGAATTCAAGCATCGCTCGCTCCGAAATAAATGATCCTTAGGCGAGCGGCGTTTGAGCCGCAAAGAAACTCGCCAGGCTTCTGGTAATCGCCGGGGCCTGATCTTCAAAAGACGTATACCCGGGACAGGTATTGACCTCGAAACAAAACCATTCCCCGTCGGACGTTTGCCGCAAATCAATACCGGAAAAAAATACACCGAGCTTCCGTGACAACCGAATACATCTTTGAGCGATATCGTCCGAAATGATAGCAACGGTGCTTTGAGTCTGAGTTGCGTACCGGTAGTCATCTCCGGTCGAAATGATTCTGGAAGCAAAAACCTCATCGCCCAAAACGTGGATACGATAATCCGTGCCTTCAATAAGTTGCTGGAACTGCGTAGGACAGGACGCAACCTCACCAATTCGGATTCTATCATTCGCATTCAGGCGAGTGACAATGCTGCGACGATTACTAATAGATTTATAAATGACGTCCCGATGCTTTTTCCAAAACTCAAATACCGCTTCTGGGTCAGTTGTGATCAACGTATCGGGGATTGCGAACCCGGAATCCCTGATGATTTCGAGCTGATACGGCTTGGAAACATTTGAATCCATCGCTTCAGGCCGATTGACAACTACGCATTGGGCCATTTCACACCATAGCGTTAAAGAGTCCTCGAACCGGACGGCAGCTGCCCATTTCTCTGAAGACTCCGGAACGTTTTCGAATTCTTCCAGTTGCCTTAAACTGCAGGACCTGACGTAAATTCCGCTGACCTTCTCCAGATTAAAACAATCGCTCCCGAGACAAATGTTTCCGTCAAGCCTACCGTCGATCATCGTAAACTCATAGCAGTACTCGTCGAATCTACGCTGGTCGATGTGAAGGACCTTTACATTTAGAGCTTCAAGCCCTTCCGCCACCGCGGCGAGCGGTGGATCCTCCAACACTCCCCACAAGGCTATCATCAACAGTTGAAGGCGCGGAAGTGTTCACTTAGCCCGTTGCGGATCTCCGCCTTCGAAAGGTCTGGCACTACTTCAGCTCTATAGAAAAAGCTTTGACCACTCTCCTGAGTGAAATAAACACGCAGGAAAGTAACATTAGCTAGCCGCGCCAGGGTTAGAACGCCGGGGAGGCAACCTTCGGAGGTATCTTCGAGACATTTGCCTGCTAACACAGTCACGAACGTTAGCTGATGGGTTTCGATCTCTTGAGGGAGTGCGCGATCACTTCTCTTGCTTTTCTTTGTTCGGATTCCTGCTTCGAAAGATGCGTGCATCCATTGTTCTGGTCGCCAATTCGGTCCGCTAAGGCAATCCGGGGTAGGACGATTGACAACCGGGCATGGCATCTTGCTTAGGACAAACAGAGCAAAAGCATTCGCTTCTGCAGCTGCGTAGCTTCGATCTTCAGACCGAACGTCAAACAACTCTCGAGCAAAAATCCGCGGAACCAGAGTTACGATTCCAGTAATAGAACGAATTGAGTATCGCTCGCCTCCAACCACGAGTAACCAGTCATCAACTCCTCCAGTCGTTGCTCGCCAGCCTCTGCAAAAAAAGTCTGCTGGAGTCAAAAGTACGATCTTCTGCTCCGGCCACTTGACTATCGCGTCTTGAGCGGTTTCGTCTAACTCGCTCGCGAAGACTACAATCAACGGTTCTTCTTCCTCTTGGATCTTATGGTGGCTCTTCCAACAGGTGGTCTTAGAAACGGCGTGATAAAAGGAGATTTCTTGATCTTTGCTCGCTCTTCCAACTCCTGAACGCGCGCGAGTAAGTTATTCAGTAATGACGGCAGTGCCGTTTGCCCCTTGTAAGCGTCTAGAATTTCTTTGAAATGCTCTCCGCCTGGATTGTCGACAATTTCCTTAAATCCGCTGCCTGACATTCCAAAGTCGTTAGATTCCTTGCCCTTAAAGTCATTCGCGTCCTTGCCCTTGAAATCGTTAGAGTCCTTGCCCTTGAAATCGTTAGAGTCCTTGCCCTTAAAGTCATTCGCATCTTTGCCGGACACCCTAATGTCATTGTTGTCTTTAAACGTTGATACGGGATATAAATATCGACACCACCAAAGTTGGGTTAGCCCATATATCTTGTAAAACCATGTACTCTCGGGCGCGCGAAGCGAGATGATGATACTTCGCTCCTCTTTTCGCTCCGGGTGCTTGTCATCTTCTTGCTTATCTTCATATAAATCGAATGCTGGCGCAGCGACGATTGCTCCATGGATCCAACTAATAATTGTGTTCTCGATGAAAATTCCAAGGTCGTCGTCATTGCCAAACGGCGGCGTGTTCGTCGAAAGGCGAATTTCCCCGACACCAAGATCAAGATCGCCAAAAGCTGCTCCTGGATGTGGCCAGCCGGTTTCAGGCACTTTGAGTTCGGAAGGTACTGCTGTCCAAGGGGCCACGTGGATTGAGTCGACCACACGATGGGTGGCATTCCAGGCAAAGAATTCATCGAGCAACGATCGGTGAAATTCCAAGAATTCGCGGCCCGACCCTGGCTCGCCGATCCGAGTTTTGCGTGAATCAGGTCGGCCTGGCGTATGCCAGTCTTTGTAGCGCTTTGCGAGGTTAATTAGGACCGGCTCGGTTTTGAACTCGCGGATAATCATAGGGGCCTCCGTTCGGAATTGAAGATACTGTGCATAGAATCAGAATTGGCCTTACCGAACAAGCTCTTTAATAGTGTAAGTCGCCAACATGAGGTCCCACGCGATGTCGTAGCTGTAAACGTAGGTTTCGTTAGCCGCGTCATTTTCGTGCGATGGTTGTTGATAAAATTCAATGAAAAATCAGCGAGTGCTCCGTGGTAAAGGAACTTCGCTTGCCGGTCCCCGCGCCCTTTTTTGCTTCTTTTGAGCTGCCGTTACTTCAGCTTCCAAGCGACGGAGGTTCTTACCGTCATCAGTTCGTTCCCACTCTTGATTGGCTCTCACGGCTTGTGTCCGGGCATCGACGGCCGTGAACGTTCTACGCTCCTTGCTTTTCGCAGCTTCGACCTCAGCATTGGCCCGAATGCCAATCGAGGTTCCAAGATCGCCCGAAATCGCGGTCACTACCTGAGCGCTGCCGCAGCTTGAGTTTGCTGCAGTGCCCTTTCTAAACCGCCAGTCTGGCTCTGGCCTTTCGTGAATAATTGTTGGCAAAATTTGTAATACGCCCTTTTATCTCGCTCGTTGTTGGGGATATAATAATACTGACCGTCGTCCCATCTTTTAAGCGTCCCCGGCACATAGGCGAGTGCGTCAGGTCGTGCCGGACTAATCAAAAGATGGCGGCTTCTAGCGAAGCTTTCATACAGCTCGTAGATAGTGATAGTAACCGGCGTTTGAGTCTTCTCTTTTGTTATTTTTTTGGGTTTGTCTTCTTCTGGCGCAGAAGTTTCCTTCGTCTCCGTAGTATTGTCTGCGCCAGTTTTCTTCATCTCCCAACTCTCTTCCGTCACTTTAGTTGGTACCATTTTCCCCGACATCGACACTATTGCCCCACTTCCGAGTGCCGGCGCTGCCTGAATTGAAAGCGTCTCGGTCTGCTGCGGGGTCACGGAATAAGTAAAAGGTCGCATTGCAACGTGACTAGCACTCTCCAGGAGACCGCCGGCGACTCTTGCGACCTGATGCATGGAGCTTGGCCCTGTTGGCGACATACCCGTTACGTTGGTTGTAGTGGTCTGGGTTGTCAGAGCATTGGTGCCTGTATTTGTGATGGTCTCTCCATAACCGACTGTGCCACTTATTTGCGAAGAGCCTTGCGAAGTCAGAAGCGTGATATCGACATGCACAAAAGGCAGGTTGTTTTTCGCCCGAATCAGGTTGTCCATGATTTGGTCGTTGTAATAAACCATCACCTCTTTTCGGATGTTGGTTGCGTCCCAACGCACCTGAGTAGCGGTGCAACCACCTAACAAAAACAGCGCGATGCAACCGTGAGTTTTTAGCCGTATGCTTCTTGCCAACGGCAACGTCCTGGGGAATTTCGTCATAAGAACCTCCTAAATGGGTTTTTCGCGATTCCCATCCGGCTGCTCGCGAGGCCCTGCCGATCT
>Ga0193730_1000163_pt1 | contig 21302 bp, 25 predicted proteins | sample U1a1metaG_FD_144919 | JGI IMG/M metagenome (GOLD analysis project Ga0193730, IMG submission 144919) | Soil microbial communities from a riparian zone of the East river system, Colorado, United States - U1a1 | ecosystem: Environmental > Terrestrial > Soil > Riparian zone | place: USA: East River...
CCCGTCTATCACGACGCTTCCGGGGTGCTGACGCCGCAACAGGCGCACAATGATTATCTTGAGCTGCTGGCAAGTGGCGGCATAATTGGCGCGGCCATATTTGTTTGGTTCACCGTCGCGCTCGTCCAACAATGCCAGAAGGCGCTGCAAACGTTCACCGGCGTTCAGCGCGTCATCGCGTTTGGCTCAATCATTGGGATCTGCGGCGTCGCGGTACACAGCCTGATTGAATTCGGTCTCCATATCACCGCCAACGCGCTCGCGTTCGTTATACTGCTGGCGATCTTGAGTCTCCAGAACCTGAACCAACGGCCCTCGGCGCAAGCGCATCGAACCGCCGCGTTCAACTAGAGAGAAACAATTGCGATCCGGAACACACAGGACGAAAAAGCAGTTCTTCAGTTTGTCAGTGGCACGCGCATCTTGCGCGTGGATCAACGGGCGGGACGCCCGTGCCACGAAAATCAATCGACTCGGGATCATTTTGATCGCCGCGATTTTCAGCCAAGCGCTGTTTGGCCTGCCGCAAGACATCGCCGGCGGCGCGTCGGCTTTGGTTGGCCAGGACATCATGGGCGGCGCCTCGGTTATTTTTAAGCGGCCGCCACGCGTTCGCGACCTGGTGGGCGGCGCCGCTGCCTTGATTGCGCGACACCGACCGCCGCGCAGGATATCGACGCCGACAGAGATAGCGCGTAATCGACCCACTGCTTCACCGCAGCCGGGCGTGCCTCAGCCAGAGCCGACACCGGCCGAGATCTCAACCCAGGCAAAGGTTGAAGCACTCAACGATCAGGGCAATGCACTTTACGATTCAGGTGACTACGCGAAAGCGCTGGACACTTACACGCAAGCGCTGAAGTTGAAATCGAACGATCCGCCCACGTTGAATAATATCGGCGTAACTTATCTCGCTCTCAACCAAAACCAAAAGGCGATCGAGTCGTTCCAGCAGGCGGCGCAAACTAAGGCCGATGATCCGGAAAGCCTTTTCAATCTCGGCATAGCCTACAACTCGGTTGAGAAATACGACGAGGCAGCAGCGGCGCTTAATAAAGCGCTGGCAGCAAAACCTGACTGGGCCGACGCGCTGATTGGTCTGGCCGACGTTTACCTGAGCCAGGGTCGCTATGGAGATGCCGCAAAAGCCTACGAGAGCGTGGTGCGATTGCAACCGGACAACGTCGATGCCTGGAACAATCTCGCGTACGCCTACGACCGGGCATCGCGCTATGAAGATTCTATACGCGCGTTGAAGAAGGTGATTTCTCTCAATCCGGGCGACGCTCTCGGTTTCAATAATTTGGGGGCCGCGTCGTACAAAACCGGCAAGTACAAAGATGCCGTCGATGCATTTACGCAAGCGCTCCGTCTGAAACCAGACGATCCAGAGACGCTGAACAACCTGGGCGCCGCCCAGTACGCGCTGGAAAAATACGGCGAAGCGATTAAGGCTTTTCAGCAAGCGGCCAAACTTAAACCGGGCTTCGCTGATACCGAATACAATCTCGGCAATGCGTACTTGATGTCGGGCAAATTCAGCGACGCGGCAGACGCTTATCAACAAGCCATCGCGCACAAGAAGGATTACGCCGAGGCGGAAAATAATCTCGGTATTGCGCTGACTAATCTAAATCGGTTTGCGGAAGCGGTGACCGCATTCAAAGAAGCCGCGCGCTTGAAACCAGATCTGGCGACAGTGCTGAACAATCTTGCTTTTGCCGAAGACAAGACCGGCAACGACACTGATGCCATTGCGCATTACCAGCAAGCGATCAAGCTCGATCCGAAGTACGCAAAAGCCCTGAACGGACTCGGCTATCTATACGATAAGAACGGCCAGGCTGCACAAGCTGTCGAATTACTCCAACGAGCGGTAGCGCTAAAACCTGAATATCTCGCCGCGAATTTTAATTTGGGTAAGGCTTTGTTTGACGCCGGCCACTTCGCTGAATCTGCTCACGCATACAAGCTCGCGACGCAAATCAAACCTGATTATGAAGCGGCATATCTTGGCCTGGGTACAGCCGCGTTTCGCGCGGGTCAGTTCAGCGACGCGGCGGAAGCGTTCAGGAAATCATCGATGCTGAATCCGTCGAGCGTCGAAGCTTTCTATGGCCTGGGCAACTCGAGTTACAAAGCCGGCAAGAGTCAGGATGCGCTCGCGGCGTTGAAGCAGGTGATCAAGTTAAAGCCTGAATATGCCCAGGCCCATTACAGTCTGGGTCTTGTTTACGCGAGTCTGGGTGACAAGGATGGCGTGACGCGCGAGTTCGCGATCTTGAAGCGACTCGATCCAAAGCTCGCCGATCAGCTTTACAACACAGTAAAGAAGTGAATGTGGCACGAAAGCGGGGCGGTAGCCCGACTGTAAGGGAGGGCTTTTAGGACAATGTTTACGTTTCCCTTACGGTCGGGCTACTGCCCCGATAGAGCAGCGGTAGTGTCCTAAGTTGAAATTCTCGGCGCAGCCTCTGCGTTCTCTGCGTCTCCGCAGTGAGAATTGAAAGCATATTCACCGCAGAGACGCGGAGATCGCCGAGATCGCGCAGAGAAGAAACTGAGACTAGGACACTACCAGACCACCAAAAAGATTGACGCGATTAACTGATCGAAGTAAACTGCAAAGCGAAATTGCCGCACAGTTTGCGCAGACGATTCCGTAGGAGGAAACCATGAATAACCTCCGGCAAAGAAAAGCACTAAGAGCCGCCGCGATTTTTCTCGCGTTTTGTTTCGCACAGGTTTATGTTCACGGTGCTTTGCCTGGCTCGTCTGCGACCGCGCCCGTGCCGCAACGCCAAATAACGGCGCGGCTAACTACCAAAAACAATCAGCCAATTACCGTCAACGGAAATCCCGTTGGCACCGGCGCGACGCTTCTTACTGGGGCGACTATCGAAACTCCGGATCAGGTCAGTGCCACTATCGACTTGGGCGACGCTGGGGTCGTTGAGTTGCAGCCTAATTCGCAGATTAAGTTGGACTTTGATGAGAACGGGAACGTCCGCGTCAAGGTAATTCGTGGTTGCGCGGTCACGCGTAAGAAAACCAACGTGTTGCCCGGCGAGATGGAACTCTATACTGATCAGGCCTCCGAAAAGACGGACAAAAAGCGGCGGCATGTCGCCGGATGTATTTTGCCTAACGGACAACTCGGATCTTTTTCAGGGGGAATCGGCGGCGCCACGCTTGCCGGTATCGCGATTGGTGCCGGCACAGCCGGAATTCTCGCCGGGGCGTTGACCCGCGGCGGCACAGTGAGCGGCAGCACGCCCTAACAATTTCGTTCGGCGGCGGATTTCATGAGGCCGCTATTCCAAACAACTATTAAGTGAATAAGTCAGCGATCATGGGAATCGTTGGCGCGGTAGTTTGCGCGTTGGCGATCTGGGAGTCGGCAAGGATCGGGTCTGCGCGCACAGCCGCACACAATGCCCTGCGCACAAATGACACTGCGATTGCCGACAGGGCGGTGCGATTGCTACCGAATGATGCTGAGGTTCACGCCGCGCGCGGCATCGTGCTGCAACGCACTGAAAGCTACCCGGACGCATCTCTTGAGCTGGAGCGCGCGATTCAATTGCGCCCGCGCGATTATTTCTTATGGATGATGTTGGGCGTGACACGCGATCTTAATGACGATCATCAAGGTGCGGTTGCCGCCTTCCATGAATCAGTTGCGCTGGCGCCCGCTTATGCGAAACCCCACTGGCTGCTGGGCAATCTGCTTTTGAGAATGGATCAAGTGGATGAAGCGTTCAAGGAATTGCGTTTTGCCGCGGACAGAGATCCGTCCTTGTTGCCAAACGTGATCGATCTTGCCTGGGGCATCTCACGGAACGACGCCGCGCAAACCGTTGCGGCCATTCAACCGCGGACCGATGGTGCGCGCATGTCGTTGGCGATCTTTCTGGCGGCGCATAAACAGGGCTCAGCTGCTATCAATCAATTCCGCACTGTGACTTCACCGCCCCTGGCCGGCGCTGATCGGCTGATCTATGAGTTGATCGGATCAAAGTTCATCGGCGAAGCATTTGAGGTGTGGACCAGGACTCATTGTGCGGCATGCAAGCCGGGCTCGCTCGTTAACCCCGGTTTTGAAGACGAGATCGAAGTAGCCCGAAACGGCTTTGGCTGGCAAATCTCGCCTGATGTACCAAGCGTTACCCTCTCAGTTGACGCGTCCGAACACCAAAGTGGAGCGAGGAGTCTGCGTCTCGATTTTCATGGGGGTTCGAATTCGGCGACCGCACTCGCTTCGCAGATGGTAGTTGTCAACCCCGGAACAAAATATCGCCTCAGCTTTCAGGCGATGACGAAGTCATTCGTGTCGTCCGCGGCGCCGCTGGTAAAAGTGATTGATGCGTCGGACGAATCGGCATCGGTGCTCGCTCAATCGTCTGGCCTTTCAGATGTGAATTCGTGGCGGCCGTTCACGATTGAGTTCACGGCCGGCGCCAATACCCGCGCGCTCGAAGTTTTGGTTTCGCGACAAGCCTGTGCGAATAATCCGTGTGCGGCATTCGGAACGCTGTGGATCGATTCGTTTTCTCTTGATGCTGCGAACTCAAATCAAAAGTAATTGACGCATCAGGCGCGCCGTGATAATTTGCGCGCTCAACCAATAAAACTGTTTGAAGTAATTAACGCGACCTTAACGAAAACGATTCTGCGTGAAATCCAATCACCAAACTAAGCCGCGCGCGAGAAAACAGGGGCTCGTCGTGCAGGCGCTCCCGGACGAAACTCTCGTTTACGATCTCGATCGTGATCGGGCCCATTGCCTTAATGAGACTGCGTCGCTGGTCTGGCGACGCTGTGATGGTCGCACCACGACGAAAGATATCGCACGCTTTCTTACCAGGAGCCTGAAGCAGCCGGTCGACGAACAAATCGTCTGGTTGGCACTCGATCAACTTGATCGAAATCATTTGCTCAGCGACCAGTCGTCTGTTCCCCGGACTATCGCAGGCATGAACCGGCGAGAAGTGGTTCGCGCACTGGGCATTACCGCAGCAATAGCGATTCCCGCAGTCGTTTCGATCGTAGCACCGCTGCCGGCGCAGGCCGCGACCGGATGTGTTTCGAGCGGCGGAAGCTGCGCCGCCAATCCCAATATCTGCTGTTCCGGCTGTATTTGCAGTAGCGGCGTTTGCACCGGTTCCTGCTAATCAACCATATTTCCTGGCGCCTCAACCATGACTAGTTCGTACCTCGGCCGTCTTGTCAGCAAGACGCTCGCGCGATCCTGGATCGCATCAGGTGGTGACCTCCTTATTACTGAGCAACAGCTCGGCGAAGTGACTCCGCTGCTTTACGAATCAGGGGCCGCAGGTCTCGGCTGGTGGAGAATACGCGAATCGGAATTGCGACAGACACCATCCGGCGAACTGCTGCACCAGGCCTTTCGTTTTCTCGCGCTGCAAGCCCGCATTCACGAAACGAAGATTGAGAAAGTCTTTCGCTTATTGCGCGCAGCCGGCATCGAGCCAATTTTGATCAAGGGATGGTCGATCGCGCGCCTGTATCCGCAACCGGGCCTGCGCCCTTACGGCGACATCGATTTGATAATCAAACCTGAACAACATTTGCCCGCGGTAGACATCGCCGCGAGTGAAGAGCTCCGAGATTGCCAAATTGATTTTCATCCAGGAGCGTTTGAACTAGCTGATCGATCCATCGGCGATCTGCTTTCGCGGTCGCACCTCGTCCAATGTAGCGACGAAGAAGTGCGCATTTTGGGCAATGAAGATCACTTTGCCTTACTCGCGATTCATCTTTTGAAACACGGCGCCTGGCGTCCGCTGTGGCTATGCGACCTCGGACTGTTGCTCGACCGGGTGTCGAGCGATTTTGATTGGGAGCTCTGCCTGGGCAAGGACAACCGTCGCCGCAACTGGATTCTGTCAGCAATTGGTCTGGCGCGGGCACTACTCGGCGCTTCGATCAACGATGAAGAGATCGGCGCGCAAGCAAACGCGCCCACGTGGCTCGTTGACAGCGTGCTCAAGAATTGGGAAACGCCTTTTGCCGGAGCACACGCGCCGCATCATCATCGCGCTCCCATTAAGTCTTATTTGCGGCGACCGCGTGGCGTCATCGGCGACCTTGCGCGCCGTTGGCCGGATCCAATTCTCGCGACTATTAGTGCGAATGGAACTTTTGGCCCGCGCCGCCGGCTACGTTATCAAATCCAAAACTGTGTGCAACGCGCCGCAAGGCTCGGCTTGCGCGACACCCAACCCGCATAACCCGTCAGGCCCAGCTGTTTGTCTCCCTGCCTCATTTCACCGATAATCGGCGCGCCTTTGGAATGATTCATGACCAGACGCCGCTTGTCTAAGTCGGGGAGAACTGTTGCTGTCGCGATCGTCGCGATCTGTTTGATAGCGCCTTCTGTGGGTATTTTTGCGTCCACCTCGAGCGCAGTTTCGGAGCATCCGGTGCAGGCCCGGGCGACAGTATGTCCGCGCGGGGTGCTGATCGAGTGGTCCAATGGTTTCGACAACACCACACTGGGCTTCAACGTCTATCGCATTAGCAACGAGCAGCGCACTAAACTGAATTCCGGTCTGATTGCGGGTTCCGCATTGATCGTGAAGGGGCGCGCGCAGTCATTCGCATGGATCGATCCCGCAGGCACGTCTGATTCGCAATATGAAGTTGAATCCGTTGACCTGCGCGGAGAATCATCAGACCGCGTTATCGTGCAGAGCGGTTTGAGTCGAACGCTGTCTGAATATCAGCAGCCACAGTTGCTCGGTGATCTCGGCGGACGCATGGCGGTTACCAAAACCGATCCCGAATGGTTTGAGCCCCAATTGCCGGAGATGGGCCAGAAGGATCGCTTCCTGCAAGCCGCAACTGGAGATCTCGTAACCACCGCGCTCGCGCAGCAGTGGATCATTGCGAACCAGGCGGCGTTGAAAATTGGCGTGCGCGCTGATGGCTGGTATCGGATCACTCAACCGCAGTTGGCGGCCGCGGGTTTTGACACAACTGGAGACGTTCGCAATCTGCAAATGTTCGTTCAGGGGAACGAAGTTGCCATTGGTGTAAGCCGTGACACGGGCCAATTGTCGTCAACGGATTTTGTCGAGTTCTGGGGACAGGCTCTCGATACGCCGACGACCGACACGCAAGTTTATTGGTTGATTAATGGAGCACAGGCGGGGAAGCGCATTGGGATCATCGGCGAGTTGCAACCCTCCGTCGCGCCCGCGCCAATAACTACCATTGGTCAGACTGCTCCGGCGACGCCTTCACCCTTTTGGTTTGTCGGCGTAGGCACTTCGCTTTTCGAGCCGGTAATGATTACGGCCGAGCAGGGCAGGGAAGTCGCACCAGTAATTAGGAACGCGACAACTACGGAGCCGTCGGATTCTCCCTACATCGCTGCGCCCTCGAATGAAGCGCGGGCGGATCAATCGAATCAATATCTTCGCGTGGCGCCGCGATCAAACAATTCGCCGGAAGCCGCTATTAGTTCGCCATCGCTCCCCGCGACCCCGCGGTTAGTAAGCAAAGGGAGCACGAGCACGGTTTCACCGAGTGCTGTGGCAACGAAGGCAAAGAGTAGTGTTCGGTCCCGGCGATTGATTCGTCATCGTGTGCGCGCGCACCGGTTGCGCCGCCACAACCACGCGATGTCACCTGATTCGTCTGCGCCGGCTTTCACTTATTCGCTGCAGTACAAAGATCGAAGCGTCTACTATTCGGCAGCGCTGAACGGCGAGCGCGAGAACTTTTTCGGTCCGGTCGTTTTCGGTGACGGGCCCGTAGTGCCGCTCACGATTCACAACGTCGAGCAAACTTCCAGCGCGCCGGCCCAGTTACAGGTTGCGTTGCAAGGCGTGTCGCTCGAAACGCACCAAGTCAGGGTACTGGTAAACGGATCGCTTGCGGGTTCGATAACATATCCCGACGAATCATCAACAGTCCAAACATTTTCGATTCCGAACTCATGGCTGGTCGAAGGTGATAATGCGATCAAGCTCGTTCCTGTCGCATCTAGTCATGACACGAGCGTTGTCGACTATATCCGAATCACTTATGCGCACAGCTTTCGTGCCGATAGTGACTCGTTGCAACTCAGCGTCAAATCCACGCAGGATGCCCGGATTGATGGGTTTACAACGGCGAACGTCCGTGTCCTGGATGTCACGGATCCAAATTCGATTCAGCTCGTGCATCCGATCGTTGAAGCGAATGGGACCACGTTCACCCTGACTGTGCCCGGCGGTGAGCGCGGTAAAGCGAGACGATTGATCGCCTTGCCCGAGAGTCGCATTTCACAACCCGCCTGGCTCGCACTCAATCAACCGTCGTCGCTAAATCGGAACACGAACGCCGCCGATCTGGTGATTATCTCGTACAAAGATTTCATTCCGTCATTGGCGCCGCTTGTGGCCCAACGGCAGGCCCAGGGTTTCACCGTGGCCGTGGTCGATGTGGACGACGTGTTTGATGAATTCAGTTACGGAGCGCACACACCGCAAGCCATTCGCGACTTCATGTCGCTGGCGAAGACGACTTGGGCCCGCTCACCTTCTTATCTGCTGCTGGTTGGCGATGCGAGTTACGATCCGCGCAACAATGCGGGCATCGGAAATTTTGATTTGGTTCCGTCAAAACAGATCGATACGGGCACCGCAAGCACAGCGACAGCTTTGGAAACTACCTCGGATGATTGGCTCACTGATTTCAACGGCGACGGAATCGCGGACATTTCTGTCGGCCGCTTGCCGGTGAGAACCGCGGCTGAAGCGAATCTGGTCGTTTCAAAAATCGTTAACTACTCTCCGGCAAATGCGGGCAATCGAGCTCTGCTCGTGGCTGATGCCCAGGGCAGTTATTACTTCAATTTTGAAGCTGCCGACGATCAACTCGGGGGAGTCTTACCTGCCACGATGACGATTCAGAAAGTGTACCGCCGGCTGCAGCCGTCCGACGCGGACGCCAGATCGAACATCATTTCGAGTCTCAACGCCGGCCAGTCGGTGACGGTCTACTCAGGACATGGGAACGTAAACATTTGGGGTGGATCGATCTTCAGCGCGGATGATGCCGCGGCGCTCACGAACGGTAATCGTTTATCGTTCGTAGTTGTGATGGATTGTCTAAATGGATTTTTCGCTGACCCATCGCTGCAAAGTCTTGCTGAATCTTTGCTGAAAGCGCCGAACGGCGGCGCCGTTGCCAGCTTTGCATCGTCAGGACTGACGATTCCGGATGGGCAGCATGATATGGGCCTGCGAATGTTTCAGTTGCTCTATGGAGGATCTTCAATCGCGATTGGCGATGCCAGTCGTCAGGCGAAGACCGCTACCAATGACATCGACGTTCGCCGCACCTGGATTCTTTTCGGCGATCCGACGTTGAAGATTCGCTAGCGGTCGCGCTCGGGTTGAATGAGTTGTTCGCGGACCCGCACAGGAATCATTTCTTCCATTGAATGACAACGTAATTAACGTTACCGTTTTTGCCCGCGTTGTAATAAATGGTCAACTTCTCGTAGCTGTCGTAGCTTCCCTGGCAGTCATTTGCCGGCAGACACGTGAGGTTCAAAAAGCCGCCCATTTGTGCGGTGCCGCGCGAGGCTGGGGGAACCAATTCGTCGATAAGATTCTTGATTTCTTCATGCGTTAGGCCATTGCCACTGGATTTGACGAGATCCTTGACCAGCGGCGCAATGACCAACTCAGTAATCTGCCCGGCAGAATTATGTGAAGCAGTAACGGAAATCGCGGGACGCAGAAGAAAGGTTTCAGAAACGGGCTCACCATATTTCTTGATTAAGTCGTCCCTCGATTGTGCGACGACGCCGGTACAAAGGATCATGAGAATAAGAAGAGGTTTCACTCCAGCAGCTCCTTACGAATTCCGAAAAGTCAGTGAACGGCGGTGTAGCTTACAGATGGCACCTTCGCCACTTAGTGAGTTCATTGCCCGGAACTCTTTCTTACGGGCTTTCCATTCAAGCGAAGGGTCTTGCCATTCAAATGATATTCCAAAGTTACTACATACTTCGGAGCGGCGTGTGGGCCATCTGCAAGCACTTCGATTACGAGATTACCGTTGTTGGTTTTGATGCCGTTTTCGTTGATGCCCCAATAGCTGTCAGCATCAGGATAGCTGGCGCGATAATCCCGCTCCATGTTCTTGTCGTTAGTTGTCGCAAGTAAGGTAACGGCCCCATTCTGGATAGTGTAGACGTTTACTTCAGACCGGCTGAAGTTGGCAGCAGTGGCTCCGCAGTCAACCGGCACGATGGCCTCTTCCTGCCCATCGCCCGTTATATCTGCGTAAACAATTCTATCGTTGGCGACGGTAAAATAGACATTCCTGTTTTTGAATTCGCCATCACGCACGTGAACTATCCTGCCGATACCTTGTCTTCCATATTCCTGTGAGCACAAAGAGGAATTATAGGTGAAGTTACGGAAATCAACGTTCCGTATGTCCGTTACTGTTGGGTTACGAGTCTCAGCCGCACTGCTCATGGCAAACAGCGTCGGAATCATCAGGCAGAAAATCATTTGTCTTTTCATCGTTCTTCGCTCCAGGGTTTTCATCTTATTTTTCTTGTTGGGTGATGGAGTTAGCTGTGGACTTCAGATGGTCCGGCACATTCCAGAGCAGCTGAGAGCTTTGCTCGATTCGGTAACACTATATTCGCAAACTATGGAGCTGTATAGCGGACCTATCCACCACAACATTCTCAAAGACTAACTTCCCCAACTTCAAGCAGTCTAAATTCACAATTTGAATCTAGACCCTAAGCGACCCACGAAAGCCCCTGGCGGCATAGTAAGACTCCGCGCCGTTGTGATAGACGAAGACAGTGTCGTAGCGGCGATCACAAAAGACGGCGCCGCCGAGTTTTCTGATGTCACTTGGAGTTTGAATCCAGCTTGACGTTTTCGTATCGAACTTTCCAAGGTCCTGGAATTCCCGATATTGTTCTTCCGTTAGAAGCTCAATGCCCATGGCCGCTGCCATATCAACGGCACTATTTTTCGGTTTATGTTCTTTCCTTGAATCCAGAGCCTGACGGTCGTAACAAAGACTTCTGCGGCCTTGAGGACTTTCCGCTGAACAATCATAAAAAATGTACTCGCCCCTCTTTTTATCGAACCCGACAACATCCGGTTCACCGCCGGTTATTTCCATTTCATTGAGCGACCACAGTTTTTCAGCATCAGCTTCCAACTTTGACTGTACTTTGGCCCACTCAATACCTTTGTGACGGTTCCTATTGTCCTCAAAACGGGCTTTCAACACTCTGATTAGTTCATCACGTTGTGCTGCTGACAATTTCTTTTTTGTTTCCACGCCTTTCATAGAGATTTCCTTTGTATTGCTATTGCTTGTAGGCTTCACAGCACCTTTATCTGCAGTAGAAGACTAGCATTATTCATTGGTAAACCGGAGGAGGACTTCGATGCACAAAGTGCCGGCGGCTATGGCCTTTTTTTCGCGCTCCATCAGGTAGTAATCGAACGCCATCATCGGTGTCGTTCTGGTGCCGCGCGCCGCTATCATTTCCGCGGCCTGTACGATTCGAAGTAGTTCGGCAATGTCTAACAGATGGAGGAAGCCTCCGGTGGCCTTGACGAATTCTTCAATCAACCGAAGGCCATATGCGTCTCGGTCTTCGATCAAATCTAGGTCCGGAATTAAGATGATCGCGTGCATCGGCTGTGAGCGCTCGACACTGAGTTGTACACCGGCCTTACTTGTTACAGGCGTGCCATTCTTCAATCGCCGTATCCCACCGCGAAGCTGATTAATCGCTTTCTTGATGTGATGAGACACATCGCGCGCCAGTTTGGTTCGGTCTGGAAGCGAACTACGTTGAAGGATCGTAAGAGTTTTCGATTCGATCAGAACGGAACCGCCCTCATAGCTGAGTAGGATGTCCGTAAGTTCTCGAAAGCCGGAACCTTTAGGGACTTGTGGCCCGTGATGGACGCCAAGCGGATGTAGACCGTCAGTCAGCCAAATAGCCAATTGCTCCTGCTGACCTCCTTCGTCTCCACTGAAGAGGTCAACCGGACTGCTCGTAGCATGGCTCGTGATGAATTGATTAAGAATGGGCTCCCACGTCGCAGTGTTTGGCAGATCGATGACGATCAGATCTGCGTCCGATACCGGATTGTTGTGGAAGCGATCAAGAACTATTGATGCGTCGCCCTTGAGTGCAGCGTGATCTGCCGGGCCGATCCGAATCTAACCGCGCAGCGTTTGGCTGCGCTGCATGGATAGCTCCAATCACTTTGACTGTCGCGCACGAGTCACCAACCAAATCTTCCGCGCGATGAATAGCGCGACCTGACTAAGGATCGCCGCCCCAACTCCAGACAGTCTGTATGCACCCAGCCATACGGCGACGCCAATGATGGCGAAGACCGCGCCTGCGTACATCCAATATCCCGCAAGAATCATTATCGGAACGAAGACAAACCGAGCCGCAAATGCGTACTGTTGAGCTTCCGCAGGCGGACTGTAAATGTAGCTGAGTATCGGAATAGCAACGACGATATGAATCCAGCGGAGTATCGATCGTTTGGTGGCGTTACTGATCATTTAATCCCTTTCCATTGAGAATTGGCTGCACGCATTTTTCAATTCTTGCCTCCCGAGTTTTGATTTGTTTGGGTGCAGAAAAATAAAGAATGTATGCTCTTTGCCGTCCCGGGGTCAGCGCGCCAAAAGCAGTTTTCAAGGAAGGGTTTTCATTTAGTCTATTTTGAAATTCTTCAGGAAGTTTGAATTCGGTAGTCTTTTTATGCGGCACTTTCAAGCCGGCTTTTTCCACTTCAATGGCTTCATGAATATAGGACTTCAGGATTGGTTTCAGCTTAACTATTTCCCGAAGATTGGTGAACCGAATCTGGCGAGCTGCCTGCACATTCTTCGTTTGTTGAATCAGAATACCCCTGGCATCCTTTAACAAGGCGCCTTTGAAAAACAGCAGCGCACAGTATTCTTTGAATCCATGGATTAAGACTATGTTTCGTTTGTCAAAGGTATAACAGAGAACACCCCACTTCAATTCTTCGCTCAGCCCACAATCAAGAACGATCGTTCTCAATTTCTCAAATTCTTCCTGCCACTTCTTCGCTTTATAAAAGAAATCAACTTTAGGATTCATTTTGTTCATTTATTGATCCTCTGAATTAGAGTGCGCTCATCTCCTGAGTAGACCAGGAGGCGTGAAGTCAAATCCGCAATTCAGCTGCTCCCGCTGCTCCGGTCCAACGAGTTGTTAGAGCGCACTGATCATGACGTAGTACCCGTCCGGATCTAGTAGTGCGAACTCCATGGTCCCAGTGGCCGGATTCACGTTGGGTTCCTCCTCGAGCCGGGCGACGAGAGCGCGTGCCCTGGTCAGCGCCATGTCAAAATCATCGACCCGGAAAAACAAGAGGAGGCCGTTGCCAGGCTGCGCGTGATCGGGGCTCGTCAGAGAGGGATGATCATGGGCGCCCCACTCGTGAAGGCAGAGCAAGACCGTTCCATCCGAGTCGAGGATTTGACCGAAATAGTCATGGGCGGGGGCCGTCTCTGGCAGGCCCAGTAGCGACTGGTACCACTTGAAGCTGCCGGGCACATCGCCGACGCCAATGATCGTCCACGTGCGTCTCATAGTTTTTCCTCCTGCGCCCTAACGCCCGAATTGACCGCGCGCAGAAATCAACTGGGCCAGCGTCTTGCGCTTAAAGAATACGCGGTTCGGCACTCCGGTCCAACGAGTTGCGTTCGATCAAACGCCAGGCGCCGTCAATTTCCGTTTTCGTCGAGATCTGCGCGCACGTTGTAATAATCAGTTCCAGTTCGTGTGCCTGATACCTGGACGCGCCCGCGCACGTTCTTCAGCGCATAAGCAAAATAGAAATTCGCCGAACCAGTGGAACCGCTGTCTGTGATTTGCGCCCCGTTGTCATTGAGGGCGCGTTCCACGTCAAGCTTCAATATAGAAAAGAACTTCGTTTCGTCAAAAGAATCATTCGATTTTAAGCGACAAGCAAAACTGTCGCTCTTGTGGGCGTTAAAGTGGGTCCCGCCGGAACTAATACCACCGGCATGTGAACCAATGCCACCGCCCCCGTCGCCGGCGGAGTCACAGATCAATTCAACTGAAGATTTGCTGTGTTCGACGAATTGACGTATTGAGAAATTAGAAAAGAAGGAAGTCTCCCTGGACCACACGCACGATGAATAGAGCAGCGCCAGGCAAATCGCAAAAGCGATCAAGGTGGTGTGCTTCATGGACGAGAGAAGCCGCATAACGTCAGAGCGCGGTGGCGCGAATTCAATCAAGCATCGCCTGCAGAATCAAGTTGAGACACTCGCCCCCGCCGCTCGAACTATTATACGGAGCCCGCGAATCTCTGCACGAACTACCCTTCCTTCAGACGCCTCTTCATATCAGTGTATGCAGTTCCGATCAGCTTCATCAGAGCTTTGTGATCGACGTCACGTTCAGGTCTGAGTTTCACATGGCGCATGAACTTGCCGGTGCCTTCCAACAGGCGCTCGGGATCGGCAATCTCGGCGCCACGAAAGAACCCGACGTTGACGTGAGCTTTGAAAGCATTGACATAGCCGAATGCCGCATCACCTACGCACGCGGTCGGATGGCCGTCATGCAATAACTCTCGAACATCGTCGCCGCTTTCGCGCATGACCTCAAACCAGCGCTGGGCGATCGCTCCCAATTCATCCGAATGCTCACGCATCCAGAGCTCGATAGCTGGATCTCGCTTGACCGAACTGGGGAACCGCAGAAGTTGGCTCATGGGAATTCCAATTGACGGTGAACCAAATGAAATCTCGCGTCCCGCGGCCTCCAGCGCCGTATAACGGTTGAATTGACCGGGCGGCGCGATTTCATTCATCACTCATCATTGCAGTTGGCCCCCGCCGCTCACGTCCAACGATTTGTTCGACCTTGCCTTGCGCTCTGAGTCTGTCTATGACATTCCCTGCAGTCCTATTAATAGGTTGAGCTCCCAGAGAATCGCCACTAAGAACACCAGCACATCGAGCGCCAGGCGAAAATACCGCATTGGTCTATTAAACGAATTAGCGTTCAACACAAAATGTAGCGCCATCGCGAAGATACACACGATCGTTACGACCGTTTGCATGGCCCAACTCTTGAAGTCGTGCAAACCGACACCCCCCGGAAAGAAGATGGCAAGCGCCAAAAGCGGCAGCGCAATAAGATCGATTGGTATCAAACGCTTGCGCACGATCTGGTAATCCGAGAGATGTCGCAATCAAGTTGCGAAACATCCCGATGCATCGGGAGTCCGGTCCAACGAGTTGTTGGCCAGGTTCAGCCACACAGGCGTTCTACACTGGTCGATTTCCGACGGATGGCTACCTTCTCGGCTCATACCGCATCGCCACCGCCCCCGAGCCGAACTCCAGCCGGCTCACAAGCTTCAAGTCGATACGCTTCGATAGCCCCGCGAACAACGTCGGCCCGTGGCCCGCTAGCCGAGGCTGCACCACGAACTCGTACTCATCGATCAATCCCAGCTCCGCCAACGCTATCGGGAGCTTCACGCCTCCCACGAGCAGTCCCTTACCCGACTCCCGCTTCAGCTGCCGAACGGCTTTCTCCGTATCCCCGCGTATGAGCTCCGCGTTCCAGTCGACTCGGTCGAGGGTGCTCGACACGACGTACTTCTTTGCCGCATCGATCGTCCGTGCGAAGGGCTCCATCCAATCAGGCCTCGCTCCCATTCGCGCCGGCGGCCGAAACGCTGCTTCCATCATTTCGTAAGTCACCCGGCCAAAGAGGAGAGCATCGGCCTGGTCGAGATTCTCGACCGCGTGACGATGCAGATCTTCGTCGGGAATCATGGCACGATGATCGCAGCACCCGTCCAGTGTGACGTTGATGGAATACCGAAGGGGGCGCATTTACGTAATTGTACTGATAGCCATAGCGCGGTCCAAGATTGAATTGATTACGCGGCGCGAATTCAATCACGCATCACTGGACCAATCAAGTTGAGAAACAGGTCGCCGCCGCTCGCGTCCAACGATTTGTTATGCGGCCCGCGAGTTAGATTTTGCTACGCTTCTTTTGCACAAGGTACGACAACAAAAGCACAGTTGGAAATAGAGAGATAAAAACAACCCCGCGCGTCAATGATCTGAATTGGTCAGCCGGATTACCCATAGTCGAAACCTGTGGATTTAACGAATCATATACGACTGGAACCTTGTCGCCGGGTTTGATGTCTTCGAACTGTCGATGGATATCGCCAGAATAGCCGCCATAACTGTAAGTCTGTTGATTAACAGAATAGGAATAGTGCACGACCCTATGATTCGCGGCATCGGTGTCCGTGACAACACCTTCGGTTTTACTCCCTCTGGTTGTGAGGTGGTATGCATCTTCAACATTTAGTATAGCGACCCCTGCTATTGCAGTCGCCGCCGTAGCCACCAGCCAAAGAAAAACAATGAGCCTAATCTTCATTAACGACGATAAGAGAGGATAGCCGCATAACGGCGGAGTTGAGCGGGCGGCGCGATTTCACGCAACTCTCACCGCACCAGGTTTGATGCGAAACACGCTCCCGCCGCTCCGGTTCAACGGGTTGTTATGCGGTCCATCGTAAAAAGAACCCGCGAAAATTAATGAAGGCGACGTAACAGGCGAAGACACAGATGACAATAGCCACAACAAAAGTAACGCGCAATGGATAAGCGATAAGAATGAATCCAATCGACAGAAGAAGGTTGCCGACATGAAATAAGAGGATGCCGAAGGCAAATACGCCACGGCGAATCCGATTTGTGTGGACCAACGAGTTCTGTGCGTTGGCCAGATAGCCTGCGGACGTTATATATACCGCAGAGGCGAACATGAAAACAGCTGCGAGCCAATCGATCCGTCGAGGGACCGGAGAGCCGCTTGGGATGAGAGTCAGAGCCAGAACGAAGATGGTAATGCAAAAACCACCGAGGACACCGGAGACTGCGGAGAAAGCAACAGCCGTAGGGCCGGGATCTACTGACGTGTCACTCTGTGTTTGAGGAATTGGATTGCTTTGGGACATCAACTAAGTATTATACGGAACGGTTCCTGATAACCCCCTTTATATCGCTTCTTATGCGGCTCCAGATTTTAAGCCGACGTCCGCTCCGCGGGCTCGCCCGGTCGCTATCGCTCCCGGTACTGACTCAATTTACCCGACGACCTGCGCGCTTTGTTGCCCTACCCAAAGAAGATTTCGGCAACCCGATAGATCTCCTCGTCGAGGCGTTTCAAGTCGCCGACCGCCTCAGCCAACGGTACGCTGACGATACGAGTGCCGCGGAGCGCCGTCATGTGCGCCCACTCTCCGGCGCGGACCATCTCGTAGGCTTTGATTCCGAAGCGAGTGGCGAGGATTCGATCGAAGGCCGTGGGTGAGCCACCGCGTTGCACATAGCCAAGTTTTGTGACGCGCGTTTGAATGCCAGTGCAGCGCTCAATCTCGGCAGCCAGAGCCTCGCCAATTCCGCCGAGGCGATCATGACGATAAAGCGAGACGCCTTGCTCTTGCGTAAGAAAATCTTCGTCCGCGTGCGAGTGCGCATCTTCGGCGACTACCACGATCGAAAAAGCGCGGCCTTGTTTCCTTCGCTGAAGTAGTACGTCGCACACGCGCGAAAGGCGAAAGGGATGTTCGGGAACGAGAATAACGTCGGCGCCGCCGGCGATGCCGCCATGCGCCGCGATCCAGCCGGTGTGACGGCCCATCACTTCGACGACCATCACGCGGTGGTGCGACTCGGCAGTCGAATGCAGTCGATCAATGGCATCGGTGACGATTGAAACGGCCGTATCGAAACCAAAGGTGTAGTCGGTTCCGCAGACGTCGTTATCGATCGTCTTAGGTACGCCGACGATTTGCAGTTGATGATCGCGACAGAGATCGCGCGCCGCAGAGAGCGACCCCTCGCCGCCTACCACGATCAATCCTGACAACTTATGTGCCTTCCAGTTTTCTATCATGCGGGGAATTGATTGTTCGTTCTTCGCGGGATTGAACCGGGAAGTGCCGAGAATCGTGCCGCCGCGCGGAAGAATGCCGCTCACCGTCGTGCGCGTGAGCGGCTCGACATCGTTTTCGAAGAGGCCCTGGTAGCCGTTGCGAATTCCCAGTACCTCGACGCCATCAGAAGACGCGCACCGGACAACGGCGCGAATCGCGGCATTAAGCCCGGGGCAGTCGCCACCGGCAGTTAGAATTCCTATTCGCATGATGAACAGTTGTGTTTTATGATCATTGCGCAAACGAGAGAAGATGTAAACCGGAGAAGAAAAGCAAAGGGCAAAGGGCGAAGAAAAGCGGCGTCAAGCCGCCGCACTCCAAAAATGGTTGTATCAACTGAGAAATCTGAGCCATTAATTTTGGCCCTCGAAACCGCGACGAGAAGTGGCGGCGTGGCCGTCGCGCGCGGCGAGCAGGTGCTGGCAGCGCGCGCCGGTGAGGCAACGGTGTCGCATTCGATGAACTTAATCGAAATGATCGAGGAAGCCCTAAAAGAAGCGGGAGTAAGACTTTCTGAGATTGATTTGTTTGCGGTAGCCGAGGGGCCTGGCAGTTTCACGGGACTGCGTATCGGATTGGCTACGGTGAAGGCATTTGCTGCGCATCTGAATCGCAAAATTGCGGGCGTCTCCACTCTCGCGGCAGTTGCTCACGCGTCGGGCGCCGACGGAGAGATCATCGCGCTGCTGCCGGCCGGGCGCGGAGAAGTGTTTGCGCAAAGGTTCTCAGTCAATCGAGCGAGTGTCGCCGTCATGGATGAAGCGCGGCATTTGAGTCCGAGTGCGGTCATGGACCAATATGGCGGAATTGAGCGACTGACTTTGGCAGGTGAAGGCGCGCGAATGTGTGAGCCGCCTAACGGCGGAAATCCGAACTGGGTCGTGATTGACGACTCACATAACCTGGCTACTTCCATTGCGCTGCTTGGCTTGGTGAGCTACCGCGAAGGGAAGCTAGTTGCACCCGAAGATTTGCGTGCGGTATATGTCAGGGCATCTGACGCTGAAATCAACGAACAATGGTTACGACAGAAAGCGCAGCAACCTACACAGGTCTAAACCTTTCGATCGATCGCATGACTGAACACGACCTGGTCGAGGTTTGTCAGATCGAGGACATGAGCGGGCTCAGCGCGTGGGGCTGGGATGCTTATCACCATGAGCTGCAGTCGCGTGGCGACTCGATCATGCTGGTAGCCAGAATCAATTCAACTTCTGATGAATTTAAGCTGGCCGGGTTTATTGTGGCGCGCTTGATCGCGGATGAGTTGCACGTAAACAATGTCGCGGTGAGGCATGAGTTCCGCGGGAAGGGAATTGGCTCAGCGCTTTTGCAGACCAGTCTGGATGCAGGGCGAAAACGCAAAGCAAAAGTCGCGCACCTCGAAGTTCGGGCGGGGAATGAAGCGGCGCAGAACCTTTACCGGCGCAGCGGTTTTGAGGTTGTGGGGCGGCGCCGCTCGTACTATCGAGGGCCGGTTGAGGATGCTTTGTTAATGTCGCTTCCGCTCGCAGGCGTTTAGTGTAAGGCAAGCTGTTGGCTGGCGCGGAAATTAACAAGTTGATTTCAGTTTTCTCTGCGCAGTCTCAGCGACCTCTGTGTCTCTGTGGTGAGTATCACCTTAAAAACATACTCACCGCAGAGACGCTGAGAACGCCGAGGAGGCGCAGAGAATTTCAAATCAGGACGCAGTCCGGTCCCGGCAAGAGTTCATCTTGATTTAACGTTGTGGCTTGGGATAACATTTCGCTCATGACGAACTGCCGCAGGCACTTCTCATCCGCAAGCACTTTCTTTCCAACCCCAACACTCGAGAGGAGAATACTGATATGGAAATGGCAAAGGCGGACAGCCTTAAGGAAGAATTGATGGCGAGCAACCCGGAATTTCGGGAGCTTGCTCGCGAACATGGGCGTTACGAAGAACGTTTGAGTGAATTGTCCGCACTTACATATCCGAGCGACGAAGAACAGGTCGAAGAAGTTACCTTGAAGAAAAAGAAGCTTGCTTTGAAAGACCAGATGTATTCATTGATGCTCCAGCACGAAAGAGTAGCGAGCACAGAGCACTGAAGTTTGACGCCGTGCGCTGCCGCGGCGATTTTCATTTCTAATATTAAGCGGGGCCGACACGTATGGCTGTTGCGCCCCGTTTTGTTGTTAAGGGATCGCGGCTCCGCCGCTTGATGTGCGGAAGGCCTGCGGCCTTCCGGGTAAGCTCCTATTTTTCACTGCGGCTAAGCCGCCATTCGGGGGATAGCCCCGGAAGAAGGAACGATCGCATTCGGAAAGGCAAAGCCTTTCCGCACATCGGGTGGCAAAGCCACAACTCAAGTAACCGACTAATGGTTCGCGATGGAATTCCATTTGTAGTTGTTCCCCTGGTGCTCGCATTCATCTGCGGGGTGTCCGGTTTGTGGATCGTCTGGTTTTGGCCGCCGGCCCTCCTCTTCGTTTTGATTGCCGTATTCATGGCTTATTTCTTTCGCAATCCACGTCGCTCGATTCCGCTTGAGCCGGGAATCGTCGTCGCGCCCGCCGACGGAAAGGTAACAATCGCGCGCCAAGCGAGCGCTGATAATCCGGAATCGCTGGTGAGTATCTTTTTGTCGCCGCTCGACGTGCACATCAATCGCGCTCCGATCGAAGGTGAGATCGTCAATATCAGCTATAAAAAAGGTCAGTTCGTGATGGCCACCAAGCCCGAATCGCGCTTGCTTAATGAGCAAAACAGCCTGACAATTCAAGGCGCCGAGCTGACCGTACAGTGTGTGCAAATTGCCGGGGTGCTCGCCCGCCGGATTGTCTGTTGGAAGCGGCGTGGCGAGAGAGTAAAATGCGGGGAACAATTTGGCATGATAAAGTTCGGATCGCGGACGGATGTGGTGATGCCGTCGAACGTTGACATCACCGTGCGCGAAGGAATGCATGTGCGGGGCGGCGAGACGATAATCGGAAGAATCATAAGGTGAACGTAAGACGATTCCAGACAGGACCACGACTGGGGCCCGCGCCGGCGCCTTCAGGCCACAAAGGCTTGAAGAAAGGCGTGTATCTCGTGCCGTCTTTTTTTACGGCGCTCAACATACTGGCGGGCTTCTACTCGCTTATGATGACGATGAGCGCTTTTCGCTGGATCGGTGCAGATCAGATCGATGCCACGGCGCGGCGGTTGGACAAGGCAGCTATCGCAATCGGATTAGCAGTCGTATGCGACATTCTCGACGGCAGA
>Ga0193730_1000164_pt1 | contig 21081 bp, 22 predicted proteins | sample U1a1metaG_FD_144919 | JGI IMG/M metagenome (GOLD analysis project Ga0193730, IMG submission 144919) | Soil microbial communities from a riparian zone of the East river system, Colorado, United States - U1a1 | ecosystem: Environmental > Terrestrial > Soil > Riparian zone | place: USA: East River...
ATCAAACGACGTATCAAAGGGTGTTTCAAGGCACCGCAGTCGATTGGATTGACGGACGCCGCGCGTACTTTGATTAAGACTTCTTCCGGTTGCGGAACTGGTTTTTCAATCTCTTCGCACTTTAAGACATCGCCCGAGCCATCGTTGTAATAGACGATTGCTTTCATCAACCCGTCGTACGAGTGTGCCGGAGTTAATGTTTCGGGCGGAGCGCAACCAACGTAGCATCCACCGATTACGCCGATGACACAGATGTAGAAAAAAAGAATTAGCCACGAAAAAGCACAAAAGGCTCAAAAGTAAACCCTGATTCAGCATGGTCTAGTGGAACTGCTTGTTAGCGGCTTCGATTTCATCTTGTGCTTATTGGTGGCCGATGTTTCTATCTGCGTAATCTGTGACTCTTCCAGCAAGAGAGTTGTTGGGCGATCTCATGATGGACCAGAAGAAGTTCACCGAAGCCATCGCCGCCTACCAGCATTCACTCGAACTCTATCCGAGACGTTTCAATAGTCTGCTGGGTGCTTCGCGTGCAGCTAGAGCGCTTGGCAATGCAGAGTTGGAACGCAAGTATCGCCGGGAACTCTTGCGAATTACTGGACGGGCGAGTTGGTAAGCGGGTTGGTCTACTGGCTCTGCCACTCTGATGCGCGGCAAGTCTGTGACTTGCCGGAAGTGAAACCGTTCTTCTCAGGTCTCCGACCCGGCTTCACGGTCAGAGACCGCCAGTTCTAACAAGGAGCCTTCCCCGGCAAGTCAGAGACTTGCCGCGCATCGGCGTGGCAGAGCCATGGGACTTACGTCCACTCGTTCCAGACCGCTATGCACTCGGTGTTAAGAAGTCTAGAATGGCTTCATTCCCCTTTCAGATTTCAAGCTAACAGGAGTCGGATTAATGCGTGTGTCATTTGCCGGGCTGGTTACGTTGCTGTTCGCCCTCTCACTCTCTGCCCAACAACAGGTTTACGAACCCGGCGATATACAACGCGTGCTCCTCGTCGACGCAACTCAATCGATTCAGATGAAGGACAGTGTTGCCTCAAGCAAGGGTAGTTCGATCGTGGTCGTCAGCAAGCAGTTCTATGTATTCAAAGGTCCGAAGGCGGCCCTGCGAACGAAGACCAGACTCCCGGAATTTCAGTTCGAGATGGATCCGGCTTTTGACGACGCGGTGTATCTCTACAGGTTTGATGTTCACTCTGATCGGCGAGAGATCAGAGTTGCCAAGGGCTCTGGAGGCCTGGCAGTAATGTCCATACCTGATGACCATCTCATAGAGGCGACGTTGGAAGAGATTGGCGCCGGGCAGAACTCAACCAAACGTTACCGGCTTAAACCAAAGACGCCGCTTCCACCCGGGGAATATTGTTTGAGTAGAAGGATCTCGACCTGCTATGACTTCGGAGTCGATTAGTGCATGTGGAGCGATGGGGTCAGTACCATCCGCGTGAGCGGATGCGTTGAGGACTCCACTTGAATATTGATCCCACCTGCTCACGCAGGTGGTACTGACTGCACGGGCTCAAGGTCGTGGCTATCGATTTACGGCCGCGTTCACGCCTTTGAGATCTGACTGGTATACTGAGCGGCCTACATCCAATAAAACCTGAACACACGAAAGGTCGGCCCACGTGAAACCATCGTATCGATCAAGACCAGAGCAGGCGCGACAGATCATTCGCGTTTGTATTGTGCTTCTGCTGACCGCAATTGTCTTCGGCTGCGCAGGGTGCTCGAAGATCAAAAATGACAACAGCACCGCCACTGCCAATGAAGGTGGTCACGGAGGGACTTCCGCAGGCAACTCAAACACCGGCCCATCTTCGCCGCCGGCGCCGCCGTCCGCAGCCGGTGAAGGGAAGCCAACCACCTGGGAGGCGAACGCCACGTCGCTTAACGGAAAAGACGGCGAGACGCTCACGTTGGCGTGTGCGCCGAATGGCACAGCGCATTCGGTTTGGGGCAGCGATATCTATACGAGTGATTCTTCGATCTGCACCGCCGCGGTTCACAGCGGATTGATAACCTTCCAGCAAGGCGGCACCGTTACAGTCGAATTGCGACCGGGCAGACCTATCTATGGCGCCAGTGAAAGAAACGGCGTGACGACCAGCGACTTTGGTTCATATCAGCATAGTTTCGTTTTCAAGACTCCAAACATGGAGGCGGTCCTGCGGGAAGCCGAGGACGCGACACCTGTGATGTGGAATACTTCGGCGACAGTCGTTAGCTTCGAAGTCGGCAAGACCTACAAGTTCAAATGTCCCGCCGGTCGAATTGAAGGTTCGGTCTGGGGCACCGACATCTACACGCTGGATTCGTCTATTTGTAATGCGGCGGTCCATGCCGGTAAGTTGACGGCGGAGAGTGGCGGTCCGGTAACGATTGAGCTAAGGCCCGGACAGGATTCCTACAAAGGCACAACGCGAAACGGAGTCACGACCAATGACTACGGAAACTATGGACACAGTTTCGTGGTGAAGTAAGCGGGCAGCCGCAATGAGGTCAGTATTCCGACGCATCGGGAGAGCGATCCCGGGTCGCTGGGAGCGCGGACATCCTTGTCCGCAATGAGCGCGAAGCGCGAACCAATCGGCCGCCACCGGGTTCTTATCGTTAGTTTGTTTCCGCTTGCGACAGCATCTTGTTTAATTCCTTTCGATCAAGCAGCCGGCCGTTCGATATCACCGCATTGATTCTTTGCGTGTTGCGAATGTCTGCGAGCGGGTCCGCATCAAGCAGCACCAGGTCAGCAATCTTCCCCGGCTCAATGGTGCCCAGCATCTTGTCCAAGCCAAGAAACTTCGCGGGATTCAGAGTGGCCGCTCGCAATGCTTCAACGGGAGTCAGTCCGCCGATTACCATCAGCGCCAGTTCGTCATGCAGGCTGAAACCAGGAAAGCAGAATGGATTGCCGGTGTCCGTTCCCGCCAAAAGTGGCACGCCTGCGCGCTGCATCGCACCCACAATTTCTACCTCTTTCTTAAACATCTTTTTCGCGTAATCGGCGACATTTTGATTGGCGATGCGCTGGCCCCAGCGCTCCCTCATTGGGCGCGGTATGTACTTGAGCCGCCCGTCGTTCCTGAAACTCTCATCGCCGAGGAAGGCGTTGCTGCGCAGGACCGTCAGCGTCGGACATTGCCAGGTCTGGTTCTTCACGAAGCGTGCGAATAAGTCCTGGGCTTTTCGATCACTAAAAGTTTCGAGCAGGTCTTCACCTTCCCGTCGAGAGCGTGCGCCCGGAGATCTGGCCTTAACGATCTCATTTCTTAATTCCGTTTCTTTGTAGGAACACCCAAGCAGGACCCCGGTCAGATGTTCGATACTCTTTTGACCGGCATCAGACGCTTCCGCCGCAGACACGGTGAACGGGACGTGCCCGACAAACGAGATGCCCTGCCGCTTGGATTCGTCAGCGATGCCGAAGTACGCGTCACGCGGTAGCAGCGAATAGACTTTCACAAAGTCCGCGCCCCACTGCTTAACTTCTCTCACCGCCTTTCGCCCTCCCTCTTCATTGCTCACTGCAATTGAGTTAGGCCATACGGGTTGCGGCCCGTCGATGATGCGACTCGCGACGATCATCCGCGGCCCCGTCAATGCTCCCTTAGCGATTTCGTCGCGCCATCGCAAAAGGTCAGAGTTGCCGAACATCTCTCGGATGCCGGTTACGCCATTGGCGGTAAAGAGCGTCAGCGAGTCCCGGTTGTACCAGTGCACGTGCATGTCCCAGAGACCGGGAATCAAGAACTTACCTGACGCATCCACAACCGTCGCGTCCGGCGGCGGGAGGATCTCGCCGGTCTTGCCGATGTCAGAGATGCGATCGCCACGAATGACTACAGTCATATCGGGTTTAGACGGCCCGCCGGCCACGTCGATGATCGTGACATGAGCCAACACCAGAGGAGCCGGTTGGCGACTGCCGTTGGATTGAGCCAGCAAGAGAGCCGGCAAGAGTAGAAATAAGGCAATCCGAGTTTTCATGGTGACTAAGAAGCCGAGTCTATCTTTAAGTGCGCCGGCAAACAAGAATTTCACGAACCGGGTTAAGGTCAGTACCGGGAGCGGTAGCGACCGGGTGAGGCTCGAAGCGCCGTCATGTAATAGCCCCGACCGTCAGGTCGGGGTTGAGAGTCCCCCAAGAAACAATTAAGGCCCGAAGGGCCGACATGACTTCATGCCCTTTCTTCGGATCTTGATTATGGCTTTGCCACTCCGATGCGCGGCAAGTCTCGGACTTGCCGTCACCGATACCGTTTCTTCTCAGGGTCTCCGACCCGCGGTCACAGACCGCCAGACTAAAGGGGGCTCTCTCGGTAAGTCGAAGACTTACCGCGCATCGGAGTGGCAAAGCCATTTGGTCCATTGAATCAATTCCGCCGAACCTTCATTTTGTGATTCAATGCGTCGACATTCCGCCTCGGAACCGTCACCTTCCGGCTTAGAACCCTGTCGTTCAAATGCAGAAGATGCGCGTTCCAAGGCCCAACGTCCGCATTCCCCGGCCGAACTCCAACGTTTCACTGGGGAGCCGCGACTCACCGATGCGGAACTTCGCCATTCAACCTCAGAACCTCATCGCACTAAGTCGGAACGTTGGAGTTCTGACAGCAGAATCTTCTGTTTTATTGAGTAAGTTCTGAAAGACACTCCGTCGAAGGTGGTTACTCCTCGGGTCTTGTAATGAAGCGACGGGGTGTTTATCAGAAGGGCGTCGGGACTCAACCCCCGGCTACTCTCGGTCACGGCTCCGCCGTGAATGCAATCGTCCTGATTGGCGATCCGTGGGCGGTGCCCACGGCTATTAAATTGCACGCCTGCGGCGCGCTGACCCGGTCGCTATCGCTCCCGGTACTGACACGCCCTCCCTCACGGTCGGGCTACTGCCCCGCGCCTGCCGCGCTCGTCTTCGCTTTCCATTTCGGAACGTTGACGCCTTTCACCAGCAGCCACACCGCCAGCAGCAGCCCGCCGGGAAACATCAACATCAGCAGCACGTCTGAGGCGTAACGCGGCGCGAGGATCAGCAAAAAATTTCGCACGACAAAACCAACACCGCCCACCGCCATCAGAACGCCGAGAAACTTTGGCAGATAGCCGGAACGAAAGATCAACCAGGCTCGGATGATCCAGCTCATGCCGTAGTAAGCAGTGAATATCATGCCCGCATATCCATAGAACTTTAGCGACAGCAGTGCGAGAGCGTTCAGTTGATCGGGCGAAAAGGTCTTCAGGTAACCGGCGCCGCCGATGATGAGTGGCGGGGCAAAATAAAATAGCTCGGCGAAGGCGAATAGAGCGGTGCCTACCAGACCAATTAATGCGGCGAGTAAAGATAGCTCTCTGCTCACGGGTTTGAGCAACGCGTACATGATCACGACCAGAGTGATGTCGCACAACGATTCAATCATGAAGGCCGCGAAGCCCAGGCGGTAGAGAAACCGGAAGTTCATTATGTTCGCTGCCGTGGCCGCCGCATCGCCTGACACAATTATTTTGGTCGGCACGTAAGCTTCACCAAATCCGCCCGCCACGAGCGGAGACCAGAAACAGGGCTCCGGCAATCCTTGCGTACCTTTGCACATTCATAGTTGATTTCCTCCAGGGGATATCTATTAAAGACGACGGAAGAAGGGAAATGTTCATTGGAGATTGGGGAGAGTATGGACAGGATTTACTGTCACGGCTTCGCGCGAACGTTTTTCGGGCCTATTTCGTGTGACTTAAGTGGTTTGGCTCTCGCGGATTCATTTGCAAAGCAGACCACGAAAAATTAGCTAGTCAATTCCCAGACAAGCGAGTAGAGTACTCGCTCTCCTCAATCTCTTCCCGCTGATTTCCGAACACGCCGAGATATCACCATGAGAGAAGTAGATCGCACTCGTGTAATCCAGGCGAACCGAAGCAGACTGCGCCGGTGTTTTGTTTGGCGGCGGGCGATGGTTCTCTGCCTTCTCTCCAGCATCGTGGGCTTTGCACTCTTGTCCGAATCCAACTTGCGCATTAGTGCCGCGCGAGGCGATCAAGCAAAACTCAAAAACTTGAGCCTGCCTTTGATTGAGTTTGGAGCTGTGACCTCAGATCGAGTGGCATTGAAATCCGATCGATCCGAAGATGGCTTATGGCGTTCGAACGAGACAGCGGTAAGCAAGAGAAACAGTGCGGGGATCGAAGCCGGCCAAGAGTTCTACCGTGAGCTGAGCCTCAATGAGGCCGCACAGAGGAACTTGCTTAGCCAGGCCCCGATGGAGTTCACCAAAGCAGCCAGGCAGACACAAGTAGTCATGACGTTACCGATGCCGGATGGAACGTTTGCCCGGTTTCGTGTTGAAGAATCTCCGGTGATGGCAGCGGGACTCGCGGCGCAATTTCGAAACATGAGAACTTATTCGGGTCGTGGTCTGGATGATCCGACGGCCACCACGCGGTTCGATCTAACGCCTGCGGGCTTTCACGCAATCGTGCTCTCCAGCGGAGGTACCGTCATCGTTGAGCCTGCCCCGCACGCGCGGCCGGATCAATACATTAGTTACGATCAGCGTGATGCTCCGAAAGGGGCTGGCTCGTTTAGTTGTGTTCTCCTCGGCGCCGAGCAGGCAGGCCAGCTGCAAAGCAGACAACTCTCGCGCAAGGGCCAGTCGAATCTGGGTGTCGCCGGCGTGACGACGCTGCGCACTTATCGTTTGGCGCTGGCCGCGACTGCTGAGTTCACTCAGACCTATGGCGGGGGAACGGTGGCGGGCGCAATGAGCGCGATGACCACGACGATTAATGGTGTTAATGCGATCTACGAGCGCGACCTGGCGATCCATTTAACGTTGATTGCCAACGAGACATCCATCATCTTCACGAACTCGGTGACGGATGGATATACGAGCGACGACGCCAATACTTTGCTCGCTCAAAATCAAGTGGTCCTGGACCAGCGGATCGGTTCGGCTAACTACGATCTCGGCATGGTCCTTGACGGTCACATCTATAACTTCCAGCCGGGACATTTCATATTCCAGGGATCGGCACAATTTCAAAGCACTTGTGCCAGCGGGCAAAAAGGGAAGTCGGTGGCAATATTCCGCTCTACCGATCCCACCTCGATCGCGGCCGTCTATGTTGTCGCCCATGAATTGGGTCATATGATCGGAGCGCTGCATACCTTCAACGGTACCCTTGACGACTGTGGCCCCAGTCGCTTCGCTCAGGTTGCGTATGAACCAGGAAGCGGCTCGAGCATTATGGGCTACCGCGGCGGTATCCTGCCTAACGGGACATATTTTCCTATTTGTGATACCGAGGATCTGCGATCGACGGATACTTACTTTCATACCGCGAGCATAGAACAGATCAACAATTACACTACGTTTAGCACCGGTAGCATCTGTCCGGTCACGACGAGCGTGCAAAATAATCCGCCTAATGTTGATGCCGGAGCCGACTATACAATTCCTGCCAACACGCCATTCGCGCTCACGGCGAGTGGCAGCGACGCGGACGCGGATGCGCTCACCTATTGCTGGGAAGAATTTGATTTAGGAACTGCCGGCCCGCCGGACACAGACGATGGTAGCCGGCCAATCTTTCGATCATTCGCTCCGGTAGCCAACCCGACGCGAACATTTCCGCAGTTGTCAGATATCTTGTCAGGCACTCAGACGTTCGGTGAGTCGCTTCCGACCACCACTCGGACGATGAATTTCCGGGTCACCGCTCGCGACAGCCATCCCGGCGGTGTCAACACCGGCGCGATGCACGTGAATGTTGTCTCAGGCAGCGGTCCGTTTGTGGTGACGCAACCAGGCGCTGCCACAACCTGGCCAGCGGGGTCGGCTCAGACAGTCAACTGGAACGTCGCGAACACCTCAAGTGCGCCAATCAATTGCGCCAGCGTGCGCGTGCTGCTTTCGGTCGATGGAGGCAGCAGTTTCCCGTTTACACTCGCGTCCGGCATACCGAATACGGGCGCCGCGACAATTAATGTTCCGAACACGCCAACTTCCTCGGCCCGCGTGAGAGTCGAAGCCGCCGACAATATCTTCTTTAGCATCTCGCTGCCGAACTTCACGATTACGCCCAACACCACGACCGCTCCAACACTAATCGCCGACGCGAATAATCGGGCGATAGCACTAGACTCCGTGAGCTTTGTTCGCGATCCTTTTGCGGTCTTTTCCGCCCTCAACTTTGGTTCGGATCAGCACACCCGAATCATGCTCTTTGCCAGTGGTCTGGAACTAATGCCAGGCGAAAACATTTCCGTGGTGACGGCCCAAGCCGAGGATTCGGGGCACAAGATATATCCGCTAACTGTTGAATACGTCGGCAAGGTACCCAGCTTCGATTGGTTAACGCAGGTGAATGTCCGATTGCCGGACGGACTTGCGGGCGCCGGTGACGTATTGGTAAGCGTCAGCGTGCGTGGCGCGGTGAGCAACAAAGTGATTGTCGGAATTCGATAGTAGGCAATTGGCTTTTGTGGCTCTCCCGCGCCGATGTGCGGCAAGTCTTCGACCTGCCAGGAAAGACATCTCCAAATAAACAGCTCTTCACGCAGCCATCTGTTGGGCCGGTTCGTTCGAGGGGCCCTTGCCCCTCTTTTTCAAAATCAGCGAAGAGATCAGCGTAATGATGAGCCCGACGGGCAGCGGCTCGATAAAGCTGAATGCGGCATTTTTGAATGGGTTGTCCAGTAGCTGCTTCAATTGCTTCATCTCTTGCAGCTTGGCGTCGATCGCTTGTTGAGTCGCGCCCGCCGCCTTCATTTTCTCTACCTCATAATTTGAATAGTCACTGACGAAATTGGGCATCAACTTGAAGTACATGATCTCCCAGTTCACGACGTAGCAAACGCTGGTGATAAGCACGATGAGGGCGCCAACCGCGAACGCGCGGCCAAACGAAATTGTGCCGCCGCCGATGTTGTCGCGATACGAGCGGATGCCAAAGAACACCATCAGAAACGACAGCACCATGACGGTGTAGCCAACGACTAAAGATTTGTCGAAACCCAGCTTTTTGGAAAAAGGAAGCGTGATCAACGTCAATACCGCGATGACCGCGCCGCCGATCAGGCCGAAGGTCAGAACTGTCTTTTTCATTATTCGAATCTCCTCAGGTAGCAAAGCGTTTGAAAATCAGCGTGAGAATAAGTTTTCGTTACTTAATTGTCGTCATGCTTTTGGGTGATTTCGAGTTTTTCCGAAGAAATCATGCTTAAGTATTACCCTTGATTGCCTCATTGGTTCATCGATCCATCGGCTCATTGGATGAATGAACCAATGAATTAATGATTCAATTCTTCACGGAATCAATCCAAGTTCTTTCCCGATCTGCACGGCCTGTGTGCGTCGTTTCGCGCTCAGCTTATCAAACACGCGGCTTGAATGCGTCTTCACTGTGTTCTCGCTGACGAAAAGCTTTTCGGCGATCTCACGATTGCTTAAACCAGTAGCAATCAACTCAAGAATTTCGCGTTCGCGTGGGGTGATGCCCAGCTCGCGCAAGCGCGCCGCATTCACGGCGAACGGCGCAGCGGCGACCGGGACTTCCTTCACAACATTTACAATCACAGTCTCTTTCTTTTTTGTGAGCTTGAGGCCGAGCCATATCCCGAGTCCCGCAAAGAGTGCCGCGACCAGGCCGCCATAAATCTCGAGCGAATGCTCGACGACCAGAAAGCGGTACTCAATAAGCTTGAGCAGAAGAATCAGGAGTCCGCCGCAGAGGCCATAAATAAGAATGTGTTTCTTCATCGGGGCCGGCGGGTGATTCTAAACCGTGGGCGCTGCCCACGGCTATTGAATTTTATACTCTCAGCACGAAACGAAATCTTAACCCCGGGCGCTCGGCGGCCTAAGTGAGAATGAAAGATGAAACAAGAGGCCTTGCCGTGAGATAATCCGGCACATCGAAATGAGGAGGTGACAACATGTCGACATCTGCTGACAAATTGGCTTCAGAAATCAAGGACTTGCCAGACACCGAGAAGCTGCGTTTGGTGGACGCAATTCTTGCTGATTTGGACAAGCCCGATCCGGAAATCGATCGCATCTGGGCCGAAGAAGCACGAAAGCGCTGGATCGCTTACAAAGCTGGCGGCATTCCCACGCTCTCGTATGAAGAGGTGATGGCCAAATACCGGTGACGATGGAAATTCGATTTCTCAGCGTGGCCAATCGGGAAGTCGATAACGCAGTCCAGTGGTACGAAGCAAGAGAAGAAGGCCTCAGTCGTGAATTTCTCGATGAATTAGATCGAGTTGTGCGGCTCGTTAGACGCTATCCATTCGCGGGCATGCAGATTGAGCCGGCTCTCAGAAGGTTTCTCTTTACACGTTTTCCTTACTCCCTGATTTACGGCATCGATGAAGAGACAATCGTCGTCATAGCCGTTGCCAGCCAGCATCGCGAACCCACTTATTGGTCCGACCGAATTTGAATTCATTTCTGACGTTGCCTCCCACTCACGCCCGCTGCATACTCTTCACTCGCTCATGAATATTGGCATCACAGTCTATCCGACGTACGGTGGCAGCGGCATTGTTGGGTCTGAGCTGGGAAAAGAACTTGCCGAGCGCGGCCACACCGTGCATTTCATCTCGTCCGCTTTGCCCACGCGGCTGACTGAATTGAACGAGCGTGTCCGGTTTCATGAGGTCGAGATGATGTCTTATCCGTTGTTTGAGCATCAGCCGTACACCCTCGCGCTGGCGACCAAGATGGCCACAGTCGCTGATACCGAGAATCTCGATCTGCTGCACGTGCACTACGCCATTCCGCATTCGATCAGCGCGATCCTCGCGCGCGAATCAATCAAGAGTCATCGCCGGTTGCCGGTGATCACGACTTTGCATGGAACGGACATCACCCTGGTGGGCGCCGATCGATCGTATTTGCCGATCACTAAATATGCCCTCGAACAATCGGACGGCGTCACGGCGATTTCGGATTATTTAAAGGAAGCAACAATTGAGCATTTTGCCTTCGATCGCATTGAAGTGATTCCGAATTTCGTTAGCCCGGACGAATACAGGCCCAAGATTGATTGCGACCTGCGCGAGTATGTGACTCCGGACGGCTCGCCCGTCCTGGTCCATGTTTCGAATTTTCGCCCCGTCAAGCGCCCGGTTGATTGCGTCGAAATCTTCGCGCGCGTCTTAAAGAAAACCAAAGCGCGTCTGGTGATGGTGGGCGATGGCAGCGAACGCACCAATTGCATTCATCGCGCGCGATGTCTGGGCATAGCAGACCAGTGCGTCTTCGTTGGCAAACAGGCGCGCATTGTCGATTATCTTTGCGCCTCGGACATTCTGTTGTTGCCGTCTGAACAGGAATCGTTTGGGCTCGCGGCGTTGGAAGCGATGGCCTGCGAACTCCCCATCATCGCCTCGCGCGTGGGCGGTCTGCCGGAAGTCGTCGATGATGGCGAGACAGGATTTCTCAGCCCGGTCGGCGATGTCGACAAGATGGCTGATGACGTAGTTCGCTTATTGTCTGATAAGAAGTTTCGCCGGCAGATGGGCCGCCGTGCGCGCGAGTCCGCAATCAGCCGTTACAGCACGGACAAGATCATTCCGCAGTACATCGAGTTTTACGAGCGCATAATACAGTCCGCTTCGCGGTGAATCATTAAAGTTTTGAAACCGGACGCGGACCGTGATCGTCTAATTAGCTAAAAGACTTAGGGGGCCATCAATCAATCGAGCGAGCCCTCCCTTAGTGTCGGGCTAGTGCCCCGCGACAATAGTAAGCTAATGAAATATTTCTTGCCGCTTCTCCTGATAGCCTCGCTGCTGGTTTCGATCGCGTCTGCTCAACAAGTTGGCACGCCGCCTCCGGCGCCGGTCCTGCAAACTCAAAAGCCTGAAGACGTTGACGTGGTGCGAATCACGACCAACCTCGTCCAGGTCGATGCGGTGGTCACTGACAAAAATGGCAAGCTCGTCACCGATCTGAAGCCCGAGGAAGTCGAGATCTTTGAAGACGGCCACAAGCAGAAGATTACGCATTTTACTTTTAATTTAAGTGAAACCGCACCGATCGAACGCGTGGCCAAATCCGCGGCCGCCGACAAGACGGCGCCGCCAGTTCCGACTTCGCGAATCCGGCCGGAAGATATAAAACGAACCATCGCAATCGTCGTCGATGATCTCGGCCTGTCTTTCGAGAGTACTTATTTTGTCCGTCGTGCTTTGAAGAAATTTGTCGACGAACAAATGCAGCCCGGCGATCTGGTCGCCATCATTCGCACCAGTGGCGGCATGGGCGCCCTGCAGCAATTCACTTCCGACAAGCGACAACTCCAGGCGGCGGTCGATCGCGTGAAGTGGAACGCGAACGGCCGCAGCGGGGTGAGCCCGTTCGAAGCGATTCAGCCGCCGACGCCCGGGCCGAAGGGCGCCGACATAGATCAGGCCAACGAAGACCTCGATACGTTTCGCAAGGACGTGTTTGCGGTCGGCACGCTTGGCGCAGTCAGTTATGTAGTCAAAGGCTTGAAAGAGTTGCCAGGACGCAAATCGATTCTATTGGTGTCCGATGGTTTTAAGATCTACGATCTCGATGATCCTTCGCATAATTATTTGGCGCGAGAGAAGCTGCGCCACCTGATCGACGAAGCCGGCCGCGCCTCGGTGGTGATTTATACGATGAACGCCACCGGGTTGCAGACCTTGGGAATTACTGCCGCAGATGATTTGTCCGGCCGAGACACTCAACAACTGCAAGATGCCATGAATGCGCGGCGTAATGAGGCTTTCGACACTCAACAGGGTCTGGATTTTCTTGCCCAACAGACGGGCGGCATCGCGATTCGCAACACGAACGATCTAAGCGGCGGTATTCATCGTGTGCTCGAAGATCAAAAGGGCTTTTACCTGATCGGATACCGGCCTGATGAAGGAACGTTCGACAAGCGCACCGGGAGACGCACTTTTCATCAACTCACCTTGAAGGTGACGCGCCCCGGAAAATTCAACGTGCGCATGCGCAATGGATTTCTGGGATTCACCGATGAAGAAAAGCCGGCGCCGCGCAGTCTGGCCCAGAAACTGTACGACGCGCTCGCCTCGCCCTTTGGCGCCAGCGGCGTCCACCTGCAGCTGACATCGCTCTTCGCGAACGATGCAAAAGCAGGTTCGTTTATGAGATCGATCCTGCACATCGATAGCCACGATCTCACCTTCACTGAAGAGCCGAACAACATGCACAAGTGTGTCTTCGATGTTTTGTCAATGACGTTTGGCGACAACGGCGTTCCCATCGACCAAAGCGGCCGCACCTATACGATGGTGTTGCCGGAGGAGTTATACAAACGGGCACAACGCGACGGTCTGGTTTACTACGTGACGGTGCCGGTCAAGAAAGCCGGCGCGTATCAACTAAGAATGTCTTTGCGCGACACCGCGACCGACCGGATCGGATCGGCGAGTCAATTCGTTGAAGTGCCCGACTTGAAAAAGAATCGGCTGGCACTTTCAGGGTTGGCGCTTAGAGGTTATTTGCCAACGAAAACGAACGGACCTTCAACGAACGCGGCCGCAAACTCTCAAGCCGCGAACACCGATAGTCCAGCCGCTGATCAGGAAGGCATTGACAAGGGTAGCGCTGAGGCAAGTCCCGCCGTGCGGCATTTTCACAACGGCATGTTCTTGAGTTACGGCTTCTACGTTTACAACGCGCATGTTGAGAAAACGAGCGCGCCGCAGTTGATGACGCAGGTAATTCTTTTTCACGATGGCAAACCCGTGTTCACCGGCCATCAAAATCCGATGGGTGTCAATGGGCAGCCGGATGTGAAGCGGCTGGTCGGTGGCGGCTCGATTCAGTTGGGAACAGACTTGCCCCCAGGTGACTATGTGCTGCAGGTAATCGTTACTGACCCGCAGGCTGATAAGAAAAATCAGACCGCAAGTCAGTGGATGGATTTCTCGATCGTCAAGTGAAGTGCTGTCTGGTTGACAGAGGCACCCGCCCTCATCAGCTGCCATTTCTCATTCACACCTCGCTTCAGCGAGGTGCTACCGGGTCGGACCAAGACCAAGAAACCGTTCCAACGGTTTGCAAAAAAAGCCGTTGAAACGGCTGATGACTCGACAATCCTTCCAATCACCTCGCTGAAGCGAGGTGTGAATGAAATATTCGTTCAGGGCTTCGACGCCGCGTCGCCGCACATCTTCTGCTCGATCAACTCAGCAGCTTCACGATGACCGTCAGCATTCCAGTGACCATTTCCAATCTCTTTTCCAAATCCGTGCAGGAAAACTTTCTTCTCATCGGCATAGCGCTGCATCGGTTGAGCGAGATCGAGAAAATCGATCTGTTCACGATTAGCTAATTGCTCAAGTCTCAGATTCGGATAAAAAAGATTGTCAGTTCCCACATATGATTGGAAGCGTCCCCGTACTGCCCGGTCGGGATGAACTTGAATGGGGTTACTGCCAACCACGAGTAGGAATTTCGCGCCTTTCTGATCGACCTCATTGTGAATCTCTTTGAGCAATCCCTCCGTCACATGCCAGGCTTCATTCCACACGGGGTCGCGAGGCTCGAAGTAAATCATGTTCTCAACCGTGATTTCCGGCGCCGGCTGTTTCGCGACTTGCGCCGGGGCAGGGGCTGGCGTTTGATTCCGCGCCCGCCGTTCGTCGAGCTTGGTCTTGATCAGCAGATGAACTTCGTAGAGCAGTTGAATCGTGCGCAAATTATCGCGAAACCAAACCCCGGTTCGATTGAGCGTGGACGAGTGCCAGCGAAACGCTGACGAATCGCGAAACGAATTATCAACAACCAACTCATCAGCCCGATAATAAAAGTAGGGAATCTCGTCGGTCTTCTTCAGCGAACGCATGTTGTCGCTGATATCGTTATTCGTAGTCATCAGCAACATGACAATGTCCGGTGAGTACTGCCAGACCTTCTGCTGAAGCGTAATCAGTTCCTGCCCGGTGCCGTACCCCGATACACCAAAATTGATTATTTCGATATGTTTGCCGGCGAACTGATCGCACGATTCGAGCTTCTGTTGCAGCAGCCACCAAAATGTTTGTTCCACCGGCACCTGCAAACCTTCGCAATATGAATCACCCAGCAGGGCAATCCTGATGGTGTTTGCCGGCTTCGCAATCGAGTGTTCGCGATCGCGCAAACCCGCGCTGTTGATAGCTACGTAGGTCCTTCCTTCGCGTTGATAGGTGCCCGCGACGTTTGGCCGCAGGACGACACCGCGAGAATAATCAGGAGCGTAGAAGAGCGGCGCGGAATATCCGACGACGCGCAGGAAAACTTCCGTCATCAGCAGACCAAAGATGACGCCGAACAAGACGAGCAGGAGTTTTCGTTTCCGGGATTGTTTCTTTGGATTAGACATTATGTCGAGGCAGGCTTTCGATACACAATCCAACACCACGTGGCCAGTTGATACCGTTCAAAGAAGCGATGGAGCGCGCTCGCGCGCCAGGCCGGTTGCGTAGTTGTGTGATAGACGACTTGCAAATCCGCGGCGCGCCCTAAAACTTCCAGGCTCTTGATCGAGAAGACATAGTTGTGGTGGCCCAGGGCCAGATGTTTGTATGCGCGGCTTTTCAGTTTGAGTTTTGAAAGCAGGTTCTTGATGCGCGTATCGACGCTCTTGAAATTCGGGACGACGACCATCACATAACCTTCCGGACTCAGAATCTCTCTGGCGCGCCGCAGCGTTGAAACCGGATCGCTGGTGTGCTCAAGCACATGGAGCATCGTGATGATGTCGTACTTCCGATGAAAAGTTATTTCTTCCAGAGGTCCGTGATGGACTGGAAAACCGGCGATCGCCCGTAGCGTCTCACTGACGTGCTTCGATAAATCTGTGCCCTCAACTTCGTAACCGGCTTGTCGTGCAAGATGCGGTAGCAATCCGCTTCCCGTGCCTACATCGAGGAGTGACTCTCCGCGCGTGTGTTTCTTTATGAAATCGAGATACTGCTGCACCTGCTGATGGACCGCGGGCTCGAACCGGTCGTAGTCAAACTCCATGTTGCAGCCCCAACCGTCGAAGTACTCAGGGTCGTCGTACAACTCACTGGCGTCGTCACTGGTCGCCGGCGGGGTCATTGCATAATCACACTGGTCGCATTTGTAGATTTCTTTTCCCGCAAAGTCTTCACCAATGTGACGCAGCGGATGTTGGCAAAGCAGGCAGAGATGCGATTGTGTGACTGGAGTCATGCAGCGGCGAGTCGGCTTCTTCTCTGTGGCTCAGTGGATCTTGGTGCCTCTGTGGTGAGCTTAACACACCAAACTTTCACCACAGAGGCACGGAGATCCACTGAGATATAGAGAGAATCCGTTTGGGCATGACACGTCCCGCCGCCCGGAAACTTGTGCTAGAGTTCGCGCTGCAAATGAGAGCCATGCGCATCCTGCAAATCTGTTCGGCGCGCGAGATTGGCGGCGGCGAAAGACATCTTGCCGATCTGGCGAAGGCGCTGGCGCGTCGCGGACACGAAGTCTTTGCGGCGCTGAGTCCTGCATCTCCCGTACGCGCAGAGCTTCGGTCGCTGCCCTCAGATAATATTATCGAATTGCCGCTGCGCAATTCTCTCAATCTCGCGAGTGCGGTCAGGTTAGCGCGGTTCGTTCGTGAGCATCAGATCGAAATCGTCCACGCTCACGTGGCGCGCGACTATCCGCTGGCGGCGCTCGCAACCGGCCGGTCGCAGGCGCAGCTGGTGCTGACGCGCCATGTTCTGTTTCCACTGAATCGAATTCATAAGCTGACACTGCGCCGCACGTCGCGCGTGATTGCGGTGTCGCAGGCAGTCGCTAAATCGCTTTACACGTCGAGCATCTTTGCGCCGGAAAAAATAGTCACGATTCACAACGGCATCGATGTCGATAGGTTCGCCGGTCCTGCTAAAGATAGCGCGACCGATCGCAAACTGCGCATCGGTATGGTTGGTCACATAGCGCCCATCAAAGGACAGGAAGACTTTGTGCGCGCGGCCGCGATCGTGCGCGCCCGTCGCGACGACGTGGAATTCATTATCGCCGGCGAAGACAAATCTCATTCAGGCGAAAACAGAGTGGCGCTTGAAAAATTAATCAGCGACTTGAAAATGAATCATTCAATTAGGCTGGCCGGTTGGATCGATGACGTTGCGAATTTACTGGCGACGTTGGACGTCTTTGTCTCGCCCGCGCGCTCGGAGCCTTTTGGACTATCGATCGTCGAAGCGATGGCCGCCGGCGTTCCGGTCGTAGCGACTGCTTCGGAAGGCGCGCGCGAAATCATCGAAGACAATCAGACGGGCCGGCTGGTCCCAGTTGGCGATATCGCAGCGATGGGAGCGGCAATCATCAACTTGCTGGACGATCACGTTGTACGAAAGCGGCTTGCGGATAACGCTCGGGTGAGGGTTCACGAACAATTCTCGCTGGACAAAATGGTCGAGCGCACGGTGCAGATTTACGTGGCCGCGCTGGCTGGATAATGTGACACGGGCGTCCCGCCCCGGAATCCGCGCGCAAAATGCGCGTGCCACATCAAAGTCAGGTCATGGTAAAACAGAGCCTATTGATTGGTTTCTGAAGCCGCGCGCACAATGCCTTCGCGTTTTTTGCGCAGACGCACGAAAGCATTCTGGTCATTTGGACGCGCACAGTCGTACCCGATCTTTTCCCAATCAGAGTCCTGCGGATCAAGTCCCAGCGCCGCGATCACGTCAGGCTGGCAAACGAAGAAATGCGTTTGGTAAGGCAGCAGGAAGCCGCCATGACGTTCACGTGAGGCGCGCGCTTCGGCATAATTCGCGAACCATCGATTCAGAAACACGTCGAGATGGTCTCATACCAGAGTTTGGTTGGATCAATCTCGGCCATGCTGTACCTCTGGTTCACACATCGAACGGCTCTTTATCAATCAGGTAGGCAATCAATTCTTCTCGATTGGTTTTTGCATCCAGCCAGAATCTAATTCGCTTGATCTCGCGGTAATCTTCCTCGCCGAATCTGCCGATGTATATGTGTTCCATTTTCTTCTTACGCTCGAGGCGTTGCGCCTCGTTCTGCCAGAACGAGGTGAACATCAGGTTCAGATCGTCATGCAGATTGCGCTTCTTCAAAGCTTCCCATTCGTTTCCGTCCAGCCAAATTCCTTTGCAGCCATGACAATGATCGAGTGAGAAGCCTAAGCCCCGCCCCACTAAATACTTCACCATCCGGAAGCGACACTCGGGACAATCGATCGGCAACCCGGGTTCAGCGAGCGATAGGGTTTCATGATCGAACACACGTTCGGCGAGATCGCTTTTGTGTTCCTCGACCCAATCCCAGTACTCAGCGCCGCCGATCCAATTTCCGCGGCACGTCGGACAGTGCTGGGAAGTAAGGTTCGCTTCTAATTGCGTCGTGGATAATTCCGATGACTTACAAACAGGACACTTCATGGATTCAATTGTAAAGGTTGCTAGTTGTAACGCAAGTTGTTAGCTTGCGCGCCAACTAACAGTTTTGCGCTACAGTTGTTTCTCGAAATAAACGCTCAGCGGGTCTTCGCGGTACTTACCAAACGGCGCGCGCCTTAGAAAGCCATAGCGTTCATACAAGCCAACAGCTTCGACCTGATAGATCCCAGTCTCAAGTCTCAGTAGATCCACGCCTTGTTTCTGCGCGTAATCAGCCAGGTGATCCAGCATCGCTTTTCCCAAACCGAGCCCGCGATGGGCCGGCCGCACATACATTCTTTTCACTTCACCATATTCGGATGGAAAGATTTTTATTCCGCCACACCCGGCCGGTTCGTCCTGGTAACGCGTGACAAAGAAAGCGACACCTTCGTGCAAGAGCTGGTCGACACTGAAAGCATGACGACTCTCAGGCGGATAAGGATGGCGATGCAGATCAACGTCGAGTTCGGAGAGCAGTTGCAAGCCATCCGGCGAGTCCGGTCTATCCTGTCTAATTGTAATCGCATTCACGCACGCATTATACCTGCGCAAACTAACAGTCTTGCGTTACAAAAAACTTAGCGAGAGTTTCTTACGCAAAGCAGGAACACGTGCGGTAAGATAAGCGTCTAAAGCAGACATGAGAACGGGAGGTCAGGCTAGCGCTTATATGCCGGCAGAACACAGCATTCCTGAAGAGAAGTCGCACATCGCGCTGGTTGTTGTCGTAGCCGTGATTGCGGCCGTGGTGATTGGCGGATTCTTTTATCTGTTGCTGCGCAAATCCGTAGCGACCGGCCCGGCATCGACATTGCAGGGAGCTACCCGCCCCGGCTCACCCGACTGGGATAAATATATCAAGCTGATCGCGATCGACGATCCTGAAGCTGATGAAGCAAAGCGAGCATTGGGTGACACCGTGATGACCTTGCAAACGACTGTGCGAAATTTTACCGGCCGAACGATTACCGGGTTGGAAGTGCGTGGCGCCGTGGTGGACCACGACGGCAAACCTGTGAAACAGAGAACGGTCGCTGTGGTTCCCGGCCGTCAATCAGAGTTGGATCCGAACAAGACCATGCGCGTCTCGATCTTAATCGACGGATTTACCGATGAAGACGATCGCGCGAATATCAAAATGGAAGTGACGGGATTTATTTTGAAGTAGCGTCCGCTTATGCCCGCACCGCGGGCAGTTGAAAATAGCCCAAGCGGTTAGTAGGGCGTCACTTTCGCCTCTTTGAGTTAAGACGAAAAAACCATCCACGAAGTCACACGAACCACGCAAAACGGGCTCGTGTTTTGTGACGCTTTGTGTGATTTAGTGGATCGTGCCCCGACATCGAAACGAAAACTTTTAGGATTAACACTGCTGCTATTGGCAATGCGGACGGAAAATGCCCGCTGATATCACCTTAAGAACAGCTCCTCTAATGATTGCTTGACTGGATTTACTGATATCAGCTTGCCATTCACCTCGCGCAACTTAGCTAACACAACATCTACATCTCTTTCATTGCCGACCTCGATTCTCAAACCGGCTGGCGTCGTGGACACTGTCGCAAGCTCTTTCAGCGAAAGCTTCAACCGCTCGTACGCCGGCGCGTCACAAGTGGCAATGACCTCAACAGTATTTGTTTCCGCCGCTCGCAGTTCATCGAGTGAACCCGAGCGTGCTACTCGTCCACCTTTGAGAATCGCCACGCTGTCGCATAGCACTTCGATGTCCGAAAGAATGTGCGAACACATGAAGACAGTCTTGCCTTCGCCGCGAAGGGCGCCGATTAGGTCGCGTACTTCTCTGCGCCCGACTGGATCCAGTCCGCTCATTGGCTCGTCGAGAAACACTACTTCCGGATCGTTCACCAAGGCTTGCGCCAACCCGACGCGCTGCAGCATTCCTTTTGAGAATTTGCGCAGTTGACGATCCCAACTCTTGTGATCGAGGTTGACCCGCGCCAGCAACTCCTCACTCCGCGCCCGGCGAACGCTCCGGTTTAGACCAAACAACTCGCCACAGTAATCGATAAACTCTCGCGCCGTTAGATAATCATAGAAGTAAGGACTTTCCGGAAGATAGCCGATGCGACTGTGCATGGAAACGTCGCTGATATCTCGATCGAGAATGCGCGCCGATCCGTTGGTCGGAAAGATTAGCCGCATCAGTAGCTTGAGGGTAGTGGTCTTACCAGCGCCATTAGCGCCCAGAAAACCAAAGATTTGATGGGGCTCGACCGTCAGTGAAAGACCATCAAGCGCGCGCACTTTTCGCTTACGCCAGAATCCGACCTCGTAGTCCTTTGTCAGGTTGTTGATTTCAATTATCGGCATATCACTTCTGAACTGCCACTGAGGCACAGAGTCACGGAGACATCTCGAAAAAAGAGACGGCGCCTCGCTGTTTCAATAATTATTTTCTCCGTGTCTCTGTGGCATCTTATCTGAACGGCACTTTGGTATTTACGTCCAGGCCCACGTCGCAGCCGTTCTTAATCAACTCATAAGCCGTCTCTGATGGATCGAGCGGCGCGCCTGTCTTTGCGTCCAGTATCAATCGCGCCGCGCGCATCTCATTCGCGACCTCGCGCCAGGAAGAAACACATCGTCCGTTTTTCGCTTTATAGGAGTTTAGCACGTTGCGAATCTCGTCGCGCTGATCC
>Ga0193730_1000165_pt1 | contig 21068 bp, 12 predicted proteins | sample U1a1metaG_FD_144919 | JGI IMG/M metagenome (GOLD analysis project Ga0193730, IMG submission 144919) | Soil microbial communities from a riparian zone of the East river system, Colorado, United States - U1a1 | ecosystem: Environmental > Terrestrial > Soil > Riparian zone | place: USA: East River...
TTAGGATAATTTCCACCACCACCGCCGCCGCCGCCGTTGGGATAATTTCTCCCACCGCCTCTGCGCGAACCGCCACCGCCAAAAACACCCATGTCACCTGATGTGTCATATTCGACGGGATAGATCAGGTCGCCGGATTCTTCGGCGTCGCGAATGTTGTCCTCGTAACGGGCATGCTTACTGGTCGTATCGACGCCGTCAGTAAAGAGCACAATCGCCTTCCGTCCTTCAATATGGCTAAGTTCCTGGTTGATAACTTGATCCATAGCGTCGTAAAGCCGAGTGCCCGAACCGATTTTGGTTTCGCGAATCTTGTCACGAAGCAGTGATCGATCACTCGTGGGTTGGGTCCATACTCGAATCTTATCGTCAAATGAAACGACCATCACTTTGTCATCCGGGCGCAATTGATTCACGAAGGCGATCGCGGCATCCTGAATCTCTTCGATCTTGTAGCGAGTTGATGCGCTTGTGTCGATGACCAGGGCCACCGTGAAGGGCTTTTCCGTCGAAGCGAAATACGCCACTTTCTGTTCCACGCCATCTTCCCAAACGTGAAAGTCATCCTTGGTCAGGTTCGGAATATATTTGCCGTCGCGGTCCATGACGCTCACCGGAATGCTGATGAGCGTGGTCTCAACCTTCACCACGTCGCCTTCGCCAACTTCTTCGGGTCCGGCGTCTTTCTGCGGCGTGGTGGGTTTTTGTTCACTTGGATCGCGGGTTGCTCCGCCGAGCACCGGTGGCCGCGCCGGACGCGCTGCTTCAGAAGAATCAGTCTGCTGTTGCGGCGACGATTGCGATTGGCTCTGCTGATCCTGCTGCTCGGTCGGTGGTGCTGCGTTAACGCGACGCGGGCGCGACTGAGAATTGGCGGTTTGCCCAGCCAAAACTGTGAGCAAGCAAACAAGCGAGAGGGCAGTGAACTTCATCATGGTGTAACTCCTGTCGGGAAGACGATTACGGGCAACTGTAGCCACAAGGAAAAGAGATCGCTTCGCCAGCCGAAGTTTGATGCACGTCTACGCCTGTGCAGTTGCAGCACAAGCAGTAACTTGTGGACAGTCCGATGAAACTGGACGTAAACGCATCTGTAGCTAACGATCGGTTCGGAGAGAGAATAAATTGGGGAGAGAAGCCGAAACTGACGAGGAGAAGATAGCACCCTGAGTTCGGCGGGAGCAAGCGTGTCAGAAGCCCGACCGTCAGCGAGTGCCTGCCGCGATTGATGACCTCCCTGACGGTCGGGCTGCTGACACACCTCTTATTGCCCGGAACTCAGATTGATCGCGTTCCAGATAAAAGGAAAAGTGCCCCATGTCTGGCCGCGATGCTGTGGCCGAAAAGCAAAGAGCACAATGCGTCCTTTGCCCATCGCCATTTCGGCCAGCGCGATCTTGTCTTTGATCTTGTCTTCGCCTCGCAACCAACCCGATCGCAATACATCGTCTTTAGCATAACGGGCGATGACGTGAACTTTGCTGTCGGTTGCTTCGAATGCTGAGCTGCCGATGAAATAGGCGTCAGTATCTTTCGACATAGTCCGAGCGATGGGACTCGCAGTGTCCACATTGAGCCGCAGAACCGACCCCGGACAATAAAAATCTGATGAACGGACGCCCGCCAGGACATTACGTAACGGCAGCTTCATCTGTCTGATCACCGCGGCGCATGAACCGTCAAAGCAGATCAGCGTTCCGCCGTCTTCAACGAACTTCGAGAGGTTCGCGTAGCCCTTGTCGCTGATTCCGCGCGCAGTCTCCGTGGGCGTGTCACTGTCAGGATTGGCGCGACTCTGCTCAGACGGCAAAACAATCACATCGAAGCCTGCGCGGGGATTGGCGTCGTTGACGCTCGCTTCGTCGAACGACTTGTAAGGGGCATTGAAGGTATCGAACACATAGCGCGTCCAGCCTTCGTCCATGTTTCCGGCGCGCGAATTTTGATAGATGCCGACGCGGATTCCCGATTTGATCGGATTTGGAATTGGCGACTTGTCACTGGTCCATAGCGACAATGCGAGATCGCGCCGCACATCATTTTCGGATTTGATTAGCGTCAGTTTTCGTTCATTAGCCGCTTCGCGGACAGACGTCACTGCCGGCGCGTCAACTCCCATAGACATGGGAAGCGTCCAGCCTGCGACATCGTAAGGTCGCTCGGCTTCACCAGTCGCCGTGGTCCGATCCGGATAGACTTGTGGTTCGAACAGTGCGAGCACATTTTGACGGTATGGCTGATTCAGAAAGATGATGTAGCTACCGGCGGGAAGCTCGCCGTTGCCCTGCGATGAAGACAAAGCGACGACGATCTGTTTGACCTTTGCGCCGCGGTCGTTAGTCACTGTCGCCAGATTTTGCGCGCCGGTGATCCCGTGCAATTCATGATCGAGGCGATAAACCTCCACCCCCTGCTCGACCAGCGTTCCGATCATTTTCGCAACATTCTCGTCGCGTCCCTGACCCGCGGGAATCAAATAAGCAATCGGTTCCGCGCTTGATGATGACGCGAGGTTTGCTTTTCCTAATTCATAAAAGTTTCGCAGGTAGTCTGCGCGATAGTTCGAAGCCAGCGACAACACCGAATGGCACGCGATCAACTCCATTTGCATGATGTCGCGCGGATGCCACGTGCCCCCGGGCCACGGGTTAGGAAAATTCGTAGTCGCGTCCATCGCGCTGGCCATGCCGCGCGTGCTTGATCGCGCCAGCTGTTCGCGGGTGACGTTACTGGGCGTCATGATGCGGGCGCTTGATGCCTCAGTAAGAATGCCGATCGAATTGTGAAAGTAAGGCGCGGTGCGGAAGCCGCCATGCCACCACGTATCGTAAAGCGCGTTCGTGAGGATCCCTTTGAAGCCCGCGGCGGTAACATCGGCCGCCATCTTGTGACCGATCAGGCCGACCTGCCGCAACAGCAGCGCTGCAATGTGCGGGTTCGCCGGATCGTAAAAGGGCGGGACGAAAAATCTCGAACCGTTCGAGCCTTGTTGATGTATGTCGTAAACAATTTCGGGAAACCATTCTTTCCAAAATAATTTCGTGATGTTGCGCGTTTCTTTTAAGTCGAGCATGAACCAATCGCGATTATCGTCGTGACCGGCGTAGTGGTGATAAAGCTCAGGCGGTTCGCGGCCTTCATTCGGAGTGCCGAGGGTCTTGCGATACCAATTAGCGACGATGTCGACGCCGTCAGGATTTGGTGAAGGGACCAGGATCAGGATCGTCTTGCGCAGAATCGATAGCGTGTCCGCATCGTTCGCGGTGGCCAGGTTATATGCGAGTTGCGGGGCCATCTGCGAAGCGACAATCTCAGTCGAATGAATCGAACATGAGATGACCACGACTGTTTTCCCGTCCCGAATCAGTTGATCGCGCTCCGCATCGGTCGCGACTTTGCGCGGATCGGCTAGTCGCGCCTGGATGGCTTTGTACTTGTCGAGATTGCGTATATTCTCGGGCGCGCTGATGAAGGCGGCAATCATCGTGCGCCCGAGAGTCGATGTGCCGATGGTTTCGACTTGCACCCGATCGCTGGCTTTATCCAGCCGCGATAAGTAATCGGTGATCTGTTTCCAATCAGCGATGGTTCGATCGTCGCCGGGATTGAAACCAAAGACTGATCGCGGTGAAGGAATTGGGCCGGGAGTTGCTTGCGAGACCCTGCGTTGGGCACGCGCCGGGCTGGAAAAAATCAGCACCGTCGATAACACGAAAATCGCGAGCGCCGTGGGCGCGAGATACTTATAGTTAGACCGATACATTCGGGCTTCCTCCGCCAGATTTCGAACCACGAAGAGAATGAACCCGCCCGCTATCGCAGGCGGTGCTGACCTTGATTCGAAGATGTCTGATCAAAGCGCCGCGAAGTCTAGCACAAGACGTGGTCCACACATTATAGGCGTCCTGCTGTTCGCGTGGTCGTGGTTTGTGGCCGGCGCGCTGCTATTAATCTTTGCGCCGCCGGTGTTGCTGCTCGGGATTCTCTTCAAGCGGCAGAATTGGATTTACTGGTGGGCCAACTGGGGCGCACGCAACTGGCTGCGGCTAACCGGCGTGAAAGTAAACGTCACCGGCCGTGAGCGTCTCGAACCAAACCAGGCTTACGTTTTCGTTGCCAACCATTTCTCGTATCTCGACGCAGCGCCGTTGTTTGCTTTCACGGGTCACCGCATGGGGATGGTCGCCAAGAAAGAGTTGTTGAAGGCGCCGATTCTCGGAGTTGGCATGGGTTACGTCAACGTGATTGCGATCGATCGATCGAATCGTGACCGGGCGGTTGAATCGTTAAAGATCGCTACTGAGCGTTTGCGATCAGGAATTTCATTCGGGGTCTGCCCGGAAGGTACGCGCGCGCAACCTGGCGAAATGCTGTCATTCAAAAAGGGCGCGTTTCACATGGCGGTGCAAGCGGGCGTGCCCATAGTTCCTATTGCCTTGAAAAATTCAGATCTGCTGATGGGCAAGGGAACCGGCGAAGCCTGGCCGGGCACGATCGACATGGTCATGATGCCGCCCGTCGACACTTCATGGGTCAAGAGCGACGACGATCTCGATGCACTTGTGCAACAGGTCCAAAATTCCATCATGCACGAGTTGGGCATCGAGAAACTGTCCAGCCGGCCTACGAAATCTACTGCGCGTCAAAATCGTAAGTAATAATCCCGAAGACTTTCGCCGGCACGCCATCAACCAGCTGCGGCTTGAAGCGCGCTCGTTTGGCAGCCTCTACGGCAGCAGCTTGCAACGCCTCCGGGCCAAAGGTCGCCTCAGCGGATACGACCTTACCGGTCTCATCGAGGAACACCTTTACCTGCACCTGACCGCTGACGTGATTCTTCTTTGCCTCAGTCGGATAAATTGGTTTTGGCAAATCAGTCGCCAGGTTATTCAGAATGCCGAGGTCTCTTGGTCCCAGGTCCTCGTCGTTCGCGCTCGAGCTCGCATTCCCTTTCGGCGTCACACTTGTTGGACCGGGTTGCGGGGTCCCTGGCTTAGTCTGAGCGTCGGGTTTAGTTGCGGTTTCGGGCTTTAGATCTTCCGGTGCTTCCGCAATTTCGGTAATCGTCACCTTGCCGCGGCCTACGACGAAGTCGGTGTACTTCACGCGCATGCGGACGCGCAGATCGCTTCCGTTATCGAAAACCAGATCGTCGTCTGCATAAGCGTAAGTTGGAAACCAATACTTGCCGTCGATTTGTTCGCGATACGTTTCGACCACGGGGAATTTGTTCGTCTTGGTTTCCGGAATGGCTTTGCCTTTGGATTTGACGATCTGCAAATCGTGATCGTCAACCCAGATACGCCCGATGAAAAATCTTTCTTTGGTCTTCTTTGGATCGGGCGTGATTTTCGGCGCCACGTCGAAAACATAGAGATCCAATTCGTCGATGCGTTCTTTGCCGATGTATTTGAAATTGTATTGATTGATCTTGCCGCCTTCTAAAGCAAACGGATTCACACCGCCCAGGTCTTCCAGGTCTTCCTGGGTCACGCTGGTGAACGAAGGCATCGGAAAGTAGTTGATTTTTTCGAATCGATTGCCCTTGTCATCAAAAGTAAAGTCTGAGACGCGGTGATATTCGCCGACGACTTGTCCGCCCATTCCAATTTCCTGCACCAGCGCATCGCGTTTGAAAGCGTACGAGTTCAGCGCTTGCCGAAACTGGGTTTCCTTGGCGGCAAACCTGGCGATGATCGCATCAACCTGAGCCTGAGTCAGATTGGCTGAACCGGCCGTTGTCGGTCCTTTGGAGTCCGCGGTCGTCTGTTGGGCAAGAGTCAGTTGCACAGTCGTCAGGAGTAGTCCCGCACTAAGCCCGATCTGAAGTAATTTCTTAGTAATCGGCATCATTTCCAATTCCTTCCACTGAGGCAAGAGGCGTAATCGAATTCAAGAATTATAGCAGTCGAAACAAGTTAACAATCTTTTCAGATGAAAGAAAAGGGACCGCTGTTGCCAAGCGTTTGCGCCGTCGGGGCAGTTGGTGGGTACGCAATTTCGCACACCCTCAGGGCTGTGATCCATGCGGCTTTGTCTCTTATGCACATCTCGCTTCGAGGTGGCTCAACCCAAACCAAACAGATCGCAGCCATTTTAACGGTAATTATGCTTGATTCATCATCTGACGCCTTTTCGTGATTCCCGGTTCATGTGACTTCGCGGTTTGTTTCCCATCGATCCATCTGCAGAGCAAACCACGAATAAACACGAACACAAAACCAATCCACACGAAAGGCCGCAAGACTGAGATTTTCATCTCGCCGAAGCGAGATGTGAATGAGAATCGACATTGCGTGACTCGTCGATTACGTCGGTAACTTCGCTTTGTCGGTTGTTCGCGCTAAGATGTGTGGTTTGCGAGGCACACGGATTTTTCGACTGTGCGGCCCGCGGCGGACCAGGCAATGACCCAGGAAGCTATCGAAGTACGGGGCGCTCGCGTCAACAACCTCAAGAACATCTCGTTCTCGATCCCCATAAATCAAATGACGGTGGTCACCGGCGTCAGCGGATCGGGTAAGTCCTCGCTGGCCTTCGATACTGTTTACGCGGAAGGCCAGCGCCGCTATGTCGAGTCGCTGTCCGCCTACGCGCGCCAGTTTCTCGAGCGCATGGACAAGCCGGACGTTGATGAAGTGCGCGGCATTGCTCCCGCGATTGCGATCCGGCAAAAGAATTCGACGCGCAATCCGCGCTCGACCGTCTCGACCCAGACAGAGATTTACGATTATCTGAGGCTGCTTTATGCGCGCATTGGCATCACGATTTGCCGCGCTTGCGGCCGCGAAGTGCACCGCGATTCGCCGGAATCAGCCGCGGATGAAATTCTGGCGGAGCTGCCGGAAGGCACGAGATTCTACGTCTTGTTTCCGGCGAGCGCCGGGTTGCAGATATCAGAAGCCCGAGCGTTAGGGAGGGCAAGTAGTGAAAGCAACAACGGCCGTAAGAAACGGGGCAAACGTGAAAATGAAGTTTCGCCGGCAAAAGCCGAGCGTCACTCGCTTACCGCTCATCTCATGAGCCTGATGCAGCGCGGCTTCACGCGCTTGCAGCACCAGGGAAAACAGATCGATCTGTCTTCACCGGATGATTATCCACGCGACGATTTCGAAGACGTTTACGCGTTGGTTGATCGATTGGTTGCGCGACCCGATGTCCGGCAGCGACTGGTTGATTCTTTGGAAACATGTTTTCGCGAAGGCCATGGCCAGGCGGTGATTGAAGTCGTGCGCCCCTCTCCCGCTGGGAGAGGGGCAGGGGGTGAGGGCGATAGCGGGCTAAAACCCTTACCCAACCCCCTCCCACAGGGAGAGGGCAACACGTCGAACTCTCAAAATGATCGTAACCGCCTGCGATTCTCCGAACGTTTTGAATGCAAGTACGACGGCACAATTTATGCGACGCCCGAACCGCGCTTGTTCAGTTTCAATAATCCGTTCGGCGCGTGTCCGACTTGTCAGGGTTTCGGCAACACGATCGGTCTCGATCTCAACCTCGTGATCCCGAATCCCGGACTGAGTTTGAGCGAAGGCGCGATCGAACCCTGGACCAAACCTCAATACGAGTGGGCGCAGGCAGAGTTGAAGCGCTTCTGCAAATCGGAACGTATTCCGATGACTGCTCCGTTCAATGAACTCACTCGCCCGCAACAACGCGCGGTCATAAACGGCAAAGGCGAATGGCGTGGCGTGCGCGGATTCTTTGATTGGCTCGATACCAAAAAATACAAGTTGCACGTGCGAGTGTTTCTTTCGAAGTATCGCGGTTACACCTTGTGCCCCGATTGCGAAGGCAGTCGCCTGCGTCAGGAGGCGCGCGATGTGCGGGTTGGCAACCGGACGTTGCCGGAAGTCTCCGCACTTTCAATAAAAGACGCGGCCACGTTTTTTGATGCGCTGGAACTGCTGCCTGAGCAATCGGCAATCGCTGATCGGGTGCTGTTTGAGATTCGCCGCCGGCTAAAATTTCTCGTTGAAGTCGGATTGGATTACCTGACGCTGGATCGTTTGGCATCGACTTTGTCGGGAGGCGAAGCGCAGAGAATTCAATTGGCGACAAATCTTGGATCGTCTTTGGTGGGGGCGCTTTATGTTCTGGACGAGCCATCGATTGGCCTGCACCCGCGTGACAACGACCGCCTGATTCGCTTGCTGCACAATCTGCGTGACATCGGCAATACGGTGCTGGTGGTTGAGCACGATGCTGAGATGATGCGTTCCGCGGATCACATTCTTGACATTGGCCCAGCCGCCGGCGAGCTGGGCGGGCGTTTGATTTATGAAGGCGATTTCCCCGGGTTGTTTAGCGAATCGCAATCGCTGACGGGCCGTTATTTACGCGGTGAAGCGGAGATCAAAGAACCAAAGCACCGGCGCGCGCTACAACTAAAGCGGCTGAAAATTCGCGGCGCGAGCGAACACAATCTCAAGAGCATCGACGTAGATATTCCGCTGAACATGTTGGTTTGCGTCACCGGCGTCAGCGGTTCGGGCAAATCAACCTTGATTCACGATTGCATTTACGCGGGTCTGAAGAAGCAAGCCGGCGAATGGCAAGGGCAGGTCGGCGCGTTTCAAAAATTGGAAGGCACGCAACATGTTGACGAAGTGATTCTGGTCGATCAATCGCCGATTGGCCGCACGCCCAGATCGAATCCGGTTACCTATATCAAAGTTTACGATGCGATTCGCGAGACATTCGCGAACACCCGCGAAGCGCAATCGCGCGGATTCGATCCGTCGCACTTTTCATTCAATGTGCCGGGCGGGCGCTGTGAAGTCTGTCAGGGCGACGGCACCGTAACGGTCGAGATGCAATTTCTCGCCGACGTCGAACTCGTCTGTGAAGAATGCAAAGGCACGCGCTTCAAACAGCAGGTCCTCGACGTGCGTTATCGCGCTAAGAACATTCACGATGTGCTGGACATGACGGTGCGCGAAGCAATCACGTTCTTCCGTGACATAAATAAGATCACAAATCGTTTGCGCGTTCTGGATGAAGTGGGCCTGGGTTATCTCCGTCTGGGCCAATCGGCGACGACACTGTCTGGCGGTGAAGCCCAGCGCGTGAAACTCGCCGCGCATCTCTCGAAACGTGCCGGCGTGCGGGGATTGTATATTTTTGACGAACCCACGACCGGACTTCACTTCGACGACATCAACAAACTGCTGGCCGCGTTTCGCGCGCTAATCGACGCCGGCGGATCGCTGCTGGTCATCGAACACAATCTCGATGTGATCAAGACCGCGGATTACGTAATCGATCTTGGACCGGAAGGCGGCAATGCCGGCGGGTATGTGGTGGCGACGGGAACACCGGAAGAGATCATGAAGGCGAAAGGATCCTACACGGGAAAATACCTGAAGGATTATCTGGCGCGGTCGAATGGTCGTTCGCGCCTGGCTTCATAATCTGGGATACAGGCATGAACGCAAACCACAAAGTCACGAAGACACGCAGGGTTTTCAATGACAGTTAAGGTTCGCGCTCCTGCCTTTCGTCTTTCTGTCTTCATGGCTAAGTGGTAAATACCTTTATCAACAGGACTCTATGACACTCAAAGAACAAATCATCTCTGACATGACGGCCGCGATGAAAGCGAAAGATGCGACGCGGACTTCGACGCTGCGCATGGTTAAAGCCGCGATCATGCATCGTGAGAAAGAGGGCGCGGGCGAACTGAGCGATGAGGATGTACTGAAGCTGCTGCGTTCGCAGCTGAAGCAGCGACGCGATTCAGTCGAGCAATATCAAAAGGCCGGCCGCCAGGATTTGGCTGATAAAGAGACTACCGAGATCGCGGTCATCGAATCGTATTTGCCGCAAGCCGCTTCCGAAACAGAGATCGAGCAAGCAGTTACTGATGCGATTACCGAAACCGGCGCGACGTCAATGAAAGACATGGGCGCGGTGATGAAAGCCGTGATGTCCAAACTCGCGGGCAAGAATGCCGATGGGAAAACGGTCAGCGAAACCGTGAAGAAAAAGCTCGCGGGCTAGATCGCGCGATCGGTTACGAACTAAAGGATCGTTTTGATTTTTTGTCGCCGCCTGCGGGTTCTTCGGTAGTCAACGTGTCTCTGATGGAACCTTACCTTGACGCCGATACGTATCATCTAGAGCAAATCGATTGATCGTGTGCGCGAAGAGTGATAAATGAACGATCTGATTGCCTGGTTTGATCGAGAATTTGCTCGTCTGGAACATGCCTGGCGCGAATTAATTCAGAATACGAGTGACACTGTCCTTTACCAAACGGATGGACATGATTTGTCCATTGGCGAACAAGTTTTGAAAGGCGCACGGGTCGTCGAACAAACATTTGGCGGGATCACGGCGAACCTTTGGGACGACCCGTTTGAGTGGACACTGCCGGAAACCCTCAGCACGTCACCGAAGCTCCTGGCTTATCTTGGTGAAGTCGAAAATACGCGCCGGCACGGGTTTGCGCTCTTTCAAAGTGACGCAGATTTGCTGAAGACCATCATGACGCCGGCTGGTCCAACGCAGGTCGTGTCTTTATTGCTGGACACGCTTGTGCGCGCAGGGCATCATCACCGCAACGCCGAAGAGCGTTTCAAGACGGTGCCCTAAATTGGTTTCGTGTGTCTTTCCCTGAGCAGGAACGATCCGCGAAATCACACGAAACGGGGACGAAAAACGTTTCGTGTGCGTTCGTGGATCGCCCGACTGGCATACGGATCTCCAAAATAGGAACACCATCAAGAAGAAACCCGTTAGAGACTATGGCGTCTGCAATTCACGAGTGTTAGAGTACCCGCGACCGTCTTTGATTCGCATTACCATGTTATCAGGATGAGGTCTCTCCAAAATGTATTGCCCGAGATGCGGACAACTACAAGCCACTGAATCAATGCGGTTCTGTTCGCGGTGTGGTTTCGCGATGGAAGGCACAATGCATTTGCTCGCGCACGGCGGCATGTTGCCGTTATATCAGCCGCCGGCCGGAGAGAAAACGATCTCGGCACGCCGCCGCGGTGTGAAGCAGGGCGCCCTGTTAATGTTGATTGGCGTATTGCTGGTTCCGATCTTAGGAATCATGGCCAGCTTTGCTCCGGGTAGATTGGAGAATGTCTTCGCGTTTTTTGCAGCAGTATCCGCGGTTATTTGCTTCGTCGGCGGGCCGCTGCGAATGCTCTTTGCCGCGATCTTCGAGGAAGGCGCGCCTACGCCCAGCTACACGGCCCACACAAGTTACGCTCCGGGGGCGCTTCCTCAAGCTCGCGTCTCAGCTTTACCGCCGGCTCCGGCCGCGAACCCCGCCAGTCAATGGCGGCAGCGGCCTCAGACTGCCGAGTTTAATCCGCCGGGAAGTGTGACCGACAGCACCACCCAGTTGCTCAATCGCGAACCACGTAAAGAGTGACCTCGCGGTTGTGGCTTGCAGAGCCGCCTCACATACAATCAAAACATGCTCAAGAGCGAAGATTCGCGCGCACCGACGTTGGCTGATCGATTGCGCGAAAGAATCGCAGACGCTGGTCCAATTACTTTTCATGATTGGATGCAGCCAGCGCTCTATGACGAGCGTGACGGTTACTACCAGCGTCGCGGACGAATTCGACAGGGTCGCGCGGGGGATTATCGTACCGCGCCGGAAACGAGCCCGCTGTTTGCGGCGACCTTTGCAAACTATTTCATGAAATCGTATTTCGACCTGCACGCACCGAAGCGTTGGACGATCGTTGAAGTGGGCGCAGGTCGTGGCGAGTTCGCGTTCGGGATTCTGAGCTGGCTGCAGACGAACTTTCCGCAAATCTTCGCGGCAACTCAATACTTGATCGACGAATCAAGTGACGACGCGAGAGAGCAAGCCGAAGGAAGGCTCTCTGAATTCAAAGATAGCGTTGAGTTTCACTCGCTTTCAGAAATCAACAAGCCGTTCGAGGATGCGATCATCTTTTCCAACGAATTGCTTGACGCTTTTCCAGTCCACCGTGTGATCGGCCGCGGGGGCCGGTTGCGAGAGCTGCGAGTGAGCGTGAACGAATCAGGCCACTTCGTTTGGATTGAAAGCGATTTGGAGCGAAATGTCGCTGAATACTGCCGGCAAATCCAGCTGCAATTGAGCGAAGGACAAATCCATGAAGTGAATCTTCACGCGCAGGACTTTGTGACCCGCGCCGCGTCATTGATCGAGCGGGGTTTATTAATCACCGTCGACTATGGAGCTGAACGAAATGATTTGCTTTCTGATCCCAATCGGTTCTCGGGAACGCTGAGAAGTTTTCGCAAGCACCTGTTTAGTGAAGAGGTGTTGTCGCGGCCGGGTGAACAGGATCTGACAACGACGGTCGATTGGACGCAGGTCAGGGAAGCCGGCGCGCGAAACGCGTTGGAAACGTTGAGATTCGAACGGCTGGATCAGTTTCTTTTGGGTGAAGGCGCGGTGGAACAGATTATGTTGGCCGGCAATCGCCTGGCCGATCATGCGGAGCTTTTCAATTTCAACGCCGCCGCGCGCGAAATGATTATGCCGGACGGCATGGCTGCACACTTTCAAGTCCTGGTTCAACGAAAAGTCGATTTCTGAGATCACGAAGTCGGAGTGTTTGAAAACTCTGGACTCTTCGAGCCTTCGGTAGCATACTCTGCAAACACTACGAAGTACTTTTGCTTCTTTATCTTCTGAAAAGGAGTTACTTATGCCGAATGATCCAGGCATGGCCGGCGACACTTGTTTCTATATGGAAGCGGTATCTGGCGACGGAGGTACGCATGATCCTGCCGGCACATGGTGGCTAAGCCCTGACATCCAGTTGACTGGTCCTGTTTCCGGTCCCGACAACGCGGACCCCGGGCAGACTAATCCAGTTGTTGTTAAATTCCATCGAAAGTCCGCCAATACAGACTGCAAGACAACCAATGACGAGAGTATGACGGTCCAGCTTTGGGTCGGCAATCCGTCGCTGGCAATGGCGCCGAACAATCCGGCGAGCACGTTTATGATCACGAACATCGGGTCTCCAATGATTGCCCCGGGTGCGACCGGGACACAACAGAGCGATTGGAGTGTACCGTCGGGATTGCCTCCGGACGATCCGCAAGGCCCTGGCCACAAGTGTCTCATCGCCAGATGTTTCCCGGACAGTTTAGCGCCGAGCAACTCCAAATTTTTTCTGCCGGACGATCCGCACGTGGCGCAACACAATATCTGCATCGTTCCGTGTCCTGAAAAGAAGTTGGTCCACCATCAACTCCATTTCAAAGTCTCTACCCTGAATGCGGGGCGCGAAAAAGAGCGAGCGAGACTGCGGGCGGTATTGGATCTGAAACCAAGGGAGCCTGTGCTGAAGACGGTGCTGACCCGGTTGAAGAAAGTAAATGGGTTTCATCAGATCGGCACAAAAGCGCCGAGCCATGGATTCAAGTTCGATCTATCGGCTTACAGCCCGAGTAATGTCCATGATAATTCGCAGGGTGTCCCTCAGCCGACCTTCGAAGGCGAGGTCACGCTTACTAATCATGTCGCACATCTTGACTTCATCGCCGACTTGACCGGAACTCAAGCCGGCGATGCGTTTATTTATCACTTAACCCAAACCGATACTGGTGGGCATCCGCAGGGCGGATTGACATTGGTGCTGGTGAAACTGTAGTTGTCTCTCACGTCTCAGCTGGGCGATCGGCTGGAGCTGATCGCCCACCAATGCATCGGGACGGCAAAGTCCCGTCCTGTCCTTCCGCACTCCTAAAAAATTAGTTGACAAATTTTTGCGCCGCGGGTATAAGTCCTAAACGCTTAGGAGGCGAGACTGAATGCCGCGACCCAGAAGTGAGAATCTGACGCCATTGGAATTGGAGATCATGCATGTTCTTTGGGCCGAAGGGCCGGCGAACGTGCAGATGGTCCAGCAACATTTACCGCGCGAGCTGGCGTACACAACCGTGCAGACAATGCTGAACATCTTGCACCGCAAAGGCAAAGTTAAGCGCACGTTGAAAGACCGGGCTTACATTTACAAGCCGGTCGTCAGCCGTAGCCAGGTGCTCGGGCAACACGTGAGCGATATCGTCGAGCGCTTGTTCGGCGGCTCAGCCGAGAGCCTGGTGATGAGCCTGGTTGAAACGAAACATCTGACGCCGAAGAAGCTTGCGCGCTTGCACAAACTGATTGAAGAGAGTCAGCAAGAAAAACAATGAGACTCGCAGTTCAAATCCTGCTGACCTTTGTGCTGAATGCCGTGTGGCAGGTAGCAGCAATAGCCGGCTTTGCCGTTGTTTGTGATTGGTTGTTGCGCGGACTGGCAGCGCGTTACCGGCACTATTTGTGGGTCATCACGCTGATAGCCTGTGTGTTGGTTCCCATCCTGAGCTGTTTCAGTTTTCAGAGATCGCTCACACCAAACCAGCCAGCGGCGAAACGGATCGAGGGAACCCCAATCGTCCGGACCAGGATTCTCACGCCGGGCGTTGAAGGGTTGGAAAACCCAGCCTTAACGGAGTCCCAGCCGGTGCTGGAAAAACAGATTGGCACCCCGGTCTCTTCCCGGTTTTCTTTTCACGTTCATCCGGTGGTCGCCTTTGTCCTGACCGGGCTCTACGTATTGCTTTTGCTGTGGCGCGCCATCAGCCTGGGACGCGCATGGCGTCGCACGCAAAACATTGTGGCCGGCGCATTTGAGTGTGCATTTAATGACTCGATTCAAGAACTTATTCAAAAATGCCGGGTCGAGCTCGGGGCAAAAACGTGTCGCATTCTTTGTTCGGCTGAGGTCGCGGTGCCGATCACGATCGGTGTATTTGACCGCCTGATCATTTTGCCGCAACGGTTCGCTCGCGAAGTCGACTTCGACGTGCTGACGGCCGCAATCGGCCATGAGTTTCAGCACGTGGCGCGACACGACTACCTGATGAATCTGGTCTATGAATTTATTTATCTGCCGCTATCTTTTCATCCGGCCGCGGCCCTGGCGCGCCGCCGTATCCGCCACACGCGTGAACTCTGCTGTGACGCAGCGGTCACGACGAAATTGATCAAGCCGGAAATTTACGCGCGCTCGCTGGTGACTCTGATTGGATCGGCGCCACTACATCCGCTAGCTCCGGACACAACTATAGGATTGAACGAATCCGACATCCTGGAGGTACGAATAATGTCGTTGCTCAAAACATCACAACTATCTTCTCCCCGCCGAAAGCTTTTGCTCATTGCCGCTTCTTTGCTGCTGGTGACGCCATGCGTCGCCGTCGCGCGCTTCCCCCTGAGCTTCAACACCAACAATCAAGAGCCGTTGGCCAGTGCCGAGTTACAGCAAAAGAAAGTGGCTGAAGAGCGCCAGAATCAGGAACGAGTGACGGTCGAGCTGGAGCGGCAAGCAACGGAACTGAGAGAACAAATCAAACGTGCGCCGCAAGCGCAGCGCGCCGACGCCGAAGCCAGGCTGCGCGAGGTAGAGCGTAACCTCGAATTGCATCGGGTTGAGTTGGAACGCTTCGGTCAGACAAAAGAGCAGATCGCGAAGTCAACTGATTCGGCTGTCGATGAAGCGGTCAAGCGCGAATTAAAAGAAAAACTTGATGCCGAGCAGAGGCTTAGCCAGCTCGATCGAAAGGCGCGGCTGATCCATCACACCGAGGCTGAGTATTCAGCCGACGCCCGGGAAAAGAAGATCGAAGGAAATGTGGTGCTCGGCTTCACGATCGATCACGATGGCCTCCCGCAAGACATTCAGATTAAGAAATCGCTTTACCCTTCGCTTGATCAAAAAGCTATCGAAGCAGTCCGCACCTGGCGCTTCGAGCCGGCGATGAAGGGCGGCCAGCCGGTATCGATGTGGGTTCAGGCGGAGATCAATTTCAGGTTGGACTACGGCCCGCAGAGCCAGGAAGAGCGTGAAGCGCGCGAGAAGCGCGAGAAAGAAGAACGCGAGAAGACTCAGTCCGGGGGACAGGAACTCCGGGTGCGCCTCAACGATGAGGCAGCGCGCCGCGCCGAACGCGAAGCCGAACAAAAAAGAGATACTCAACTAGCAAAGTTAGCGCGGATCTCCATGGATCAAGCCATTCAGATCGCGACCAGTAAAACTCCCGGCAAGGTTACGCAATGCAGCCTGGTTGGCGAACACTGGGAAGGCCCGGGAGAACTTGCGAAACCCACACTCGTTCTTTATCACGTGATTATTCTCGCTGGAGATGAATCAAACCCGGTGACCTATCACGTGCTGGTCAACGCTATGGACGGCAGCATCTTCCGGAACGAGAAGGAAGAGCGTCGACAAGAGATGACAGAGGGTTACGCGGTGCAACCGCGTATCCTTGAAGGCGGAGTGCTCAACACGAAGGCTGCAAGTTTGCCAACGCCGGCGTACCCGGCGATTGCGCGTGCGGCGCACGCCGACGGTGACGTGCAAGTGCGAATCATGATTGACGAAGGCGGAAACGTGATCGAGGCGACCGCGCTCTCAGGGCATCCTTTGTTGCGGGCAACAGCCGTCAACGCCGCTCGGCAAGCGAAGTTTAACCCGACGCGGTTGCAAGGCGAGCCCGTGAGAGTGACCGGGTTGTTGGTATACAACTTCCTCGCCCAGTGAGTTTGATTTGTTTACGCGCCCCTTCACTTTAGACGCCGCCCTTCTGGCGGTGATCTGAACCTGGTGGAAGGGCTCCTCCAGGAAAAAAGAGGCGGCCAGAAATGGCCGCCTCTTTTGGTATTAACATACTGAGACTCATCTCGACCTGCGCTGCCCCGAAATCGCGTCCCACCAGGAGGAGACCCTTTGATCCGCTCGCTGTCCCGACGCGTCGGGATTCTGTAACGCCCTCCCTGACGGTCGGGCTACCGCCCCGCTCGCTATCGTTGCGGCTCACTATCCGCCACGCGATACTTCTCTTTCTCCTTCTCGCGCTGCAGATAGGGAATGCCTTTCTCCATCCACTCGGGCGCGGGCGCGCCTTTCAAAAAGTGATCGAAGAACTCCTGCAAGCGATGCGTGTAGTCCTTCTGATTGATCCGCTTACGCAGGCCGTGCTTCTCGCCGTTGTAGCTGAACATGTAAACCTCTTTGTTCATGCGACGCAGTCCTAAGAAAAACTCGATGCCCTGATACCATGGCACCGCATCGTCTTCGTCGTTATTGATCAGGAGCAGCGGTGTCTGCACTTTGTCGACGTGAAACAGCGGCGAGTTTTCGAGATATCGCATCGGATATTCCCAGAGACTGCCACCTATGCGCGACTGCGAATGTTCGTATTGAAACTGTCGCGGCAGACCAGTGCCCCAGCGAATGCCGCTGTAGGCGCTCGTCATGTTCGCGACTGCGGCGCCCGCCTCGGCGGCCTTGAACCGATTCGTCTGTGTCACCATGTAAGCGATTTGATAACCGCCCCAGCTGTGTCCCTGAATGCCGATGTTCGCCTCGTCAACAAAACCTTTATCGACCACGGCTTGAATGGCGGGCAAGACGCATTGCAGAGCGCTGCGACCGGGATAGCCAGTCGTATATACAATGTCCGGCATGAAGATCAGATAGCCGTTGCTGACGTAGTAAGTCGGATTGATCGAAGTACCCGGGCCTGGATTTCGGAAAGCATGCAGACCTTGCGTGAGTCGTTCGTAGATGTAAACGATCATCGGGTACTTCTTTTTTGGATCGAAGTTCTCGGGTTTAAGAAGCAGACCTTTTAAAGGCACACCGTCGGTGTTCTTAAACGCTACCAATTCGCTCGTGCCCCAATTGAATTGCGCGCGCTGCGCGTCACCGTTGCTTATCTTCTTCGGACTCTTGAAACTTGAATCAGTGATCCAGACGTCGGGGAACTCATCGAAGCGCGACGCGGTGAACATCAGCACGTCGGCGTCCTTCGCTTTGGTCGGATTGTTGTAATCCTTCGCGCCCATGATCAGTTTTTCCGGCAGGCCGCCGTTGATTTTGTCGCGATAGAACCCTGAATCACGCGTGTCTTCATTTTCTGCGTGCAGCAAGAGCGGCTTCATCGGATCGATCGAACGCTCTTTCGGATCGAGCCGCACGTAACGAAACTGAACATGATCCCGGCGTCCGACGCCATCCGTCAGGTTCTTCGCGCTGCTGCCGTCGGGCGAGACTTGCCAGACATCGTAGCGATCGTAAATCAACAGGTCATGATCGTCTTTGGTCCAACCGGCGAGGCCGTAGGAATTAGGCACTTCCGGAGTGTCGTTATCTTCGTTGAAGAAGTGGACAGGTAGGTTCTTCGTCAGATTTACAGTCGTCCCGGCGACAATCGAATAAGACTCCCAATCCTTGCCGTCAAAATAGATCGCGTACTTTGCACTCGGAGACAGCGAGACATTGCCGCGCTGTTTCTGAGTGACGAGTTTACGGGTGCCGTCTTCGGCGCTGACCACGTAAAAGTCAGTCAGGCCCGGATCGTAATCGCTCATGACCCGATAGGCGCGATTGTCCGAGCCGATCGCCAAACGCCCGTCTGTCGAGGGCGCCAGTGACTCCATCTTCTCGTCCGCGAGCTGCACAAACTTCTTTTCTTTGACCACATAGACCGCGCGATACGATCGCTGCCGGTCCTGCTCGGCGCGAACTTTCTGAATCGGCTGAATGTAATCGTCCTTCCAGTGCCAAAGATCGACCAGGACTTTTTCGTCGGCGGGAATATCTTCATCGGCGCTCTTCTCGGGTTCTGGCGGTGGTGCTGCGCCGAGGAATAACCGGCTGCCATCAAGTGAGAAACTCAAGTTGGCTTTGTCGCTGACCACGAAGTCTTTGCGGAAGCCGGGTGACGAAGTCGAAACGATCTCTGAAGCTACCGGCGCCGGAACAGAAGAGACATGGTTTCGATCTGAGCCCTCTCTTACGGTCGGGCTAGTGCCCCGCTCCCAAAGATAAACCTTGAACTTAGCCTGCTTTGATTCCTGGTCGTCGCGATCGCTGATGAAAGCCAGTTCGGTTTGCTCTTCGTCCCAGGTGAGCTTTTGATATTTGCCTTTGCCGGCGAGCAGTGCCGTGGGCGCTGCCTCGGTCTGCGGCGTTATGACGTAGACGCCGTTCGTCTCTTCATTTTTCGATGAGACGGTGAACGCCAGCGTCTTGGCATCTTTGCTGAAACTATAATCGAGCACGTCGCTGAAGGTGCGCTCAGTTCCCGTAGTCGTGTTTCGCACGATTAGATCAGTGCCGTATTCTTTCTTTGGACCTCGCCCTGCCGGTCGCGACTGTGGGGCTGCTGCGGAATCGTCTGTCTCTTCCAGACTCTCCGCAGATGGCGAGGTGGGATTTTCTTTCGGTGCTGCCCCGTCCCTGTTCGGCGAGGTTCCCGGCTTTGCTTCCATCAAGTAAGCGATAAAGCCGCCGCCCTCTTCCGGCGCCTGAAAGCTCTTAATTCGATCGATTTTTGCGACCTGGCCATTAGAGACATCCATGATGCCGAGCGCGTTCTTTGGCATATCGTCCGGTTTCTTCTTGTCCTTCTTTGCCTTGTTTAGTTCGGCTTTCGCCGGTTCGATACTGAAAACGACAAAGCGGCTGTCGGCGGTGAATGCCGGACGCGCCAAACGTGCCTGGGCCGCAATCAGCTCAGCAAAATTTGGAATCGAATCATCGGGCGGCGGAGCGGGCGGCCGATACCCGCGCGCGGCGCGCCACTCAGTTCCGGCGCTGACATTGCGCACGACGATCTCGCTGTCAGCGTCCTGGGCCATGTAGGCATACGCCACCAATTTCCCGTCGCGCGAAATCTGCGGTGATTGAATCGAATGCCAGGTGTCGTAATCCTTATGGGTAATGGGACGCTTCGGCGCCGCGGGTTGTTGCGCAGAGGCTCGCGCGAGCGAAGTTATGACTATCGCAACCCCAAGGATGAATGACACGCATGGTCGCGATGATCTAATTATTTTCATGGCTTACTCCGTTGTTTTCTTTATAGTCCAGGCGAGGTCGGTCTTGCGGCCCACAGTCTTATCACAGGCGACCCGGATGTCAAGGGTCACTTCACAAATTTGTGCCGGCGACTCTTTCTGTAACCAACGTCTTTGCGAAGGCGTTGATACCTGTGCGACCATTAGACACCCAGCAATAAACTGAATGTCGTCGAGCCCCCGGTTGCCCATCGCGGACATTTCGTTGGGCGGGCCTTAACAGAGCGCGATGGAAGAACACATCTCAACAGAAATTCCGAATCGATCCGCCGGCGGAGACGCGGCGAGCACTGCTGTCAACAGTCCGGCCCGCGTCGAGACCGCAACCGCCAGTCGTCCTCGTAAGACGCGCGCCCGCATCATCCAAATCGTTAGCGTCCTGGTGCTGGTCGTGTTGCTCATCGTGCTTTGGAGGTTTTTGGGCGACCGAGCAACGACAGCGGGGGCGAACCGTGCCGGCCGCGGCGAGGTCGTGCCGGTCGAGGTCGCGCAGGTCACTCAACAAGACGTTCCCATCCAAATCAAAGGCATCGGTAACGTCGAAGCGCTTTCAACTATAGCCGTGCGATCTCAGGTCGAAGGAACGTTGATGAGCGTCGCTTTCGTACCCGGGGCGGAAGTCAAGAAAGGCGCTGTGCTCTTCACCATCGATCCGCGTCCGCTGCAGGCACAGCTCAGTACTGCCGAAGCAAATCTGCTAAAGGCGATGGCCGCGGTGCGGCAGGGAAACGATATTGTCGCTCGCGACCAGGCAACCGCGGCTAACGATCGGGTCGGCGTCAATCGCGATCTGCGCCTGATCGAGGCCGGCGTGATTCCGCGCGAGCAATACGATAACGATGCCGCCAAGTTGCACGCAGATGAGGCTACGGTGCGCGCCGATCAATCATCGGTCGCAAACCTGCAAGCCGCCCAGAAGGCGGAAGAAGCGACGGTCGAAAATGCGCGCGTCCAATTGAGTTACACGACGATTCGTGCGCCCCTCGCCGGCAAGACCGGCAATCTGGCGGTGACGGCCGGCAACCTCGTGCGCGCTAACGACACGACGGCGATGGTGACAATCACGACTTCGTCTCCAATCTACGTAACCTTCTCAGTTCCTGAACGCGATCTGGTTCGCATTCGTGAAGCCTCAGGCAAGGAAGGATTGGTCGTCCGCGGTGAAATCCCCGGCGACGAATCCAATCCCGTC
>Ga0193730_1000166_pt1 | contig 20996 bp, 20 predicted proteins | sample U1a1metaG_FD_144919 | JGI IMG/M metagenome (GOLD analysis project Ga0193730, IMG submission 144919) | Soil microbial communities from a riparian zone of the East river system, Colorado, United States - U1a1 | ecosystem: Environmental > Terrestrial > Soil > Riparian zone | place: USA: East River...
AATCGCCGAAGTCCGGCTCCTGCCGCGAATTTTGCGGCAGACCAAGATAATGTTCGAGTACGAGTCCGGCCCAACCTTTATTCTCATGCCCGTTCTTCCAAACCGGAACGTCGTATTCGTCAGCCAACGGGCGCAGGTCTTTGCCCGCGAGGAGATTAATACGCCGGACGGCTTCATGGCGATCGAGGGTTTGGGTGGTGATGAAGAAGGACATGATTATGGACTCGCTATCGCACAATGCCAGAACACTTGCCCCTGACTTCGGCTCATCGGCAAGTGAGCGGATAACCGGCCGCGCTTGGAAGACCGAGAGTGCTTGTCTGGTCTTTGGTTCGCGCACCCGCACGAGTTTTCCAAATACACCGTGATCGAGTCAATTCCTCGATCGTAAGCCTGCGCGCGAGGTCTTTTTATCAAGGACGGTTATCTCCAACTCTATGCGTCTATTGCGCAAAAAAACTATAGCCAAAGAATCTGATTGGGAGTAACATGCTGCACCGTCCGCTATGAAATTTCGCCCCCAACCCGGGTCTTTTGCGAAGGACTCTCCTGGGCGTCAACCATTTCTCCCTCTGGTAAAGAGTTAACCCGACAGTAATTTTCAACAGTTAGCACTGGCTTGAGTTGTGTCGGCAGTGCAGTTTGTCGAAGTGTGCTTACAGCCTTATCGCTGTTGGTAAGGTCAATCGCCCAACCGGGCGAACCCACTCTTAAGACGAAAGGATAAATCGAATGACGAAGCCGAAGTTCGCAAGCATTACCAAATTAGTGTTGGCGTTTGGTTCTGTGCTGTTTCTTCTGACCGTTACGTTGACCACCGCCAGAATGGCGCCGCTCGTGGAGGGGTTTGAGGCGGGCGGCAAGACTGCATACGCCGCGGGCAACGTAACGCTCGGCACCGGATCGTGGTTCATGGATGATGCGCTGACGGGCAACCTCTCCACCGACAGAAAAACCGGATCTTATTCGGCGCGTGTCCGGAACACTGGTCTGCTGCACATGAATTTCAACAAGACCGGAGCTGGGACGGTTACCATTCAGCACGCGGTTTACGGCAGTGATGGATCGAGCACTTGGCAACTATGGTCATCGACGAATAGCGGCAGCACCTGGACTCAGGTTGGGTCGACGGTAACCACAAGCTCAACGACGCTGCAGACGGCAACGTTTACGGCTAACAACGCGAATGCGATTCGATTTGAAATCCGAAAAATATCGGGCGGCGCAAATCGCATCAATCTCGATAACATACAAATTGGCGATTTTTCCTCGCCGACACCCACACCGACTCCAACGCCGTCACCGACGCCAACACCCTCTCCTACGCCGACGCCGAGTGAACATCTCACCATGGGTAATCCCAGCAATGCTGTTACCAATGTGCTGGTGCCGGACAACTACCTAATGGAGAAGCCGCAATACTCGATGTCCTACAATCGCGATCGAGGAGAGTCGAACTGGGTGAGCTGGCATTTGAGTACATCATGGTTGGGAAGCGCGCCCAGGCAGAATGATTTTCGCGCTGACACAACTCTGCCCACGGGTTGGTATCAGGTGCAGGCCACCGACTATTCGGGTTCAGGCTTTGACCGCGGTCATATGTGTCCGTCGGCGGATCGTACTATCACGGTCACTGACAACTCGGCCACGTTCCTGATGACGAACATGGTTCCACAACTACCGGCGAACAATCAGGGCGTTTGGGCGAACTTTGAAAACTACTGCCGCTCTCTGGTTACCGCGGGCAACGAGCTGTACATCATCTCCGGCGGAGTAGGAACGCAGTCAGTCATCGCGAACGGACATGTGGTGGTGCCGACGCAAACCTGGAAAGTCGTAATTGTGTTGGCTAATGGCAGTAACGATGTGTCTCGCGTTACCACGTCGACCAGGACGATCGCGATTGTGGTGCCGAACTCCGGAACCATCAATAGTGACTGGCACGCCTACCGGGTCAGTGTCGATCAAGTTGAAGGCATGACCGGCTTTGATTTCTTTTCCAACGTGCCGGCTTCAATCCAAAGCGTGATCGAAGCCCGAGTGGATAATCAATAGCAGTCAGTTAAGGTGACATCGGGAATGCGGGACGAACGCTGTGCGAAATCACAGGCGTTCGTCCCGCTTTCGTTAGGTGCTCATTCAGGGATGACAAGTTGGAACCGTAACGCGGTGACAATGTACGCACGCAACTTAATCTCGCGGAGTGTTCCGAGATTTCTGATGAGCCGTTGCTTATCCAGTGTGCGAATCTGGTAGCAGAGAACGATTGATTCAAGGTCAAGACCTGCTATTCCAGCTGGAATCAGTGCTTCGTTAGGATAGATGCGACGGTTTCGTTTGCGCGAAGTGATTGGGAGCGCATTAACGACCGGCAGAGTTTGATTGAGTCTTGTATCGCTTAGGATGAGTACTGGACGCGTTCTTCCTTGTTCCGAACCGATCACGGGATCGAGATTCGCGAGCCAAACGCTCCAGCGTTCCGGCGTCATGCCACTGTTCCCTCGGAATCAACGTAACGAAAGTCGTCCATTACTTCCTGCAGGTCGGCGAGAAACAACTCATCCTTCATCGCTTCCTGCATCAAGACGAGCCGAGCATCCGTCCCCGTGTTCGGATCATTCTCACGATTCAGTTCCGAGACCTTTTCCATTAAGGCTTGCTGCTCTGATGGATCAAGTTGCGTGATCGTGCGTGCGAGTTCGTCAATTGATTGCATGGTGGTGTCCTCGCTATCTCTCGGGCTTTCATGGGGCTGACGGTCTACCTTCGCCGATTAACCGTACCACTGCGTGGATGGTAGCCAGATAGTAGTAGAAAAGCCAACTGTACCAAATGGGTTTGTCGTAACGAGCTTTTTGAAGAGCATTGTGATGTCTGAGTCCGAAATTGTTGGCTATATTGAACAGGTCGTTTTCATCCTGGGAAGTAAGAACGCCTTTCAGTCTTGGTCGCAAGTATTCCAAAACGTCCGCAAGGTCTCGAATCGCGTCTCGCCGCTCATCCAGAGTTGATCGGTGACGCCTAAATTTTCTCCGCGCAGCTTCAACTCGGGCCTCGATATTCTCAGGGTCTGATTTCGGGAGAGCAGCTCCCATTAGAGCCTCAAAACCAGCGTTCAGAATTTCCCCATCTGTTGAAAGTTCGTAGCCCGCATTGTAACGTCGCAGTATACGGTTGACTTTGTCTCTGAATTCAGCCCGCCCGTCCGCTCGATCAAACGTACTACAGTGCCAACCACACTCTGACCAATTATGATATGTCCGATCGACGGGTTTGGACACATGCTCGTAAAGGAACTCCAACACATCAAAGATGTCATCCTCAGAATACGATTCAATTCGGCTTCGAAAGGGCAGCAGGTTAGTCTTCCGGAGTTCCAGCAAAAGAACGGCCTCAATGTCCTTCCCCAATGAGCCCGGCGTAAAACCACTATCGACACAGTCATACCCGAACGCTTCCTGGAAATAGCCCTCATCTTCCCAAGCCTCGTGCATTCCTCTCAAAACGCGCAATAGAGTGGCGAGATCAAGAGATGCACCGGCTGGATTCTTACCGGTCCGAACCGAGTAATAAGACTTATCCCTCATAAGGTTTTAGACACTCGATCACATTTTAGCATCCCAGCACAAATGCGCGTTTCTTCATCAAGCTCTGCGTTCGAGTCGCGGGCCACAGAAACCGTGAAAGTCGTGAATCGTAGCCTGGTGCCGTAAATCGAGACTTCGCGAATCATGAATGGAAAATCCCGGGCTGAATGGGATCTTACAAATTATGAATGGAGGATTTGTCGCCGTGAATGGAATCTTTGCGCAGTGTGCGGGCGGCGGCTTTCGTTCGCCCTTTCAGGGCGAGGAGGTTCTTAATAAACTTCAAACCCACGGTGGCGCGCGCAAGCGTGCTTACCCTGGGCTATCTTATTTCACGCTTACAGCGTGAAGACTACGACGAGAATCCGCGCTTCTTCATCAAGGCTTCCACCTTCGGATCTCTTCCGCGGAAGTTGCGATAAGCCTCTGCTGGATCGATCGTGTTGCCGACTGAGAAAATGTTCTTGCGCAAACGGTCGGCAACTTTCTTGTCGTATGGCCCACCGCCTTCTGTGAACGCGCCGAAGGCATCGGCCGTGATCACGTCCGCCCACAGATAGCTGTAATAACCGGCCGAGTAACCATCGCTCGAAAAGACGTGCATGAACTGCGGCAGCCGGTGGCGCAGAACGATCTCGTGCGGCATTCCGATCTCTGCCAGCGCTGATTTCTCAAACGCGCGCGCGTCGATCTTCTGGTCGCCCGCCAAATGCAGCTTCATATCGAGAATCGCTGCCGCGAGATATTCGACGGTCGCAAATCCCTGATTGAAAGTTTTCGAGCGATTGATCTTATCCACCAGCGCCTGCGGAATCGGTTTGCCCGTTTGATAGTGAACGGCAAACTTTTGCAGCACTGCCGGCGTGGCCAACCAATGCTCCATCAATTGAGAAGGGAACTCGACGTAATCACGCGCGACCGCCGTGCCCGAAAGCGACGGATAGGTCACATCAGAATTCAATCCGTGCAATGCATGTCCGAATTCATGAAACATGGTCGTCGCGTCGTCCCATGAAATCAGCAGCGGCTCGCCCGGCTTCCCTTTCACGAAGTTCGCGTTATTCGAAACGATCGTGGTGATCTCGCCGTTGATTCGTTCCTGACCGCGATAGGCATTCATCCACGCACCAGAGCGTTTACCCGAGCGCGCGTACGGATCGAAATACCAAAGACCGATGTGCTTGCCGGTGGTCTTATCGCTGACTTGCCAGACGCGAATGTCCGGGTGCGCAACCGGGACATCGGTCGCCGGTGTGAATTTGAAATTGAAGAGTTCGCCGGCCACCCAATGAATCGCTTCGACCAGTTTGTCGAGCTGCAGGTACGGCTTCACTTCATTCTGATCGAGATCGTATTTCGCTTTGCGGACGCGTTCCATGTAGTAGCGGTAGTCCCAGGGTTCGATCTTGATTCCCGCGCCCTCTTTATCGGCCAGCGCCTGCATGTCGGCAACTTCTTCATGCACGCGCGCGACCGCGGGCTTCCAAACCGCCATCATCAATTCCATGGCGCGCTCCGGCGTCTTGGCCATCGCATTTTCCAGGCGCCAATGAGCATGAGTTTGATAGCCGAGCAGCTTGGCCCGCTCTGCGCGAAGCTGAAGAATCTGCGAAATGGTCGCGTTATTGTCGTGCTCGTCGCCGTTGTCGCCGCGCATTATGAACATGCGCCAAACCTTCTCGCGCAGATCGCGGTTATCAGAATATGTAAGAAATGGTTCGACGGAGGAACGCGTGTTCATCACCACCCAGGTGCCTGGCTGTTTCTTGGTGACCGCCGATGCGGCTTCGGCATCCCGGACGGATTGCGGCAGGCCCTTGAGTTCGTCGTCACCCTTGAGCGTGACAAATTGATTGTCCTCTTCGAAGAGGACGTTGTTACTGAATTTCGTGAAGAGCGTCGCGAGCTGCTGATTAATTTCAGTCAGCCGGGCCTTTGCTTTGGCGTCGAGCTTCGCGCCTGAACGAACGAAATTCGTGTAGTAAAGCCAAACCAGTCTTTGCTGTTCCGCGTTCAGCTTTTTTTTCTCCGGCGAGTTATAAACGGTCTCGATCCTTTTGAAGAGAGCTTCGTTTTGCGTGATTTGATCGTTGAAGGCGGCGAGCCTTGGGGCCATCTCGCGTTGCACGGTTTGGAATTCAGCGTTCGACATTGTCGAACTCCAAATGCCATAAACCGTGGTCACCCGATCAAGTGTGTGGCCGGCTTTTTCCATGGCCACGATGGTGTTCTCGAATGTCGGTGCCGATCGAACTCGCGTGATGTTATCGATCTCGGAAAGATTTTCGGCCATCGCCGCTTCGAGTGCGGGCTTGAAGAGCGCGACCTGCACCTTGTCGAATGGCGGGACGCCGCCATAGGGACCGGCCCATTCGCCGAGCAGCGGATTCGAATCTGCAACCGGGTTGCCGGCAGAAACATTTGTGATTGAATCAGAAGCCATGAATGCGGTGAGGGCAAACCCAAAGAGCAGGACCAGACTGCGAGTCAGCAATGTGCGCATAACGAGACATCTTCCTTTGGAGATTAATTGAGCGTCTTTGAATCACGAGAGAGACCGAAGCGCCGTCAGTATATTGAGGGCAGGGAAGAGTTGTACAGTTTTGATCGTGACCCTTAAGAGAGAAAGCTGCTTGTTCTTCCTCCCTTCTCCCTTTGGGAGAAGGGCTGGGGATGAGGGCTTAGCGTCACGCTGCGACTCTGACCTTTTCCTTCTCAGGAGATTCTCCAAAGGCTTGGAGAGTCTCCTGAGAAGGAAAGATATCTTGGGCTTGTGCTGAAGTAAGACCCTCACCCAACCCTCTCCCAGAGGGAGAGGGCCAAATGAATCTCTATTTTCTTTTCTTGCTGTGCCAAACTCTTTTCTTCGCGCTCTTCTTACGTCGTTTCGTTCCCGAGCGGCGCGGAAGTTTCTTTGGGTCCCCGGTGGCCGCTTTCTTGACATCGCCGCCTTCGTCTTCAGCGATTTCCGCGAGCGTGCGTTTGGTGAAGACTGAGTAAGGCTGGGTTTCGGTGATCTCTTCGCCTTCCTGCGCGTACTCATCTTTGTGCTTCATCAAGAGCCACTGTCGATCGCGTGTGCGCACGAGCACGAACGAGCCTTTCAACTTCTTGCCCAGCAGTACGAATTTCAGTTCGCCCTTACCCAATGCTTTTGAAACGTTATCTGTGTTTTCGGGCGCGTACACACCAATGTCCCAGACCATCACGGTGCCGCCGCCGTACTCGCCTTCAGGAATCACGCCTTCGAACTCTGCGTAATCGACCGGGTGATCCTCGACCTGCATCGCCAGGCGCTTGACGGCCGGATCCATCGGCGGGCCTTTCGGCACGGCCCACGATTTCAAGACGCCGTCGGCTTCAAGTCGAAAGTCATAGTGCAACTGCGTCGCGCGATGTTTCTGCACCACGAAGATATTGCCCAGCTCGGAAGTCTTTTCCTGCGGACCGGGCTCCGGCGTTTTGCTGAAGCGACGTTTCTTTTTGTATTCGGCTAAACCCATGACCCTAGTTTCGAATTTGGAGTTTAAAGTTTCAAGTTGTGGTGGTGAGGTCAGTACCGGGAGCGATGGCGACCGGGTATCAATCCTGGCAATCTCGATCATGGAATCGACTATGACCCGGTCGCTACCGCTCCCGGTACTGACTTCATGATCCGCGATCTGCGTAATCCGTGAACGCTCTTATTGTCCCGCGACCGCGCTTTCCGCTTTCTCTTCAAACAACTCGGTCTGAATCGGATCCAGACCAAGCGCCTCACGCACGCGCGCAAAGCTTCGTCTGTGGATCGGCGTGGCGCCGAGTTCTTTTAAGCAGCGACAATGTTCCGGCGTGGGATAGCCTTTGTGCGTCGCGAAGTTGTATCCGGGAAGGATGGAATCCAATTCAGTCATGATCGCGTCACGCGTGGTCTTCGCGATGATCGATGCGGCCGCGATGCTCGCCGACAAGGTGTCGCCTTTGATGATGCCGCGCTGTGGGGTCGAGCAGTGCGGGATACGTCGCGCATCGACGAGAATGAAATCGGGTTGTGAAGTCAGGCCTTCGACTGCACGGCGCATCGCCAAAAGTCCCGCGTGATAAATATTAAGCGTGTCGATTTCTTCGACCTCGGCAATCCCAACCGACCATACGACAGCATCGGCTTTGATTTGCTGGGCCAACTCGTCGCGCACCGCGATATCGAGAATCTGTTTTGAATCATTCAACCGCTTCAGTTTGTAGTTGCGCGGCAGGATGACGGCGCCGGCAACCACGGGCCCGGCGAGCGGGGCCATGCCGGCTTCATCGACACCAGCTATCAAATTAAAGCCCTGTTCCCATAAATCAATTTCAAAGCGCAAAAGGTTGTGAAGGCGCTGACCCTCAGCCCGATTTTTTCGCCAACGTTTCTGAATCAACTTTGCGAGATGATGCGCGCCTTGCCGGGTGTCCGACTCGAGCGCTTCAACTAAACCCTTCGGGACCGGGCGCTCGCGATCGACGAAACGCTCGCGTAGCTCGGGAATTGATTTAGTAAGAAGCTGTTCGAGAGTTGGCATAAGTGTCGTGGCCGCAGATTAACGCGGATGCACGCGGATATTAAAACAGAGCAGGAGAGTATGAGAAGGATCAGCTGTGTTTTTTTAAGTGGGCAGGTCCACGAAGTCACACGAAACCGCGCGAAAGGCCGCGTATTTCGTGACGTTTGGTGAGATTTCGTGGATCGTGCGGTGCCATCGAAACAAGAAGCACTTCAACATGACCACTGTCTGTTCATCCGCGACGAATGTTTGCGTTATTCACCCCTCAATGCAGCCAGTGACTTCTGATCCAAAACGTAAACGTCGACTGCCGGAGTTGTGCCAACGCTAATGGTAAACGCTGGTCCGCTGGCGCTGCGCAAGCGCATCAACATTGCCTGATTGCTGAAATAGGTTCGTCCGCGCGCATCGATGACAAAATCTCCGGGCTGCAACTGTTTAAGATCCGCCGGATCGGAAAGCTCCAGGCAAACTAAATCAGGGCGCCCCGATCGGTTCGCGTAGTACTCGGCGACGTTTTGAATCTCGCTGGCGACTCGGGCCGTGGGTGCGGCAAGCTTCGCTATTTCCGCCATCGTCTCTTGCATATATGCATCATAGAATTCATCTTGCGGAAACATGATGCGGCCGCCGGCGATCGGGTTGGCGTACAGTCGATAGTGGGGCGCCGCATGAACGGCCGCCCAAAAACTCCCCGCGACAACTATCGAAGGTATGGCCGCGCGCGCGTAGAGCCTAACGGAATCGCTTCGCAGTAGTTGTGCACAAAGCTTTTCAAAGGCACGCGCGATGAATTGAATTCCGATGGCCGCTGTCATAAAGACTGCGGGTAAAAGGGAAAGGACATATCGCTCAAACTTGCCGCCTACAAACATGAACGACAGTCCCCAAAGCATGAACCACACATACAGATAGTAGCGGCCATCGCCGATCTTTCTGCGAAACAACAGGACGACGCCAATCATAAATGACACAAGTGAAAGCAACGAAAGTTTTGTCAGCAGCAACACCGGATAGAAATACCAGGGCTCGCCGCGGACCCAGTCGGCAAACTTGTGCGGATACAAGCGTCCGATGAACTCGTAGCTGTCGTGGCCCATCGTCCGATACTTCGAAAAGTTCGCCATCGCTTTCCACGTATCAGGCAGGAAAATTGTCGGACTGAAAATTACGAACGCGACCCCCATTAGCAGGAAGAATTTTATGAACCGCTTCTTGCCGATGACCCAACGCGTGGCCGGAATTTTTTGAAATACATAGTTGTACGCAACCGGAATCGAGATCAGCATCGGAATAGTTTTCGAAGCCATCATGGCGCCCAGCGCTATGGCCGTGGCCCAGTAATAACGTTCGGCGTTCTTGCCAGACCGACTTTCAGCCACGCGCTGCCCGCGCAGCCAAAACAGATTGGCGAGCAGGAAAAAGAAGATCAGAAAAGTGTCTTCCTTCGCGATCCGATTAAAACCGAGCGCCAGCGGATCAAAGACCCAGAGCGCGGCCGCGATGAGCGCGACCTCAGAACCGAACAATTCCGACGCGACCAGAAAAATCAGCACTGGTGTTAAGGCGCCAAAGATCGCTCCCGGCAAACGCAAAGATGCTTCGACCGGCACGTTGAGCTGAGGATGGCCGGCGACCAGCGAGGTTTGATTCCAGCGCTCGGCCGCAACGAGGCTGAGGGTACACAGAGCTTTCATCACGAACGGGTGTTCGCCGTTGGCGCCCGTTAATCCGTGTGCCCGATAGTCATTTACCGCGACCAGCTTGTTAAGCTCGTCATCGCTGAGTCCCTCGCTCGCCAATCCCCTCACGCGAAACGCAAAGCCGGCGATGACCAGGATGCTCAAAGCGGCGATCATGACCTTGCGGCTGAGAGCAGTTTGATCTTTGAAGAATTCAGGTCGTAATCCAGCAGTTATGGCGACTGGGGTGGAATTGGACAAATCTGGCGCGTCTCCCAAATGTCTTACGGTTTTGTGCAGAGCAGACGGCTAAGGGGCACACATCGGCTCAAACAAACGGAAAAGATTAACTGTTCTCGGATGAACGAGCAAACCGGTCCTCAGCGACTTTTCACGCATTGTTTGGGAATAGGCTTGCAATTACGACACGAATCAGCGAATATGAGCGCTTGATTTTACCATCAAGCTGTCCTCTGTGTGTCTTTGGACTGGACAGTAATCGAAGATAATTCAATTAACTAAGAGGTAGCACCGAAATATGGCACCAGCACTTCAGCAAGAGAATGCTCCGACTTCGTCGGCCCCGCCGTCACGTCTGGATTCGAAGCTTCATCAAATCCTTTACAAACCGGAAGCGCGTACGACCCTCGACGCGTTGCCAGAGCCGGCCGTACTGCCGGAGCCGCCGTATCCGATTCATGCCGATCCCCAGCCGATGAGCAAGTCGGAATATCAGAAACTCAATGCGATTCGCACGTGGAAGACGTGGGGCGCTCCCTATTTCAAATCGCGCTGGTATAACAAAGATCTGCGGCCAATCATCCCTTACCTCTTTACCGAGTGGAAGTGCAATCTGGATTGTCACTACTGCTGGTCGTACAACAACAAAGTGAAGGGCATGACCGAGGACACAGCCAAGCGTTCGATTGACTGGCTGCACTCGATCGGTTCGCGCGTGTTGGCGCTGATGGGCGGCGAACCACTGCTGCGTCCAAAGTTCATTCACAAAATAGTTCACTACAGCGCGAAGAAGGACATCTTTGTTTACCTGCCGACGAATGGGCGGTTGATGAAGCCCGAAGTAATCGATCGGCTGGGCGATGCGGGAATCGCGACTGTTAATCTCGCCGTCGATTCCGTCAAAGACCGAAAGTCTCTGCCGAAAGCTCTCGATCCGATTCGTCCTTACTTTGAATATCTGGTGAAGCGGCAGCATCACTATGGCTACACCGTGATGTTCAATATCAACATTTGCCGCAACAACATGGACGACGTTAAGGAGTTGACGGAAATCGCGCACGACATGGGCATTGCGACGGATTATCACATCAACGAAACGCCGATGATGGAGCAGGACCACTTCAAGCACCTTGATGAGAACGTCACTTATCTGACGCCGGACGACTGGTCAAAGGTGGACGACCTGCTGGATTATCTCGACGACAAGCGGCACAACGAAGGCTACAAGATGGTCAACCAGAGCAAGCACATGCAGGAGATGAAGCAGCTCATGCGTGGAGCGGTGCCGCCCTGGAAATGCCGCGCGGGTCAGAACTCGCTAATCATTCGCACGGACGGGACCCTGGCGCCCTGTTTCCCCATGTACTCAGCCACCCACGACTGGGGCACGATTGAGAATCCAAAGTTCGATCACGCGCAGTTGGACGAGATGAAAAAAGAGTGTTCGACTCATTGCCTGTCGACCTGCAATTACATTCTCGCTTACTGCTACGACACCAAACGGGTGTTGAAGTGGACCTTGAAGCAAGCAATGCATGGCTTCAAGGGATCGACCGACACAATTCAATAGGCTGAATCAATACCCAAGCCTCTGCGAGCCCACGACCCGAACGGTTGTGGGCTCTTTTCTTTGTGCTCTTGCCCGGCAAGATTGTGATCGAGGCCTTACTCAAGTCGATCGCCCAACTCCTCCGGCACTGATATTGCCCTGTGCTTAGTAGCGAAAAGGCCGGCCAGCGAGCCGATCCTCATTTCCTGCGCGCAATCGCTCTTTTCCCAAAAGAGCGCGAACCTCACATTCAACTCGCGCCGCGAAACGCCCCGGCTTTCGGGAGCCAATGCGGCTATCTGCCGATTGAGACGATGAGACAATTACTTTCAAGAGCAAAGAATCGATGGAACATCGCAGCAAAACTAGCGGTTTCGTTCGGCGTGCTGATCGCGCTGGTTAGCGTTGTCGATTGGCTTGCCCTGCGGCAAATAAGCCGCGCCGATGATGGCCTGGATGCGATGGTCGACGCCCGATGGGAACGCGTCGACTTAGCTCGCCAGGCGCAATCGTATTCGAGTCTCAACGGCCGCATCATCTTGCAGACTTCCATCACCGACAATCAGGAGGAGATCAACGCTCTGGTTGCACAATCGGCCGACAATTCGCGCCACGTGTCCGAATTGATTGACAGCCTGCGAAGCAAATCCGATGCGCCTAAAGAACGCGATCTCTTAGCAGATATACAGGCAAAGCGCGATGCCTATCGTACAAGTTCCCGTCACGCGCTGGATTTGCACGTTCATGAACACAAGCCTGATGAAGCACGGGTGCTAATGGTGCACGAGGTCTCACCACTATTGGTCGTGTACCACCGCGCGATGGACGATTACGTGCAGTATCAGGGCGAGCAGCTGGATGAGGCGCAAGCGGCGAACGTTCGAGCGAACGCCAAAGCCCGGCGTCAGGCGTTGCTCCTGATCTCTTTGGCAACGCTCTTTGCGCTGGCGATTGTAGTTATCATAACGACTTACACGGCGAAACAGTTGGCGCGGCGAGTCCGTGCAGAGGACGAGTTACGAAAGGCGCATCAGGACCTGGAAGCGAAAGTCGTTACCCGAACGGCGGCATTACTCGAAGCGAATCACCTACTGCAAACCGAAGCCGCGGAACGCCAGGTGGTTGAGTGTGCCTTGCGTGAATCTGAACAGCTGTACCGGCAGATAGTTGATTGCGCGAGCGACACCATCTATCGAACGAATGTGAAAGGCTTCTTCACTTTCGTTAATCCGAGCACCGCGGCATTGCTAAAAAGAAACGTCGAAGAATGTCTGGGCATTCACTTTCTTGAATGGATCAGAGATGACTTTCGCGCCGCCGCCTCAGAGTTTTATCGTCAGCAGGTTGCGAATCGAACGCTAATCACCTACTTCGAATTTCCGGCCGTTGCCAAAGATCAAAGCGAAGTGTGGATTGGTCAAAATGTTCAGTTAGTGATCGAGGAAGGCAAAGTTACCCAGTTGCAGGGCATTGCGCGTGACATAACGGCGCGCAAGGAAATCGAGCGGCAGCTGCTGGAATCTGAACAGCGGTATCGCCGTTTGTTTGAAGCTAATCCGCTGCCGATGTGGGTCTTTGATCTGAAGACGCTTGCATTTTTGGCAGTGAACGACGCTGCCGTTTGCCACTACGGATATTCGCGCGATGAATTTCTTGCGATGACAATCGCAGACATTCGGCGGCCGGAAGATCGAGCAGCGCTATATGACATTCAAGGATCTTCGGCGGCCGAGTACGGGAGTGTTCCCTCTGTTTGGCGACATCAAAAGAAAGATGGCTCCACGTTCGACGTTGAAGTTAGCTGGCACACACTCGAATTCGCCGGCCGGCCGGCCAAACTGGTCCTGGCGAATGACATTACCGACCGTAAGCGATTGGAGCTCCAACGTCAGGTCGTGTCCGATATTATCAACGGCGCGATTTCGACGGCCGACCTGGACGATCTTTTCAAACTGATACATGAGTCGATCAGCAAAGTCTTATATGCGGACAATTGTTTCGTCGCGCTTCACGACCGGGCAACCGATCTCCTGAATTTTGACTTCTGGGTGGACAGGCACGATCCGGCGCCGCCGCCGCAACCAGTCGGTGTTGGTTTCGGCAGCTATGTTTTGGAAAGTGGTAAGTCGATTTTGTTAACCGAAGAGCTGACCGCCCAGATGATTTCTGCCGGCATCGTGAAAAACGGCGGCACGTTCTCCCCGTCCTGGCTCGGCGTCCCGTTGCGCACGCCTTCACGAATAATCGGCGTGCTCGCCGTGCAACACTACGATGCGAAGGATGCTTACACCGAAACGGATCTTCAGTTTCTTGAAGCTGTGGGCAGCCAGATCGCCATGGCCATCGAACGGAAGCGCAGCGAGTACGAACTGGTCGAAGCCAACAAAAGGGCGCTAGCTGACTATGAATCTCTCATCGAGCGTATCGCCGCACTGGGACGGACACTGGGGACGGCGCGTGAGCTGAAGATGATCTTTAGAGCCTTGCGCGACTTTGCCGTGGCATCGGCTCCATGCGATGGACTGGTGATATCGCTTTACGATCGCGAAAAAGAATCGCGACGAATCGTCTACTGCTGGACAGATGGTGAAGAGCTTGACTCGTCAAACGGAACTGAAGTTCCGGTCCGCGACGGCTTGGTTGGCCGGGCTATCAAGTCCGGAGCGGTGGTAATCGACAATGATTATCGCGCGGCGCTGGCTGACAATCCGGCGACAGTGGCGATCGGCAGCCGCGTTGATCGCAGTTCTGATCGAGCGGCCCTGGTGGCCCCGATGACGGTAATGGGAAGAACAGTGGGCTGTGTCGAAGTTCAGTGTCATCGGGCGCGGGCGTTTGAAAATGGCCACGCAACGGCGATGCGCATGGCCGCAAACCTCGCCGCGAATGCTATCGAAAACGTCGTTCTGATCGAGCGGGAGCAGGAAAAGGAAGAACAGCTTCGACAAGCGCAGAAGATGGAGAGCATCGGAACGCTCGCCGGCGGCATCGCCCATGATTTCAATAACCTGATGACTGCGGTCACCGGCTACAGCGACCTGGCGTTGCGAGGCCCACTCGATGATTCGCTCCGGGAAAAGATTGAACAGATTAAGAAGGCTGGGGAGCGCGCGGCCGCTTTAACCCGGCAGCTACTGGCTTTCAGCCGCAAGCAGATTCTGCAACCGGAAGTCCTCGATCTGAACGCCGTCGTTAACGGGTTGATCACAATGTTGCCGCGCCTGATCGGTGAGCACATCGTGGTTAGCCTGAAGTTGAGCAGTTCGCTGGGCCGAATCAAAGCGGACCCGGGCCAGATCGAACAGGTGCTGCTGAATCTCGCCGTCAACAGCCGTGACGCGATGCCGCAAGGCGGATGTCTGATGATCGAAACGCGCAATGTTCATTTGAGCGCTCCGATCACTAAAGTTGGATCGTCCATTGAGCCTGGGCATTACGTGTTGCTGTCCGTTTCGGACAATGGTGGTGGAATGGATGCCGAAGTTCAGGCGCAAATATTCGAGCCTTTCTTCACTACCAAAGGAGTGGGTAAAGGAACGGGCCTGGGACTGTCGACAGTCTACGGCATAGTGAAACAGAGCGGCGGCAACGTCTGGGTTTATAGCGAACCCGGCAAAGGGACTGCCTTCAAAATCTATTTGCCGCGGGTCGACGAAGTTGAGAAGCCTGCGATTGCGCCTCCCGCGCCGGCAGTGTCTCGCGGGCAGGAAACAATCCTGCTGGTTGAAGATGAAGAACAGGTACGAAATCTCTCGAAAGAGATCCTCGAGGGTTACGGTTATTCTGTTTTGGCCGCGCCGGATGGCCGCGCCGGTCTGAGTTTGGGGACAGAATTTGAAGGACGCATCGATCTCGTCCTGACTGACGTAATCATGCCGCAGATGGGCGGCAAAGAATTAGTGGACAAGTTGAAGTCTGTACGGCCTGAAAGCAAGGTCCTTTACATGTCGGGTTTCACCGACGACGCGATCATTCATCACGGTGTATTGGACGACGGCGTTTTCTTTCTTCAGAAACCTTTTTCGACTGAGTGTCTCGCTACCAAGGTGCGGGAAGTGCTGGATCAGTAAATCGATGAAGAGTGGCACGGGCGTCCCGCCCGTGAAATCACGCGTGCCACTTCACTTTGGTGATTGCCAAACAATCTTTCCCGTCTTATCGACATATCCGCTCATCCAGCCGTTCGCGGTTTCACGTTCAATCTGCGACAGTCCGCCGGAAAAAGATGAGGCGTAGCGAAAGTCTGCCTTGAGCACGACTTTGCCGGTCGTGTCGATGAAGAAAGCTTCGCCGCATTGATGAATCACGGCGACGCCTTCAGCGAACGGGGCCGCGCTTTCAAATTGTGGCGGGATGACGAACTTTCCGGATTTGTCGATGTAGCCCCACTTCATCGTGAAGCCTTCGCGCGACCCGGACGCGTCGCGCGCGCACCAGGTGGTTTCATTGCTGCGAACTTTGACCGCCGCCAGTCCCGCGCTGAAGTCTGCGACGTCTTCAAACTGCGGCGCGATGACGACCTTGCCACTCTTGTCGATGAAACCGCTCTGACCTTTGATTTCAATCGGCACCAGTCCTTCAGCAAACGAATGGCTCTTTGGTCCGTATTCCGTAGGGACAGTCAATTTCTTTCCACTGCGATCGTAATAGATTACGTTGCCATTGAGCAGCACGCCCGCGATCCCCTCGTGAAATCCGAGCGTGACATCCAGCGACAATATAAAGATTGTTTTTCCGCTGTGATCGATGAAGGCGCCGTGATCGCGATCGCCATCGGTAATAGCAGCCAGTCCTTCGCTGAAATCTTCGGCATGCGTGAACCGGAGCGGCATGATGAGTTTGCCGGTTGTATCGATGTAGCCCCACTTCCCCGGGTTTGAGATCAAACCAATGTTGGGAATTCTCGTCTGTCCAATATTGACGGCGGCCAGCCCTTCGGAAAAATCATCGACGATGTCGTACGCAGCATTGAAAACGATTTTCCCGGTCTCGTCGATGAAAGCCTTCTTACCGTTCGTCGTCACCAGCGCCAGCCCTTCATGAAAGTTGTTCGCTGAATCGAATTGAATCGGGATCACAACTCTTCCGGTTCGATCTATAAAGCCGCTCTTGCCATCCTTCTGCACGACGAACAGCCGAGCCGTGGATGGTTGTTGCGCGAACGTGAGATGACAGCAGAGTGAACAGACCGCCAGGATCAGAACAAGCTTAAGAGTTCGGCAGATGAGCTGAGCAGAAGGCATCCGCCTTAGGATAGCGCTAAATAGGCTTTGCCTCATAGGTCTACAACCGAGGGCTTACTTGGGAAATCTTTGCGTCCGTTTACGGTTACGCGTTGTCGGACGATCAACACGATCCAGGTTTGTTCTTGCAGAATATTGGAGTTGGGATCGCAACTTGGTTAGCTTCTAACGCCGCGAAGTCTAAAGCAAACTAATTTGGGTTCCCGGCAACGCAAAATTCAGACACTACCCTGTCAAATTGAGTATTGACGAACGACCGGAAGCTCGAATAGCATGCGGACGTTCTCATTTCCCGCGTCGGGCTTCGCTGGCTGAAATTTTCACACGTAGAGAGGAGGCCGCTCATGTTTAGGTTTCGGTCTAATCTCATTCTCGCGCTGCTCTTTAGTCTCTCTATCGCACCGTCGTCAAGCAGCGCTCAAACCCGGCAGCCCTCGCTTTATAGCTTTCTAATACCCGAGGGATATGTCGGCTGGATAAGAGTTGATTTTGAGGTTCCAGATGCTCCACCTCTGCCCGTTGAAGGTGACTTTTACGTTCTTAAATTCTCTGATACCGGCCGGCTCCAAACCTCTTCGCGCGACATTACGGGAGGTTGGCTAGACCGAGGCCAATTCCTCTATTACTCAACCGAAAGACCTTACCTGCTAAGGTTAAAGACTGCAGGACCTACGGAGTTGAGAATGGTTCATGGACAGTTTGCGGGTCCCGGCGCCGGACATAAATATCCGGTCCCCAATCCGTACCAATACTATTTCATTGGACCAGCGGACGTGTTCGACCGAGTTGAAGCCAGCGATCCGAGGACGGCTCCTCGGGAGTCCGATGGGTACCCGAAGGTCGGGCCACAATCAGTTCTGACCCGCGAGGATCTCATCCGCCTGAAAATCAGAAAGCCCTAAGACTGAGATTCACTTTCGAAACATGAAAGAGATTAGTCGCGGAGGCTTGTTCTCGTCCTCAGCATGCCACCATTCGTTCATCGCAATCAACGAAAGCTTTGCCTGCCTCGCTCCATCAAGAAAATCAGATATGTGATGGACGAAGGCGGGAATCGCGATCGTCTCGGCAGCTCGTTCAAAACGAGCTTGAACGCCCTGGTATTGCCTGAAGGGGTGCAGTTCGCTGACCAGGCATTGGCCGCCGTCGATTAACACGCGGGCAGCTTCTGCAAAGATAAACCGAAGGTCGCTGACATGCTCCAGCACCAAGTTGCAGGTGATGATATCTACAGCGGCATCGTCGATGGGCCATCGCTTCGTGATATCGGCGAGCGTGAAGGTTACATTTTCGCAGGGGCACTTCTGCCGAGCTTGCTCGATCATCGCCGCGGAAAAGTCGATGGCGTGCACCTGTTCGGCGACTTCGCATAACCAGCGAGTGTTCTTTCCGGTGCCGCAGCCAATCTCGAGTATCAATTTGCCGTGACAATCCTTCAGCGTTGTTCTGGTGATTTGCTCATCCAGGTCGCGCGTCAGATTTCGATCTTCATCATAAGTTCGCGACCAAATCTCGTAGGCTTCGTCGACTTTCATTTTATTGCGGTTATTTGATTCGCGAGCGTTCGGTACTTCTCGACGATGCTCGAGTCAGCGAGCTCGAGCGGCGTCGGCACCAGGTTGGTTCCCCAATTCACCTGGCGTGGATGGTTCGTCTCCCAGTCATTCAACGCAGTCCAGGCAGGCCGGCCCATCGTCGCCGACTCAACTGAAACCAGTCCGTCGTTGTCGTGCTCTGTCTTCGCGATGATGTCGTGCGTCAGCCCAAACAGGCCTTGCGGGGTTCCCAATATTCGCGGCGGCGCGAACCGGCCGGCGATCGAAAAATATCGAACGCCGTCTGCGTCCGTCACCTCTTCATTGAATCGCCGGCACGCGTCAGTGGTTATGTCCAGGAGGCCCTTCACATCAACACCCAGATGTTCCATGAACTTATTCAAAATCGGGTCGATGCCGCTCACGACGATATTTGCGATCGGAGTGCCGTAATGCGGCGTCCCGATGGTCGTCAGCGACAGGACCCGATCTGCCATGCCAAGTTTTGAAATCAGGAAGCGACTATCGAGGCCGCCCAGGCTGTGCCCGATGATATGCACTCGTTTGCCGAAGACGTCGCCGCGGTCCGCATCCTGCAGATAGTTCTTCAAATCCTGTGCGCGTTCAGCGACACTGCCGGCCGGATTTAGTTGCGGCGGCTCAGGCACCGAATAACCGTCGCGTCGCAGCGCATCGGGTATGAGCCGAAAATAGTCGGTGACTTTCAATCCACCCAGGGTCAGCTGGTCAAAGCCAAAAAGTCCGTGGACCAAAATGATAGGTGCTGGTTGAGTTTCGCTCATGGGTAGATCCTTGTAGTCGGTTCAGGCTCGGTCGTGGTTCTCTAGCATCCACGCTCACTCATAAGTGCGAATCTCGATCAGGTGCTTGTTGGGATCGTTCATGTAGAGAGTAGGCGCCGGGCCTCTCGCGCCGGTTTCGTTTCCGGGACCTGAGTTATTACCGACCGAGTGAAACGAGTCGCCGTAGGGAATTCCTTTTTCCTTCAGACGTGCGAATGCTTCGTCAAAGTCCGGGCGCGACAGAGCAAACGCCAGATGATCATTTCCTTTTGTGCCCCAGGGCGCGAGCTGAATGGTGAAATCCTCGCTGACTCTGATTACCGTGAATGGCCCATCCTGGCCTTCCAACTTAAACCCGAGAACGTTGACGTAGAAATCGACGCTGGCAGCGATCTCGTTGACGTTAAGAATTATGTGATCGATTGTAGCCATCGTCCCGGGTTCTCCAGCCGTGGTCTTTGCCAACGACGCATGCCTTGAGCGGCGACGTATATCTATCGCGGGTGTCCCGCCTGAGTCAATGGGGCTGGTAACTGATGCAGTTTGAGAGAGTCCCGCCCGTGAACCAGGCGCCCAAGATGCGCGTTCCACAAACAAACTGAATCGATACCCAATGGGCTTGACTGGAATCCGAGATTTTGTAACGGCACTACGTCAGAATTGATCAGGTGCAGCGATCACGTCGTGCCCGCGCTCGACCCGCACTTATGACCGTGGACGACCGAAAAACAAGGCGTAGCCATCGGCGTCCTTGAGCTCGAACCCACGCAACCCGTCATGAGTGTCTTTGAGTGGTTGCGAAAACTCGACATTGCGCGACGCAAATTCGGCCGCCAGTGAATCAGGATCAGGAACGTAAAGGTAAGCGTCCCAACGGGCCATGGGCTCTCGTTGGTAGTTAGGGAGTGGATCGACACCGACGTCCTTCAGCATGATCATCGCACTATCCCTGCGCACGATACCAAAGAATGGATTGTCAGCGGGTTCCTGAAACGTGATCTCAAATCTAAGCCGGTCGCGATAAAACGAGAGTGACGCCGGCACGTCACGCACGATGAAGAAGGGTGAGATGCCTGAAATCTCTGGTCGTGTCATATATGGATACCCTGGGGACAATCACGGTCGTTAACGGCGCATCGTGAGGGTGTTTGATTCAACGTTACCAAGCCAAAAGTTCATGAGCTTAATACCGGGCATATCTAAGTTGACGGCGTGTGCCCCGGTGCCTTCAAACTGCGCGGTCAAATAATTATCCCCCGACAGGAGTGGTATCGAAAATTCCTTCGTCTCCTGACACCAAAACTGATCGAGCGTCAATTGCAGCGTGTACATTGATCCAGCGCGAAGCGGCACCACGTAATCATCAAGCCGGCCGGCAACGCCGGGATATCGTTTGTCGCCGAATTTGAAAAGCCGCGTCTTGCCTTGCGCGTCTGAAAATTTAATAGCGATGCGATCGGGAAGCTGCACCTTGCCGTTCGCGATCATCACACCCAGGTTCAGCATTGCATCGCGGTCGCCAACGTTTCGGAATGCGAGTTCGAGATTTGAACCAGACGACGTGAGACACATCTGCAGGCCGTCAGTGGGATTTCCGCAGGCCGCAGTTGCTTGTGACTGCGGTGGTCCGAAACCGGCAATCAGCACGGTCGCCAGAAAGAATGAACCTGCAAAAATGATCCGTGTTCTATTCATGCGAGTCTTCATTGAATTAAGAAGCAACCGAAAACGGTTGAGACATGTATGTTGAATGTCAGGTCGAGTCTCTACAATGAGTCAGGTGGCTCAGGAGGAAATCGACGATGACGAATCAAGGTCAAGTCTCAGTAACTCA
>Ga0193730_1000168_pt1 | contig 20825 bp, 15 predicted proteins | sample U1a1metaG_FD_144919 | JGI IMG/M metagenome (GOLD analysis project Ga0193730, IMG submission 144919) | Soil microbial communities from a riparian zone of the East river system, Colorado, United States - U1a1 | ecosystem: Environmental > Terrestrial > Soil > Riparian zone | place: USA: East River...
GCGTCTTGTGCATCGGCGCCGGAGGACTCGGATCTCCAACCGCCCTTTATCTAGCAGCCGCCGGCGTTGGGACGATCGGTATTGTGGATTTTGACGATGTCGATCTTTCGAACCTTCAGCGCCAAATTCTTCACGGAACAAAAGATATCGGTCGCGGCAAGCTGGAGTCGGCCCGGGATCGTTTGCACGACATCAATCCGCAGGTCGAGATCGAATTGCACAAGTGCCGTTTCTCCAGTGAAAACGCGCCGCACCTTGTGTCCCGCTACGACGTGATCGTTGACGGATCGGATAATTTTCCAACGCGATATTTGTCAAACGATGTCGGTGTTTTTGCACACAAACCGAATGTCTATGGCTCAGTATTCCGTTTTGAGGGACAGACAACGGTCTTCGCGCCTCATCTCGGAGGGCCGTGCTATCGCTGCCTTTTTCCCGAGCCACCGCCGCCGGAGTCTGTTCCGAACTGCGCGCAAGCCGGCGTACTGGGTGTTTTGCCTGGGATTATCGGAATGCTGCAGGCGATTGAGACATTGAAACTAATTTTGGGCATCGGCGAGTCACTCATAGGACGTCTTCTCCATTTCGATGCGCTTAAGGTAAAATTTCGCGAACTCAACCTGCGGCGCGATCCACAATGTCCCGTCTGCGGCGAGAATCCCACAATCTTCTCGCCCATTGACTACGAACAATTTTGCGGAGTGCGCGACGGCGCAGCGATACCGGACATATCCCCGCACGAACTAAAGCGGAGAATGGATGCAGGCGAACGATTCGAATTAATCGATGTGCGGGAACCGTTCGAATACGAAATTGCGCAGATTGACGGCGCAAAATTAATTCCCTTGGGAGAAATTGCCGAACGCTTAGATGAGCTGAAACGCGAGCAGCCAATCATAGTTCATTGTCACAGTGGAATGCGTAGCGCTCAGGCGGTACGACTGCTACAGCAGCGTGGTTTCGCCAAAGTTTACAATCTTGAAGGCGGAATCGATGCGTGGTCGGACCAAGTCGATCCCAACGTGCCGAAATATTAATAGAATTTTCGTTAAGCCAGGGAATTCGGACAGGCTGTTGCAGAAAACTTATTTGAGCGCGGTGGCCAATTGTTCGGCACTTGGCACTCCGTGCCATTGAGCGATCAATTCGCCATTTCGGCCAAATACAAAAACGCAAAAATTCGCTGCTCCTTTCGTCTCACCAAGCTGCGACGATATCGATCCATCAAAATCGGTCGCAACGAAAATGTCTTTCCTTGCATCACGTGCAATCTTCTTTCCTTCATATCGGGCCTGAAGCCGGTTTGCTTCTTCGTTAACGCGATGCCGGATGAACGCTGTAGCGATCCTTCGCCCGACCACAGTATGGCTTCTGACAAAACGAACAATTGTGATCATCCTGTAATCCGGGTTGCCCAGGCAACGTTCCGGAACGCGGTCCCCCACAGTGCGCGCCTTTTCTCTGTCTGCAGGGGTGGTCAGTACGATCACAGTCACATGTCCGTCAGCTGTAGAATGTTTGTTTCCATCAATGTCGACAAAGCCGAGCGAGCAGGTTGCCCCGATGGAAAGGGATCCATTTAGACGTGCTGCCGGAAGCAAAATGAATGTTCCGATAAAGAAAAAGAATTGAAGTGCGCGCGGGGTCACAAGTAAGCAAATTGGCGATAATGTCGTGCTCTGACAAGATTCGACCTGCATGCTCGATTTTTCCACTGTCGGGGACGGCGCGTGAGGTCTGTATTCGGCTGTCGATCCTTTTCGTTCTTGGCTTAGCCGGCTGTGATTACATGGGCGCTTCGCGCCGTGCCCAATTGGTGCAGGACGCGGACACCAAATCGGCACAGGGAGACTTTGCGCGCGCGATCAACTTGTATGAAGCCGCGCTCGATGACAGCCCGCGTTGTGCTGAGGTTCACTACAAGCTGGCTCTTCTTTATGACGACAAGCTAAACGACCCCGTGAGCGCGCTGCATCATTTCAGGCGTTGTCTCGCATTGAGTCCGGCCGGCACTCATGCTGCTGATGTCAAAAACTCGATCAAACACGATGAGATCGCCGCGCTGACGGTGTTGTCTGGCGATTCCGTCATCACTCGGTCGGAAGCGGCCCGCTTGCGAAACGAAAATCTTAATTTGCACAAAGAACTTGAAGCGCGCGCTGTGCCGGCGCGAGGTGTGACGGACAAATCGCAGGAAGGCGACACAAGCTCCAAGAAAACCGCCGCAAAAAAAGGCGACCGAAGCTACGTTGTACAGTCAGGCGATACACTTTTCTCTATTTCGCGAAAGTTTTATAAATCGCCCAAGCGCTGGAAAGAAATCCTGGAGGCGAACAGGAAGAGTATTCACGATCCCAAAAGGCTTACGGTTGGTCAGAGCCTGGTTATTCCGTAGGTGTGTTCGGATTATGCGGGACTGGAATCGAGGAATCTAGAACTTCACCTGGAGGGCCACTGCGCCACCAAGGTTGGCCACTTGATAATCGAAAACGCTTTGGTTGGATTGGCTTGCTGCGAATGTACTCACAGCGCTGACCGTAAGATATTTGTTCACGCGATAGTTTGCGGTAAGCGCAAGAATTTCGCTGAGGTCGTCACGGCCTCCTTCGTAATACTGGCGTACTACCAGAGTACCAACAGCGTTGACGAAAAAGGAACGCGTGAGAACCGCCGAGTAGCCGAGATAGACACCATAATCGCTTCGCTGCGCTGAGATCGCATTGATGTTTGGCGGCTGTCCAGATTCCTCGGCCGCGATGCTGATATTCAAGTCGGCGCCCAGTGTGAGCGTTTGAGCGCGACCAAATTGAAACGGAATCCCCGCGTCTATGATGATGGCGTGGTTTTGAAAGAAAGCTGCAAAACTGTTTTTCTCGGTCAACCGGTTGTAATCGTACTCAAGGCGCAAAAGCAGATTATGCCACTGCGGCACGAGATACCTCAGGCCGACTTCAACATCAAAGCTTCCAAAATTAAAGCTGTCGAATCGATCATAATAAAACAGCTGCTCCCGGACATCGATCAGCCCGTACAACGTGTTGGTGATTCGCGGCTCGTAAAAGGCCGCTACTGCCGGCGCAACGACAAAATCGCTTTGCTCGCCGCTTCGCGTAAGGGCAACGTTTGACGTCCAGTAAAAGGGCGCTCCAGCAGAAATCGTGAACGGCTGATACCCGTCGGTGCGCTTGAGGATTTGCTGTTCGCCGAGATCGGCGTCGCCAGGGGCGGCGGCGACATTCCCACCTTCGGCACCGGTTGGAGGAACAGTGGAAGGAAAGGCTGACGGAGCCTGCTCCCGCGTCAATTGCGCCTGGTTCGCGGTCTGAGCCCAGCCCTCACTTACTGAGGTAAAAAGGAGCACGCACAACGTCGTGACAAACCCGCACAAATGACGGTCAAGGCGAAGTCTCACGAGCGCGACCACTTGCTGTCTGGTTCGTCCCTGATGTCGCTAATGTTCTCAGTCATATCAATAAGCAGGTTTGAAAAGCCTGTTCCCTGATATTAGAAGGCTCGCGTGCCGGAACCAAGACGATTATTAATCACTCCGCGATCGCGCATACGCCGAATATCCGCCACGTCGCGGTCTGCTTTCGTCATCCGAGTAACATTCAGGCGATCAGGGTTGCCGGCATTGCGGCGGTTGTGACGCGGAACCCTAAGTCTTCCATCAGGACCGGGAACAGCACCGTCGAGTAGAGATAGCAACTGCCCGCTGTTTTTGATGTTCATTATCGTCCTGGTCCTCTTTCCGTTCGTGGGATTGCCGGGTGCCGGAGCATCAAAAGGCGGGGCCTGCGACAGTGGCTGTGGCCTGTTCGCGCCCGCGCCGGCAAACGTCCCGGTAGTGGAACCATTACCACCGAAGCCAGTATAATTGGCGTTGTTTGTATAGACATCAGCTGCAGTTTCGCCGCCGATGGTCACTACAACATTGTTGAAAATCGTAACTGAATTCGCCGCGAGAACCTTTTTACTGTTCCCGTCAAGGGTGACATTAGAAAGGAAGTTGAGCTGGCCATTACTCCCCGAGGCATAAAGCTTCAACGTCGTGTCAGCCGAGAGAGTGCCACCACCGATATTGAGCACGCCGTTTGCGGCGAACACTCCAGCTTTCAGCACATCTGCGTGAGCGCTGGCATTATTGAATGTGATCGATCCATTACCGTCGATGTAGCTGAGAAACGTGTCGCCGACGTTATAATTACCACCGGTAATCCGAATCGCGCTGCTCGCCGCCCCATCGCTTCCATAGATCGCAAGTGTCGCGTTGTTGGTTACCGTTGCGTTGCCGGCGATGTTCATAGAGATGACAGCGGCACCGTCGATGACGCCGTCGTTACGGTTGTCGATCTGAGCCAATAAAGAATTTGCACTAATGTTTGCTGCGGCTACCTGCATCGGTGCATTCTGACCCATTGTTCCACCGTTGTTTTGGATCTCGAAAGTAGCGTCGCCCTGAGCGGTTAGGTTTCCGGAGACCTCCAAGCTAACATTTCCTCCCGTATCGATCTCTCCTGCATTGTTCAAGAGTTGAATCGTTAGATTGTTGGTCTGAAGATTCCCTCCGATCGTACCGAGGATTCTCGCGCCATTGCCAATCCGGTTCATGTTGTTGTTGACGAAAAGAGTGGTGTCGCCGCCGGGGTCTGTAGTCAGGTTATGTCCGACGCCTAGGAAAAGATTCGCACCGGAATTAGCTGTCTGCTGCGTCGGAGTGATGATCTCGAGGTCAACTCCGGCGGAGTTACCTTCGTTATGAGCGACCAGATCATTGCCAATAAAGAGTGACACATTTTGGCCGTTTGCTCCGTTCGCAGATTGTGCAGCTTCCGATGTTAGCAATGCAAGCGATCCGCCGATGGTAAAGTCTCTGCCTGCGACAATACTGATGTTAGCCCCACTTGTTAAATTACTGATATCAGTAGCGATCGAGAGGTCGCCGCCGACCGACAGATCAGTCCCTGCACTAAGGGTGACATCGAGACCCGAAGTAATTCCCCCATTTCGTCGAATAATGGTCAGATCATTCGCAATGTTGAGCATCTGACCGGCGGAGATACTTACGTTACCGCTAGAATTGGACGCTGTTTCGTCAGAGATTTGACCGCTCCAATTCAAGTTCTGCCCAGCGTGTAGAGTAATGGTCGGAGCGTGGATAGCCGCTTCGCCGTTAATTGCAACGTTACCGCCAACGAATGCGTATAGATCGTCGGTTGTGATGCTTGACGTCATTGACATGTCGCGCTCGGCAAAAAGGCTCACTTGGCTTGCTGTGCTGATATTGGAGCCAAGGGTCAAATCGCTGCTGGAACCGCGAGCGTAAATAGTCAAGTCGTGCAGGCCGGAGAACGAAATGTTGGGACCCAGAGTGATCGAACCGTTTTGCGTTGCTAGCAAAAGACCGCGGATACCTTCGAACGTCAGCACACCGCCGGCCCCCCCGGAAGTAATGCCATTAACGGCGATCAGTCCCAGATTGGTTTCACCATTTGTCGTATCGATCGTTGGATCACCGTTTAGCTGGAGAGCGGTGAACTTGAATGCTGCCCCCGAGTTATCCCCGATTAGGTCATCGAACCCGCTCGCGGTGTCAAAAGCCGATGTCGATCCAAAGGCCCACGCGGAAACCGGACCGTCGATCGATCGCCCCCGATAAATTTTTCCTAGATCGGTTACGCCGTTGGTGGTGATTGAGGGGTCGGTGGAAATCACTGTGCCACTCGTTATCACGTAAGGATTCGGGGAAGTAATGGTGCTTGGCGTACCGAACTTGGTTGGTGTTGCTGAAGGCGGTGGAGTCGGCGTTATCGGGGGAGGTGTCGGCGATATCGGTGGGGGCGTTGGCGATATTGGTGGGGGCGTTGGACTCGACGTCGCGTTTCTCACCAAAATGACCGGGTTCGCATTGGCGTTTTGATCAGTCGTGCCGATCACGTCGACAAGGTCTCTGGCAAGGGCCTGGCTGTTTAAACCAGCCAATTGCTGCTCTGCGAGCTGAAGGTCCACGACCGCCATGACTAAGGGCATGTTTTCGAGCGGCGGAAAATCCTTAATCAAACGCGACGTCTTGAGAACCAGCTTTACATCAAACTTTTCTGGTTTCGTCATGCGCCCGTCTGCCGTCATCGTCATCATTTCGCCGCCATTTATGGTCGCAGCTCTTTCAGGATGACCAGTGGGATAAAACCTGCCAATCCCTTCCAAGACCATGAATTTCGTGGGTGGGCCTTTTGCGAAGAGGGCCGTTCCACCTGTTATCGCCGCAGTCACAGCCGATGTACTGACCTTAACCGCGGGTGCGTCGGGCGGTATCTGCAGAAGAACCGCACCACTCGTTAGGTCAATTTCACGCGCTCCCTGCTTAAAACTGAAAACCGTGTTTGCGCCGAGTCGCGTTAGCGTGAGGTCGGTGAAAGTCAGTTCCGCGCGAGATTCTACGCCTGTGCGTACTCCCATTCCTTGGGTGACTTTGTCGTTCACAGCTGCGGCGCGCGGCCCGCCATGAGTTTCCAGCACTCGCACGTCCTGAATCACCTGAGATACGCGCGCTTGCTGCAACTGGTCTGCGGCAACAAGGCGCTCTGCGCCAACGACGCAAAACGGGACGATCAGTCCGGCCCAAAAGATTTGCACAAAAGATTTTTTCATATTGGGGGTCGCTACGGTAAGGTGGGAGCGGCGTTAGGACTCAGGCTTTGAACTCGATGCGGCGTCGCCAGTGCCGCAGTTTTTTGGTCGAGGGTGCCGGGCTGCCCTTGATCAGTAACCGACACTTGTGTCCCGCCTCCAAAAATAACGAGGTTTGTGTCCGCTAAATTCTTGGTCGATTTCTCCCGTTGCTGCTTCTGGCTCTCTGCCACGATCGACTTCGCGCTGCGCATCGGAGGAAAGTCTGTAATGAATCGACTGGTTTTTATGAAACGCTCAATATCGATATCTACGGGATCGCTGAGCGCAGACTCTGGATTGCCGAACACCATTTGCCCGGGACGGACGAGAACTGAATCGCCAAGATGGCCGGGGCGATAAGTTCGCGCGGTGCCTTCCAGCACCAAAAATTTGTAGAAGCCGGGGTGGTACTCGATCATGACTGTGGTGCCCGCCACGGCTGCCGCGACGCTGCCTGCGTGAATCGTCGCCCCATTTGCTCCCTTTGGAGCCTGAACAAGCACTGCGCCTTCCCCCAGATTCAAACCACGCGTCCCCTGATTGAAATCAAATACTGTATGGGCCGCGAGCCGCAAAATGGTCTGGTCGGAGAAAATCACTTCACCGCGTGATCCGTTGCCGGTTCGAACAATAGTCTGCTCGCGGACGATGTCGTTTACCGAAGCACGCCGAGCGATGTTCTTGGAATTCCCTATTTGGACCTGATTTCTTACTAGAGTAACCCGCGCTTCGTTAGTCGAAGCGGCATCCAGGCGGCTGGGAAACGACATCGCAAGCGACGCGATGACGGTTATGAATACGAGGCAAAGCTGCCGGTTCATGCATTTTGGTCGAAAAGACCTAATCCCGGCGGCCTTTTTGGCGCCTAAACGTCGTTAGGTCAAGGATTTTTTACACCCTTACAACTAGTTATCCGGAAACCGCGCGGCAAAGTTTCCTAAAAACTTGGAATTCTTCTTCGTCTCTTAGAAAACGGCATAAAGGCCTCCAGCAGCGACTGATCCCGAGTATCAGAGCACCAAGCTTTTTACACATAAACCCGACTACGGATTTGTGGGCGCCTCGTTGCTGAAAATTGAGACGTCTAGGAGCTCGCGCTGCCACGGAACCAGTAACGCCGCCGTTCGCGTGCCATCTGCGGCGATCGCCTCGAGTGTGCTTCGCGGCGCAATGAACGAAGGTTCCAGCCCGAGTTCCTCAGCCGATTTGTTGCGTCGGCGTCGCAGCTCTTCGGCGCGCTGGACTGTTTCATTGGTCGGTCGGGTTCCGAAGCGGCGACGTGAGACCGGCCACTCTGATTCAGGCGCCCGCAAAGCGGCTTGCGCTGCATCGAGGAATGCCTGACGGCGACGGAAGGAGAAATGTTTGTAGTCCGGAACGCTTCCCGAAGCGAATTTCACCGCGGCTTTCAAGAGCTCCTCGTTGCGCAAAACGTGAAACGGAGGGCGATCTGCCTTTTCTGCTTCTTTTTCGCGCCATTGCCAAAGCGCGCGAAGTACCGCAGCGGACCCTCCACGGAGCAAGCCAGATCCGCGAATACGCCAAAGTTCGTCGTGGTCCCGCGTCCGCGCGACGGCCGCCTGCTCAATGGCACGCTGGCATGACTGCCGGAGCCAATCCCAACGCTCATAGCGAACCAACTCGGCTTCCAATTTTTCGGCAAGAGGCAACAAATAATGCACATCATTAATCGCGTATTCCGCCATGCGCGCCGGCAAAGGTCGTTGTGCCCAATTCGCCTTTTGCGAACCCTTCAGCAGCGTGAGACCGAAATAACGTTTCACCAACGCGGCCAGGCTAAATTCACAAATGCCGAGGAGACGAGCTGCAATCAGAGTGTCGAAGATTTTGCTAGCGGCCAGATTCAGACCGCGGCGCAGCATTCGCAGATCGTAATCGGCGCCGTGCAAGACGATTTCCTTTGTTTCGAACGCTCGACGCAATGGCTCCAGATCGATATTGGCCAGTGGATCAACGATATAATCGCAAACAGTCCGCGCAGATTCATGACCTGGGGACACGCTTTGGCCGGCATCAGAGACGCCAACTACGGCATCAGGCGCGGGGACGCTGATTTGAAGCAAACAAAGTTTTTCCCGATACGAATGCAGACTATCGGCTTCGGTATCGACCGCGACACGATCGGCAGGTTCGATTTGCTCAATTAGACTTGCGAGTCGCGCAGCGTCCGTAATCACGTTTCGCGTCAGCGCAATCCGCTCAAGAGCAATTCAGCGTTGGTTTTGGTCGCATGGAGGTTATCGATCAGCTTTTCCATCGCTTCGAGAGGCGGAAGCGCTGCCATGGTTTTTCGCAGCATCAACACGCGTTCCCATTCATCGGGATGATACAACAACTCCTCGCGCCGGGTCGCTGAGAGCATCGGGTGGATAGCCGGATACAGCCGTTTTTCCTGGAGAGCGCGATCAAGGTGCAATTCCATATTGCCGGTGCCCTTAAATTCTTCGAAAATCAATTCATCCATTCGACTGCCGGTTTCGGTCAAAGCGGTCGCGAGCACTGTCAAGCTGCCACCTTCTTCCACGTTCCGCGCTGAACCGAAGAATTTCTTTGGCTTGGTCAGTGCCTTCGCCTCCACTCCGCCCGACATGATTCGTCCCCTTCCCGGCTGCAGATTGTTGTACCCGCGCGAAAGCCGTGTGATACTGTCAAGTAGAAGCACCACGTCCTGTTTCATTTCCATGAGACGTTTAGCGCGCTCCATGACCATCTCTGCTACTTGCACGTGTCGCTGCACGCTTTCGTCAAAGTTGGAGTGATAAATCTGGCAGTCGACTTCCCGCTCCAGGTCCGTCACCTCTTCCGGCCTCTCGTCCACCAAAAGTAATATCAGAACCACCTCAGGATGATTTACCCGAATCGCTTTGGCGATTTCCTTTAGCAGGATGGTCTTGCCCACTCGCGGTGGCGCGACGATAAGTCCGCGCTGGCCGCGTCCCAGCGGTGTCAGCAAATCCACCGCGCGCGCGGTAATTGAATTCGTCTTGGGATTTTCCAGAATGATCCTACCCTGCGGGAACTGAGGCGTTAGCTTGTCAAAATCGGTCGGCTCCGTCCATTCTTCGGCCGCATGGCCCTCAATCCTTGTGACTTTCTCGAGAGAGAGGAACTTCCCGCGCTGGCCGGGCAATTGCACAGCCCCCGCGATCTTTTGGCCGGGCCGCAAATGATGCTGCTCGATGAGCGCGCGAGAGACGCAGACATCCTCAGGGACAGGTAAAAAGTTCAATTTCGGCCAACGCAACATGGCGAACGAATCGCCCACCTGGTCGAGGAAACCTTCCGCGGTGACAGTAGCGCCACCGGCTAATGCCGCCCGGAGAATATCGAGAATATGCTGATGACGCGAGCGGGCGGGGTGCAGATAGACGTCCAAATCCTGCGCCAGTGCCTCGACCTTTTCGCCCGAGGACTCTTGAAGCTCGTTTAGGTCAAGCGCAAGATCCGTTTTTGATTTGCGCTCTTCATTGGAGCGCGTCCCCATTGAGTGAGGCGCCTCAGCCGAGCTTTGACTGTGGGCAGTCGACACTTCTGCCTCCATAGTCTCCGTCTGCGAGGTCGAGCCTTTTAGCTTTTCTTCCATGATTGCTCTTGCCAAAGCGCGAGAAGCTCCTTCGCTTGCTCCATGAGTGTCGCATGGTCGCCGTTATTCCAGACGACGTGATCCGCTCGCTTGATTTTCTCCTCCAAGGGCATTTGTGAGTTAATCATTTGTTCGGCTACCGAGGCTTTTAGAGATTTTCGCTGCGCCAACCGGTCTAACTGGACCTTTCGCGAGCAGGCGACCACGACCACTTGTTCGCACAACGTCTCGCCACCGGTTTCATAAAGAAGTGGAATGTCAGCAAAGAAAAAGTCGGGAGAATTACGATGCTTTTTCGCCTCCGCAATCCACTGGCGACGAATCCGAGGGTGAAGAATTTGTTCGAGCACGCGTCTTTTAGTCGCGTCTGTAAATACTATCGCCCGAAGTATCGTTCGATTCAAGTCCCCATCTGGCGAAAAAACGTCGCTGCCAAACTGACCGAGGATTTCCTGTTTCACTTCGGGAAGTTCGACAAGTGAACGCGCTGCCTCATCGGCATCGAAGAATTTCGCCGCCGGCACAATCTCGCGCAGGCAGTCACAAAACGTGCTTTTGCCTGTCGAGATTCCGCCCGTGATTCCGATCGCAGGCATGGCGCGACCGTCACCGCGGGGTGATGCCTTCGGCAAGATCAACATTAAATGTTTGTTTCATCTTCGTTGCGCCGAAAGTTAACTCCGCTGTGTAATCTCCGGCTGGGAGAAGCCGCTTGGGATCGTCACCGCCGTATTCAGCAATTACGTCTTTTGACGGCCGCAGGTCCCAGTTCAATCGGGTAAAGCCCGGCGTGCCCGGCGCTTTTAGATTCGCGACCGGCTGGCCGGTCGATTTGGTCACGACAATTTTAATTTCGTCGCCGGTAAACTCTCGCACCCAGACCGTGAACAGCGCTCCCTCGGGTGGATTCTGGCCGCGATAAATTCCCTTGCCATTCGAATCGACAAATCCAGGCTGAAGATAAGCGCCGGTAAGCGAGCGCACGCTAAACAATTGAGCCGGTTTGGACGCAATCTCCGGTGTGAAATCGCGAAACGGGATCGTGTCGTCAAGGATGGCAATGCTTCGGCCATGTGTTGCGATCACAAGGTCTGACGTTCGCGGATGAATCTGGATATCATCCACGCGTACCGAAGGAACATCGCCAATGCGCACCCAATGCGCGCCTTGATCGAACGACGCGAATAGTCCGAAGTGCGTACCCGCGTAAAGTAATTTTGAATTGACCGGATCTTCGCGGACCACTTCAACTGGATCGCCTTGCGGAAGATCGCCTGTGACAGATTGCCATGTTTTTCCCAGATCAGCGGTACGCAAGATCAAGGGGCGATCATCACCCGTGCGATAGGCGTTGATCGCAACGTAGGCCACATTCGCATCGATATTGGATGGCTCAATTCGCACGATCCATTGACCGTGCGCCGGCTCCGGCAAATTGCTCGTCAATTCAGTCCATTTGCCACCGTCATTCTCTGTAATCCAGAGCCGCCCATCATCCGTCCCCGCCCACAAAAGACCAGCGCGTTTCGGCGACTCGGCAAGCGAAAAGACGACCCCGTAATTTTCCGCGCCGCTTCCAGTGGCGTTTGTTTTAGTCGGATCGTTGTGCGTGAGGTCGGGACTGATCACGGAATATTTTTCCATCTGGTCGGTCAGCTTGAAGACGCAGTTGCCGCCAAGATAGATCACACCCGGTTTATGCCGGCTCATGATCAATGGTGAATTCCAATGGAAGCGATAGCGCGGCTGACCTTCGGCTGGTTCGGGTCGCAAACGGCGTATCTCGCCATTTCGCAAATTAATCCGATGAACTTCGCCCTGCTGACTTTCCGCATAAAAGGTGTCGCGATCGGCTGGATCGAACAGGACATAAAAACCATCGCCACCGGCAAGTGCGGTCCAATCGGAGTTGCGAATTCCTTCCTTACTCTGGACTCCACTCGGTCCCACCCAATTTTCGTTGTCCTGAAGGCCGCCCGCAATTCGGAAATACGGTTTCGTATCGTCGAGCGAAATCCGATAATATTCTCCCGAAGGAATCTTGTTCAGATGGTCCCAGTTTTTGCCGCCGGCGAAACTTTGATACACACCGCCATCCGTACCGAGCAGCAAACGCTGGCAAACTGGCGGTTTCGGCGGCTTGTTTTTATCTTCCGGTTTCGGCGGCTTCGGCGGCGGGGTTGTGCCGGACTGAATCGCGAGCGCATGACAATCCGGATGAATTTTCTCGCTTAGGTCTTCGCGGAAATTCTTGCCGCCATCATCAGACACCAGCAGGGCGAAGCCCAGAACATAAATGCGCTGATCATTTGCGGGATCAATGCGGATCTGGCTGAAATAAAATGGACGCGGATCCACGGCGCTCATGCGCGTCCATTTTTCCCCTCCATCATCGGATCGAAAAACGCCGCCGGTCTTACTGCGCAGATCATCCAGCCTGCCAAATCCTCCTTCGTAACTTTGCACGACTGCCATCACGATCCTCGGGTTTGTTGCGCTGATCGCCAGCCCGATGCGCCCCGTTTGCGCGGGCAAACCGCCGCCGAGCTTCTTCCAAGTCGTGCCACCGTCAGTGCTCTTGAAAATTCCCCCGACATCTTCCCCGTCAGTCATGCTCAGGCCGGAAGTGAAACTCCATGGTGTGCGTTGTCGTGCATAAAGCGCAGCGTAAACTGTCGCCGCGCTCGTTGGATCGATCATCACGTCGCCACACCCCGTGCGCGCGTCGTGTGGAGCAGCTGCTTTCAAAATCAGTTTCCATGTTTTGCCCGCGTCACTAGTCTTGAACAATCCGCGCTCGCCGCCCTCCGCCCACAGGTTACCCATAGCAGCGGCGTATGCGACGTCCGGTTTTTTGGGATCGACAACAACGCGCGCAATGGTACGGCTGTTTTTCAATCCGACGTTCTGCCACTTCTCTCCGCCATCGGTCGACCGATAAACACCATCGCCCCAGTCGGACGAATTCCGATCGTTCGCCTCCCCGGTTCCCACCCAAATCACATCTGAATCCGATGGCGCAACCGCAACCGCACCAATCGAGAGCACCGGTTGTTTGTCGAAGATTGGTTCAAAACTAACGCCGTTGTCGTTTGTTTTAAAAACGCCGCCGTGTCCGAGGCCGACATAAAAAATAAACGGATTTCGCGGATCAATCGCAATGTCCGAGACCCGACCACCCATCACGGCCGGTCCAATCGAGCGCGCTTTCAGATTCTTGAAGAGTACATCGGTTAGATTGGGTGGAGTCGGTGAAGGAGTCGATGTCACCGAAGACGACAACAGCGCGTTTGGAGAAGACGAAGCCGTAGGCGATGGGCTGGCAATCGGGGTACTGCGTGACGGCGTTTGCTCTTGTGCCGTCAAAATCGAAATCGACAAAATCCAAGCGAACAGCGCGCAGAAAAAGCCAGATCGAGTAGTCATAGGCAGCAGACTTTATCTAACGCCGTCATCTTGGCGATGTCGGAAATACGCGACATTAAAGGCCGCCGCCTCGCGAACAACAACAATGGTACCGTCGCCGTGTTGAGCAACAGCTCTAGACTGACGGCGGCGGTTTGCGATGCGCGGAATCGCTGCAAGGTTGTAACTCTCGCAACTCATTTTAAATCTCTTATGACACAGCCAGTTTTGGAAGGAAAAGTCGGCCTCGTTTTCGGGGTGGCAAACAAGCGTAGCATCGCGTGGGCGATCGCAAAAGCGTGGGCGACCGCCGGTGCACGCTTGATTTTCAATTATCAAGGGGAACGACTGAAGGAAAATGTCGAGGAATTGGTGAGCGAGTTTGGAGAGAACATTCCGTTGTTTCCCTGCGACGTTTCCAGCGATGATGAGATCAGAGCATTCTTCGAAAACGTGCGAGGGCAAACCGACCGTGTCGATTTGATGCTTCACTCGCTTGCGTTCGCGCCGCGGGAAGCGTTGGAAGGCGATTTTGTCAGTACAACGCGCGAAGCGTTTCGCGTAGCGCACGATATCAGTGCATACTCGCTCGTGGTGCTCGCTCGCGAAGCAGCCCCCTTGATGACAAACGGCGGCAGCATCGTGGCCATGACTTACTACGGATCAGAAAAGGTCGTGCCGCACTACAATGTAATGGGCGTGGCCAAGGCCAGCCTCGAAGCGAGCACGCGTTATCTTGCCTACGACCTCGGCCCGAAAAAAATTCGGATAAACTGCATTTCTGCCGGACCGGTTCAAACGCTGGCTGCGCGTGGCATCAGCGGCTTCACGTCGATGTTGAAGCATTATCAGGACCGCGCGCCTTTGAAACGCAGCTGTGACCCGGCCGAATTAGGCGCCACCGGAGTCTTTCTTGCCAGCGATGGAGCCGAGGCAATAACCGGCCAGGTCATCTATGTTGATGGCGGGTATCAAATAATGGGAATGTGACTGAGATCCTCGTCTTACTCTTGCTCATGCTCTTCCTCATCGAATCATGGAACTGCGCTCCCGGCGGTCAAGCCCTTCGATCGTAATGATCCGGTGATTGCACGAATCTGGCATGGCTGGACGAAGCTAGCTGACGCGAAGACGTACGGGAACATGCTGCGCGACGAAATCTTCCCGAGCATTGCTGCGCGAAACATCAAAGGCTATCACGGCGCAGAGTTGTTCATCCGCGAGGATGAGAATGAAACCGAATTCGTCACGTTGCTTCGATTTGATTCAATGGATGCGGTAAAAGAATTCGCCGGACCCGATGAGACCAAGCCAATGATTTTTCCGGGAGTCGAAAAACTCATTACGCGGATGGAACCGGCTCGGCATTATCGAATCGCGCTCTGAGCATCGAATGTTAGCTGTCAGCCTGACTTGCAAGGCGGGTTGCCATCCTGCCCGTTTCCAGGCTGGGAGTCTGGCGACTGAATCAGCCCAGCCGACATCCGAACTCACTGATGCTCGCGCTCCTAATCAAATGACAAACTGTCGAGCACCATTACGATCACGAGCATGAGTCTGGCTGATAGGCTCCGCCAATTGTTGCGCAGTGACGCCGTCGTTGACGACGGCGAGGCGCTTAAAGCCCACAGCGGTGACAAGTGGTTCGCGGCTCACGAACCGGATGCCGTCGTTTTTGCAACATCGACGAGTGATGTCACTAAACTGCTTAAGTTTGCATCGAGCGAGAAAATTCCGGTCACAGCGCGCGGTGGCGGCTATGGATACGTGGGCGGGTGTGTTCCGGCGCGCGGCGGAATTGTTCTGTCGTTGTCGCAGATGAATCGGATCACACAAATCAGCTTCTCCGACGCAGTTGCGATTGTTGAACCAGGAGTCTTTACCGCCGATCTAAAAGCAGCGGTGCGTGCACAAAAATTATTTTATCCGCCGGACCCCGCGAGCATGAAAAATTGCACCATTGGCGGAAATGTCGCTACGAATGCAGGCGGACCGCGTTGTTTGAAATATGGTGTTACCCGAAATTACGTAATCGGCCTCGAAGTGGTGCTGGCCGATGGCGAAGTGCTGCGAACAGGCGGTCGTGTGCACAAGAACAAGACGGGGTTCGATCTGATCGGGCTCTTCGTTGGTTCCGAAGGGCTCCTTGGCGTGGTGACCGAAGTCACCCTGCGTTTGCTTCCGCTTCCACCTGCGCGTGCAACCTTGTCCGCTGCGTTTGCGACTGCCGCGAAAGCTGCCGAAGCGGTGCAAGCAATTTTTGCGGCGGGATTCTTGCCTTGTTCACTGGAAATCGCCGATCATTTCACGTTGGAAGCGGCGCGACGCGATCTGGGAAAAATGCTTGTGCCCGAGGGGAACGCACATCTGCTCGTCGATCTCGATGGACAAGAGGAAAGTGTCTGCGCCGAATCTTCAGCGATTCATAAATTGCTGGAGAAAAGAAAACCGAATGTGCTTGAGATGGCGATCGGTGAGGCCGATTGCGAAAAACTCTGGGCTCTGCGTCGGCAATTCAGCAATTCACTTCGCGCGACCGGACTGACGAAGTTAAATGAGGATGTGGTCGTCCCGCGCAGTCGTCTCGTCGATCTGATGGAATTCGCGGAGACGTTGCAGACTAAATATGGATTTCCGATCGCTTGCTTTGGTCACGCCGGGGACGGCAACATCCACGTCAACATCATGGCGGAACGGTACAATCGCGACGCAACAGTGCGCGAAAAAGTCGAGCACGCGCTGGACGATCTCTTCGCACAAGTCCTGGCCTGGGGTGGCGTCATTACAGGCGAACACGGGATCGGTTTGGCTAAAAAACGCTGGTGGCCGGACGCGACCAGCGGCGTTGCGCGCGAGTTGCATCGTCGGCTCAAACAAGCGCTCGATCCAAACGGAATTTTAAATCCGGGAAAATTTGTTGACTAATCTGAATCCGTATCGACATTGGCCGAGCATTTTACGGCGCATCCAAATTCGCCTCGACTGACGCGCATCCGCGTCCTCGTGAACGAAGATAAAGAAAGATGCACTTCTTCCTTTTTCGCGCTGGCTTAACAACACACCAATGAAACCAGGAAAAATTACCCACACGATTGCGGTCATCCTTTCGTCGATTTCATCTCTTTTTGCACACGGCACGGGCGAAAAAGCGGAACCGGCCAAAACAAAATTCAGCAAAAAATCCGACAAATCGGAAGAGGATCGTTCGAGCGGCGCGACTTCAATCTCATTTATACCGGGACAATTATTCAAAGCGCAATCGGAGACCGCACACCGCTACTCGTGGAAAAGCCAAATCGTCACCACCGTTTTTTGGATTGGTGAACAAGCGAGCGGAAATAATCTGGTGCCGAATCGCACGAGTTCATGGGACAAACAATGGACAAAGAACTACGGCGGCTTTGACGACCCGAATCCCGCGCGTCGCAGCAATTACATTCCGGTGAAATTCACACCTAGGCAGAATCCATTCTACTGCGCTCTTCCCTATAACGATAAGGCTCGGACGGGCCATCGACCGGAAGCGTCGCGCGTTGTTCCCTGGTTTCAAGAAGCTTACCAGGGCCCCGCTGTTTCTACTTGCAAAGATCGATGGATCGCCATTCGCAAGGGCAACCGCACTGTTTATGCGCAATGGGAAGACGCCGGCCCGTTCCGCACCGATCACTGGCAATACGTGTTCGGCAACGAACGGCCGAAACCAAACTTGAACAAGGGAGCAGGCCTCGACGTTTCGCCTGCCGTGCGAGATTACCTCGGATTAAATGAAACGGATGTAACCGACTGGAAGTTTGTAGAATTCAAAGAAGTGCCGCGCGGCCCGTGGTCAACGCACGGCGAAAACAACACGTTTGTGATTACCGATCGCAAAAAAGGCAAAGCACTGGCGGAAAAATTACCGCCTAAAATGTTTGCCCGCTAAAAAGGCTGTTCGGACGCCTAGGAAAAATTTTCCGCCGCGATCGCAAGACCAGGTCGGCGGCGACCGCGACTCAATCCACGCGATCACCAACCGCTAACCGATTCCACAAGAGTATGCGGAATCGCCGATTGGCTCGCCAGTCTTGGTCGATCTGCATCGTACTCGCACTTGGCGTCGCCGCCGACGCCGGCACACTTCTCACGGGCGAGGCAGCGATGGGCGATTGGACAAGCGATGCGCCCGGGGTCCGACGCAAAATCACCGTCCAGGACTTGCCACAGCCAAGTTCGAATATTCTGGCAATTAACCGGGCTCACGTCGTTGATCGGCCTGCGAACGCTCAGCCTCGGGTTCCACCCGGTTTTAGGGTCGAATTGTACGCCAGTTGTTTCCGCGATCCGCGTTTTCTGCTCACGGCGCCCAATGGCGACATCTTCGTCGTGGAAAGTCGGGCAAATCGAATCAAGACGCTGCGCGATTCCAAAGGCAGCGGAAAACCGGACATCGTCGAAACATTCGTCGAACACGGTTTGAACAAGCCGTTTGGGATCGCATTTTATCCGCCGGGGAAGGATCCTCAGTATTTGTACGTCGCTAATACCGAAGGGATAATTCGATTTCCGTATCGTAATGGCGATCTCAAAGCGCGCGGACCCGCGCAACAACTGGCTGCTCATCTTTCCCCGGGCGGGTTGTTGCGGGGCGGCGGACACTGGACGCGTGACATCGTGTTCTCGCCGGATGGCAAAAAGATGTACGTATCGATCGGTTCACGCTCGAATGTTTCCGATAAAGCCGCGGAAGAAAATCGCGCTCGCATCTTCGAGTTTAATCCCGATGGCACCGGGCAAAGGGTTTACGCGTGGGGCATTCGCAACGCTGTCGGGATCGCATTTCGTCCTGGCACGAACGAACTCTGGATGAGCACAAACGAACGAGACGAGATCGGCGAAGATCTGCCTCCCGACTACATCAGCACTGTGCGTCCCGGCGGTTTTTATGGCTGGCCGTGGTTTTACATTGGCAATCATCCTGATCCGCGCCACAAAGGAAAGCATCCTGAGCTTGCCGACAAGGTCGTTGTCCCAGATGTGCTTGTGCAGGCGCACTCGGCATCACTCAATTTGTGTTTCTCCAACGGCGACCAATTTCCATCTGAATACAAAGGCGACATCTTTGCCGCGTTTCACGGTTCATGGAACCGCATGAAACGCACCGGTTACAAGGTCGTGCGTGTGCCTTTCGATCATTCCACCGGCAAAGTGCGCGGCGAATACGAAGACTTCGTAACAGGTTTTGTTACGTCGGAAGGGAAGGTTTGGGGCCGCCCGGTGGGAGTTACCGTCGCGAAGGACGGCAGCCTTTTCATCAGCGACGACGGGAACGGCACCATCTGGCGTGTGAGCTACGCCAGATGATTCGGAAACCCCGCCAAAAGAACATTGCCGGTCGCTGTGTTGCGCATAATCTGCCATAGCGCGGCATGAAGATTGGTTTTGCTCAAATTAACCCCACTGTCGGGGATTTGAGAGGAAACTGCGAACTGATCATCGGCGCTTATCAGCGGCTGGCCGCCGCAGGCGCAGAATTAGTAATGACGCCCGAACTGGCAATCACCGGTTACCCGCCCCAGGATCTGATTTTTAAATCGCGATTCGTCCCGGAAAACCTTGCGGTACTGGACAAATTACAGGCTCGTATTGGAAACGCCCCGTTGCTGGTCGGATTCGTGGATCGAAATCATGGACGCGGCAAACCGTTTCATAACGCTGCCGCTTTACTCGAGCGCGGCAAACCGATCCGCAAAACGTACAAGTCACTTTTGCCTACGTACGATGTTTTTGATGAGGACCGTTATTTTGAGCCGGCGACGCGTGTCGAGCCATTTGAGGTGCAAGGGAAGAAAATCGGTGTGACCATTTGCGAGGACATCTGGACGGACGAGTATCTGCCGCGACCGCTTTACGACGTCGAACCGGCGCGCAGCCTCGTGGAGCAAGGGGCAGAGATTATTCTGAATCTGAGCGCGTCACCATTTCGTCTGGGAGCGCCTGCGTGTCGCCTTGAGATGATCGCGGCGCAGGCCCGCACGTATCACCGGCCGATCTGCTATTGCAACGCCGTCGGAGGTAACGATCAACTGATCTTCGATGGAAACTCGATTGCTGTGAATGCTTCGGGCGATTCTATCGCGCAGCTGGCGGCATTCCGTGAAGACGAGAAGATCGTCGATACGGGTTCGATCCACGCGATCGAATTTCGCGAAGCCAAAACGCCGGAACAACTTTTCGCTGCGCTTTCGCTTGGGCTTGGCGATTATTGTCGCAAATGCAACTTCCGTTCCGCAGTTCTAGGCCTAAGTGGCGGAGTCGATTCTGCAGTCACCGCAGTCATCGCCGTCGAATCTCTGGGAGCTGAGAATGTAACCGGGGTTTCCATGCCGAGCCCGTACTCGTCGCGCGGTAGCATTGATGACGCGCGCGGTCTCGCCCGTAGCCTTGGGATCAAATTTCTCGAAATTCCCATCACCGAGTTCAAGATTTTCAAAGGGCAGTTTAAGGAGATTTTCAAAGGCCTGCCGGAAAACGAGACAGAAGAAAACATGCAGCCGCGCTTGCGCGCGATGACCTTGATGGCGCTCTCGAATAAGTTCGGCGACCTCGTGCTTAGTACTGGCAATAAGAGCGAGCTGTCCGTGGGTTATTGCACGCTGTACGGTGACATGGCGGGCGGCCTGGCCGTGATTAGTGATGTGCCGAAGACCATGATTTACGAGTTGGCGCGCTGGATGAATCGTAATCTCGAGGTCATCCCGAAATCCACAATCGAAAAACCGCCGAGCGCAGAGTTGAAACCAAATCAAAAGGACCAGGACACACTACCGCCTTATGATGTTCTCGATGAGATCCTGCAGCTTTACGTGGAAGAAAACCTGAGCGCGCGGGACATCATTGCGCGCGGATTCGACGAGAAAACAGTACGCTGGGTGCAGCGCCGCGTCGACCTAAACGAATACAAGCGGGAGCAAGCCGCGCCGGGACTGAAAGTAACAAGCCGCGCCTTTGGGATGGGCCGCAAGATGCCGATTGCGCAGAAGTACGTGGATTAAGCGAATATCGTACACCCTGCAGGAATCGGACCTGCAACTCAGTGTTTTAAGCAGCTTTGCCGATGCGCGCTACATAGCGGGTGACAGAGGTACCGGCTTAGAAGAGGCCGAGC
>Ga0193730_1000169_pt1 | contig 20787 bp, 19 predicted proteins | sample U1a1metaG_FD_144919 | JGI IMG/M metagenome (GOLD analysis project Ga0193730, IMG submission 144919) | Soil microbial communities from a riparian zone of the East river system, Colorado, United States - U1a1 | ecosystem: Environmental > Terrestrial > Soil > Riparian zone | place: USA: East River...
GCGACCCGACCGTCTGGACGGGCTCAGGCGAGGAGAAGTGGCTCGGCTGGCTCGACGAGCCGCAGCGGATGCGCGAGCGGATCGGCGACCTGCAGCGGTTCGCCGACGAGGTCGGTTCGCCAGGCGTGATCGATACCTTCGTCCTGCTCGGTATGGGCGGCTCGAGCCTGGCGCCGATCGTGCTGAGGCAAAGCTTCGGCGAGGGCTCGCTGTCTGTGCTCGACACGACGCATCCCGCGGCGATCCGGCACTCGGTCGAGGCGCTCGATTTCGACCGCACGTTGTTCATCGCCTCGTCGAAGTCCGGGACGACGCTGGAGACGCGGTCGCACCTCGACTTCTTCTGGGAGCAAAACGGCGGGCGCGGCGAGTTCTTCGTCGCGATCACCGACCCTGGCTCGGAGCTCGAAGGCCTTGCCCGCGACCGCGATTTTCTCGAGGTCTTCGCGGGCGAGCCGACGATCGGCGGGCGCTACTCGGCGCTGTCGCCGTTCGGGATGGTGCCGGCGGCGCTGCTCGGGGTCGATCTCGATCGCCTGCTCGAGCGCACCGCGGAGATGGTCGAGGCGTGCAGGTTCGCCGAAGGGAACCCAGGCCTGGAGCTCGGACAGCAGCTCGGCGAGGGTTGGCGCGCCGGCCGGGACAAGGTTTGCATCGACGAGACCGCGGGCGGCTTCGGCCTCTGGGCCGAGCAGCTGATCGCCGAGTCGACAGGGAAGGACGGCAAGGGGCTCGTGCCCGCGCCGGGCGAGTCTCCCGACGGCCCGGACCGCCAGCGCGGCGAGGTGCGGCTGGAAGATCCGTACGAGCTCGGCCAGGAGTTCTTCAGGTGGGAGTTCGCGGTCGCCGTTGCGGGCTCGTACCTCGAGATCAATCCCTTTGACCAGCCCAACGTCCAGGCGGCGAAGGACAAGACCAACGAAGTGCTCGCCGGCGGCGACGTGGAGCTCGAGCCGGAATCTTCCCCCGAGGAGCTGTTCGCGCAGGCAAAAAAGGGCGACTACGTCGCGATCCAAGCATTCATCGACCCGAGGCAGGAGCCGAAGTTGCAGCCGCTGATCGAGCGGGCTCGCCAGGAGACGGAGTGCGTCGTCACCCATGGCCTGGGGCCGCGTTACCTGCACTCGACGGGCCAGCTGCACAAGGGGGGGCCGAACACGGGGCTCTTCCTGCAGGTCGTTGACGACCAGGGCGAGGAGCTCCCGATCCCAGGCAAGCCCTTCGGGTTCGCGCGGCTGATTCGCGCGCAGGCGGCAGGTGACTTCGCATCACTCAAGGAGCGCGGCCGCCGAGTCGCGCGCATCCGACTGGAGGACATTTAATGGCGACCCCCTCCCGCCCGCCTCGCACTTTCTGGCGGGCTGCAAACCGGCGCCTCGCGGCGTCCTCAGTCGCGTTCGTAGCCTCCGGCTACGAACGCTCCCTGCGTCCTTGCGACGCTTGGTTTTCGCTGCCAGAAAGCACGATTCGGTCGGGAGGTGATCTCTGATGCAACTCGGAATGATCGGCCTCGGCCGAATGGGCAATGGGATGACCGAGCGCTTGACCGAGGGCGGTCATGACATCAAGACCTATGACCCGAAGGTGGAATCCACCGCAGGCTCGCTCGAAGAGCTTGCACGGCAGCTCGACAAGCCGCGGGCGGTCTGGATGATGATCCCGGCCGGCAAGATCACCGAGGACACGTTCCAGCAGCTGCTCGGGATCCTCGATGAGGGCGACACGATCGTCGACGGCGGCAACTCGAACTTCCGCGATTCGAAGCGCCGCTATGGCGAGGCGCAGCAGAAGAGCATCCACTTCGTCGACGTCGGCGTCTCCGGCGGGATCTGGGGACTCGAGGTGGGCTTCTGCCTGATGGCCGGCGGCGACGACGAGCCTGTCGGGCGCCTGGAGCCGATCCTGGAGACGCTTGCGCCCGAGGACGGCTATGCGCATGTCGGCCCGAGCGGGGCCGGACATTTCGTGAAGATGATCCACAACGGGATTGAGTACGGGCTGATGCAGTCGTACGCCGAGGGATTCGAGGTCATGGAGCATTCCGAGTACAACCTCGACCTGCACGAGATCTCCGGCATCTGGCGGTACGGCTCCGTCGTCCGGAGCTGGCTACTCGAGCTGCTTCACTCGGCTTTCGAGCAACACGGCAACGAACTCGACGACATCGCCCCCTACGTCGAGGACTCCGGTGAGGGCCGCTGGACGCTGGACGAGGCGATCAAGATGAGCGTGCCCGCCCCGGTGCTCGCCGCCTCGCTCTTCGCCCGCTTCGCTTCTCGTGACGAGAACAAGTTCTCGGCCAAGGTCGCAGCGGCGCTCCGTAACCAGTTCGGCGGTCACGCGATTCGCGCGGTCGAAAAGGCGAAGGCGAGCCCCGACCCGCGGTGATGGCCATCGCGGAAGATCAACGTATGGAAAACCCGTTGCTGGAAGGGCTGCACCTCTCGCGCCGGCCCGAGCCCTGCGCGATGGTCATCTTCGGCGCCTCGGGCGATCTGACCAAGCGCAAGCTCTTCCCGGCGCTGTACTCGCTCGCCCTACGCCAGCTTCTGCCCGAGAAATTCGGCATCCTCGGCGTCGCCCGGTCCGAGGAGACCGACGACGAGTTCCGCGAGCGGATGAAGGCTGCGGTGCAGGAGTTCGGCCGCGACAGCTTCCGGGACGATGTCTGGGAGGGGTTGGCGGAAGGAATGCACTACGTGTTCGGGGAGGACAAGCTCGCCGACGCGCTGCGGGAGTTCGAGGAGCGCCGTGGAACGGGGGGCAACCGGGTCTACTACCTCGCCGTGCCTCCTCCCGCGTTCGGGCCGATCGTCGACTGGACCGGTAAGCACAAATCAAAGAAGGGGTGGACGCGCCTGATCGTCGAGAAGCCGTTCGGGCACGACCTGGAGTCGGCGCAAGAGCTGAACGCGCTTCTTCACAAGCATTTCGACGAGAGCGAGATCTTCCGGATCGACCACTATCTCGGCAAGGAAACCGTTCAGAACATGCTGGCGCTCCGGTTCGCGAACGGGATCTTCGAGCCGATCTGGAACCGTCAGTTCATCGATCACATCCAGATCACGGTCGCCGAGACGCTCGGGATCGAAGGGCGCGCCGACTACTACGAGCAGGCCGGAGCGATCCGCGACATCTTCCAGAACCATCTGCTGCAGCTGATCGCGCTAACGGCGATGGAGCCGCCGATCGACTTCACCGCTGATTCCGTCCGGAACGAGAAGGTCAAGGTGCTGAAGGCAATCCATACGCCTGGGCCCAAGCATGTCGTGCGCGGGCAGTACGGTCCCGGCTACATCGAAGGCCAGGGGGTCCCGGGTTACCGGGAGGAGCCGGGCGTCGACCCGAACTCGATGACGGAGACGTTCGTCGCCGCGAAGCTCTTCGTCGACAACTGGCGGTGGGCCGACACCCCGATCTACGTCCGGGCCGGCAAACGGCTCGCGCGCCGTGAGACGACGATCGCGATCCAGTTCAAGCGCGCGCCGCACCCCCCGTTCGAGGAGGCCGCCGCCGAAGGCCTGCGACCGAACGTCTTGCTGATCCACATCCAGCCGGACGAGGGCGTCTCCCTCGCGATCGGGGCGAAGGTCCCCGGCCAGGGGCTGCAGATCCGGACCGTCCACATGGACTTCCTCTACGGCGGAGCATTCCGTACCGACTTGCCGGAGGCTTACGAGCGGCTGCTGGTCGACTGCATGCGCGGCGATGCGTCCCTGTTCACGCGCGAGGACGAAGTGATCGAGCAGTGGCAGCTCGTAGACGCGATTGTCGCCTTCTGGCGGCGAGACCGGCCGTCGTTCCCGAACTACGCAGCGGGGACATGGGGGCCGCCGGGATCGGACGAGTTGCTGCACCGCGACGGGCGCTCATGGCGACGACACTAGAAACGGTCTCGGCGATCGAGGCGAAGCTCGCGGCGCTCCGCCTCGGCGATGAGGGCTCCCGCCTCCGCACGAACGTGATGACGCACATAGCGTGGGTGCCCGAGGAATGGGTCGAGGCGGCCGAGGATGTTCTCGTCGGGCTCGCGGAACGGCATCCGTCGCGCACGATCGTGCTCTTTCCCCAGTCGGGTGGCCAAGGTCTCGAGGGGAAGGTCGAGTCCGAGTCCTTTCCGATGAGCGAGGGCCTGATCGTCTGCACGGACACGATCCGCATCCGGCTGCACGGGACGGGCGCCGAGCACCCGACGAGTGTCGTCGAGCCGTTACTCATCTCCGATCTGCCTGTCTTTCTGCGCTGGCGGGGGTTGCCTTCCTTCGGCGAGTCGGCTTTCGAGGAGCTCACGGGCGTCGCGGACCGGCTGATCCTGGACAGCACCGAGTGGCCTGGCCTGCCCAAGCCCTACGCGGAGATGGCCGAGCTCTTCGACCGCGTCGCGGTCTCGGACATCGCGTGGGCGCGGACGAGCCGGTGGCGATCGATGCTCGCCTCGCTCTGGCCCGGGATCGCGAACGTACAGCGGATCAGGGTCACCGGTACAGAAGCGCAGGCGAACCTGCTCGCCGGCTGGCTTCGCTCGCGCCTGCGCCGTTCGATCGGGCTCGAGCACGAACCTTCCGACAAGCTCGTCGGCGTCGAGCTCGACGGGGAGCCCGCGCCGTTCCCGCCCGGCGATCCACCGTTGCCGGCGGATCTGCTCTCGGACGAGCTCGACAAGTTGATCCGCGACCCGGTCTACGAGGCTGCGGTGCTCGCTGCTGTGACGTAGGCCCGAGCGGCGGCGTATAGAGACCGTGAAAGCGGAGCAACAGAGCTTCGCCGCCATCGCCGAGCAACACCTCGACGACGTTCTCGCCTATCTCGTGTACCTGACCGCTGACCACTCCCTCGCCGAAGACCTAACGGTCGAGACCTTCGAGCGCGCGCTTCGCCGCTGGGGCCGCTTCGATCCTCGGCGCGGCGGCGCGCGCACCTGGCTCTGCCAACTCGCGCGCTCGGCCGCTCTCGATCACTTTCGCTCCGAGGCTCGGCGCTTGCGCCGTGAAGATCGGTACGCGGTAAGCGAGCTGCGCGAGGTGCCGCCCCCGAGCTTCGGCGAAGGTCTCTCCACCGAGCTCGAGCACGCGCTTGCAGAGCTGTCCCGGGCAGAACGCGAAGTCGTCGCGCTGCGGGTCGTGCTCGAGCTCGACGGTGAGACTGCCGCCCGGGTGCTGGGAATCAGTCCGAGCGCGTGCTCGACGCGATTGAGCCGTGCGCTCCAGAAGCTGGAAAGGATGGTGAGCGCTGATGCTGTCGCCTGAGCTCGCGCTGGAGCTGCGCTCGGCGCGGCCTGTCGCCTCGGCGGAGTTGCAGGAGCGCGTCCATGCAGTGGCCGCGCAACCCTCGCCGGAGAGGCGCCACTTCACGTTCCGGTTCAAGCGCGCGGTGCTGGTCGCGGCTCCGGCAGCGCTAGCACTCGCCGTCGGGGGTGCGCTCGTCCACGGACTTGTGAACTCGGGGCCGCCGCCTCGGGTCAGCGCCGGGTCGAAGCAGCCTTCCGTCCTCACCCCGACTGTCGCCGGCGCCCTGGGCTCGCGTTCGGCCCCGGAAGGCTTCCGCGCGGCGATTCCGAGCGCCGGAGGCCGGCTCCAGCAGTACGCCGCCTCGTTGCGAGTCCAGGTGAAAGACCTCGGTGCGCTCTCGGATGCAACGAAGCGCGCGATGCGGTTTGCCCGCTTGCTGGGGGGCTACGTCGCCTCGGTCCAGTACAGCGCGCCGAAGAACGGTCACGGCGGCGCCTCGATCATCGTCCGGGTGCCGGTCGACCGGGTTCAGGACGCGATCGAGGAGTACTCCGGGCTCGGAACGATCCTCTCACAGCACGTGGCGATCCTCGATGTGACCAAGGCGGTTCAAGAGCAGGCGAGGGAGATCGCACGCCTGCAGGCCGACATCGCGCGGCTCGAAGCGGGCGGGGTGACCCCGGACGAGCGGCCGCGGTTAAACGCCGAAAAGGCGCGGCTCGACTACCTGACGAAGCGCAAGGCGGCGACGGTTCGCCGGGCACAGTTCGCGCGGGTCGCGCTCGAGCTGACGACGAAGCCGAAGCAGGCCGCGGCTTCCACGGGCCGCTTCGACCGGACGATGAGCGATGCCGGCGGCGTGCTCCTGCGGGAAGCCGAGATTCTTCTTTACGCGCTGATCGTCGCCGGGCCACTGCTGCTGCTCGGAGCGGGGCTCATCGCGGCCGGGCGGCTGCGAGACCGGCGCTTGTTCGAACGCAGTTAGGAGGGCTGAACGTCGCTCGTCGTCGGGGTGCGATGGTCGTTCCGAGGCAAGGACGCAGGGAGCGTCAATAGCAGGAAGCTATTGGCGCGACTGAGGACGCCGCCTCGGGCGAGCAGCGCGGCCCGACGGCACAGACTACGTTTCGCCAAGCCCTCCTAGTTAGCGAACAACGCGGAAGCTCGGCCGGGCGACGACGAGCTTCGTCGGGTCCGACCAGGACATCATCGGCTTGTTGCCGGGGATGAAGGCATTCATTCCGCGAACGCGGTAGTACCAGGTGCCAGGGCCGAGCGGTAGGACGTACGAGGTCGAGCTCGTCGGCGTCGTGGTCTTGCCGACAGCGGTGAAGGGGTAGGCCTTGTGGCCCCACTGCAGCTCATATTCGAAGGCACCGAGGGCGGGCTTCCAGGCCACGAGCGGCGGCCCGTAAAAGCGGGCGACGGACTTGTTGGCTGCGAACAGCTTGCCGTGAGGCGAGAGCCCGGAGGCGTACGCGCCCTGCTCGGCTGTCAGAGCCGGCTCGCTGACTTTGCCAAAGGTGAGGTAACGACCGGCCTGGCAGGCCTCCTGAGGGAGCTCTGTGTCGATGTAGTAGACCTTCCCGCCGAGCTGAACGACCGAGACCGGAACTGCGGTCCAGTAGTACCGGCCCTCTGGCCAGTCGGTGTCCCAGAGATCGACCTTGGCGCCGGTGACCGTTTGCGTCGGCGGTGCCGACGTGCCGCCACCACCATCGCCACCGCCGGCCGCGGCAACGGTTTCAGTAGACGCGTAAGAAAAGCCGTCGCTCATCTGGGTCGTACCCTCGGGGCCGTCTTTCAAGTAGCCGCCCAGAGCAGCAGCCAGGGAGACATCATCCTGAGGCAGCCCGAGCGGACCCGTGGGGCGCGGCGCATACGCCGGGCTGCCCACGATTGCGCCGCGGTAGACGATGTTGACGCAGTCGCGGTCGGTCGAGACATAGACGCGGAAGAGCGGGCCTGCGCCGTTGACGCCGACATCGCCGTTGAACGCGAATCCAGGCATCAGCCGGTGCGCCTGAGCGCCGAGCGCGTTGCTCGTCGTATCCGAGACGGCGGCCACCGGGGATAGCGGACCGACCGCGAACGGCGGGTTGTACGAGGTGTAAACAGGGCTCCAAGGCCCGAACGAGACCGCCGGCAGACCGTTGGTGGTCGCGCCATAGAGGTAGCGCTCGGGGCGCACGCGCCAGTGGACGACGCCGGTCCAGCTCGAGCTGTTGTGGAAGCTGTAGTACTCGCGCTCATCGGCGACGTTGGTCATCGTCGTGAAGACCTTGCCGACGTCGACGAACCAAACGTTGTACTGGGTTGCACCCGCAACGGGCGTCCAGCGGACGAGGCCCGGGTAGCTGGACATTGGCGCGGGAACGCTTCCCCAACGCATGTTGAAGCCGTACGGCGAGCTCCAGGGGCCGGCCCCCTTGCGTGTGATCGCACGAACGTGCGCGTACAGGGAATACGGGTTGCCGGTGATCCAGGGCAAGGCGATCGGGATCGAGACGACAGGGCCGCGCAGCTTGGTCTCGCTCCAGAGCATCGAGTTGTCGGTGAAGCGGGCGCTGGTCGCAAGCTCGAACTCGTAGCGTACGGCGCCGCGCACCGGTCGCCAGGCGAACGCGGGCGTGCGCGAGAACGTGTGGCCGGCCGGCTCGTCTGCCCGAAGCAGGAATGCCTTGACGCCTTTCGGCGAGGTGAGTTGGACGGCCGACGCCGGCTTCCCAGCCTGCGCCGAGCCGACCAGAAAGAGCGCGAGTAGGGACGCCACAAGTGAAAGCCGCATAGCCATCGAGGTATACGTCGGCAGCGGGCGCCCGCGGGGCGTCCCTCAATGGGGTGACGCGAGAATGCGCTCGAGAGTCGCTGCGGCGGCCAGAACGAGTGCATCCTGGCCGGTCGGAACCGCGAGCTGGACCGACGCCGGCAGGCCGTCTTCGGCGGGGCCGCAGGGCAGCGCCAGCGCAGGCCAGCCGACCAGGTTGAAAAGCGAAGTGAATCTGGTCAGGACCGTGCGCGTGCCCTCGCCGTAGCGAGGAGCCACGCACGGAAGAGTCGGAGTCAGCAGCAGGTCGAGCCCTTCGAGTGCGTCTCCGACCTCGTCGCGGTGGCGTTCGCGGACTCTCCGCGCGGCCTCGACCTCCGAGTCGGTCAGGGCCAGAGCGGCCTCCAGGGATTCGCGAACATCGTCTCCATAGTCCTCGGCTCGCTCCGGGAAGAGGCCGGCATGCGATTCGAGGGCCTCACGCCTGAAGAGGGGGCCCCATAGCTCCCGGTCCGGGAGCTCGAGCGCCACCTCGCGCCGGTTGGGGAAACGGCTCGCAGCCTCTTCGACGCGGGTGCGAACGAGCGGGTCCGCGGCGTCGAGCCAGGCAACGCCGACACGAAGGTCGGCGGGCTCGACGTCGACGCTCTCGAAGCCGGGAACGAGCGCCTCCATCATCCGGACGCACTCGGCCACGTCGCGGGCCATCGGACCCGCATGGTCGAAGCTCGGCGCGAGCGGGAAGCAGCCCTCGATCGGGACGAGTCCGAAGCTCGGCTTGAAACCGACGATGCCGCAGCAGGCTGCCGGGATCCGGATCGAGCCGGCCGAATCGGAGCCGAGCGCGGCGTCGGCCAGACCCGCGGCGAGCGCCGCAGCCGAGCCGCCGCTCGAGCCGCCTGCGATTCGCCCCTCGGCGAGCGGGTTCGGCACCCGCCCGTAGTGCGGGTTCTCCGAGGTGACGCCGTAGGCGAATTCGTGCAGGTTGGCCTTGCCGACGGTCGCGTAGCCTGCCGCCTCGAGCAGCCGCACCGATTCCGCCGTCCGCTCCGGCACGTGCTCGCCGAAGATCACCGAACCGTAGGTCGTTCTCAGCCCGGCGGTGTCAAACAGATCTTTGACGGCCAGGCGACGGCCGGGCGGAGGCGCGTCGACCCTGGTGATGAAAATGCTTTCAGTCGAGGGCGAACGGGGTTCACCCGGAGAGCGACTTATCGACTCGGGATTAGACGGACGCCCGGGCGAAGCCCGGACGTCCTCTAGCCGGCGTCGCAAGCGACGCCTCAGTCGAGGGCGAGATAGATGTACGCGACGAGAATCGTGGCGCCGTAGAGGAGCAGGACGAAGCCGAAGAGGGCAAGGCCGAAGATCATGTTGCGGCGCGAGAGCTCGGCTTCGGGATCCGCAGGCTCGTGCATCGTCTGGGGAGGCAGGGGCTCCGGGAGTCGCTCGGTCATAGCGCGGCGTCCACGGCCATGGCTGCGAAGAGCAGCGCCAGATAGAGGAGCGAGAAGTGGAAGAGGAGCGCGGCGCGGCGCGGGGTCGGCTCACGGCGCAGTCCGAGCGCGAGGACGAAGAACACCGCGCCGAGGACGAGAGCGGCAGCGAGGTAGGGAAGTCCGAGCGTCCCCCAGAGGAATGGAGACGCGGTGACCGCAACGAGCACGCCCGAGTAGAGGACGATCTGCTTCGTCGTCTCTCGCTCGCCCCGCACGACCGGCAGCATCGGGACGCCTGCCGCCTCATAATCTCGGCGGATCAGTAGAGCCAGCGCCCAGAAGTGCGGCGGCGTCCAGAAGAAGACGATTGCGAAGAGCAGCAGCGCCGGCACTGTCACGTTTCCGGTGGCCGCTGCCCAGCCGACGAGCGGCGGAATCGCGCCGGCGGCACCGCCGATGACGATGTTCTGCGGTGTCGAGCGCTTGAGCCAGCGCGTGTAGACGAAGACGTAGAAGAGGTTGCCGGCCAGCGCGAGGAGGGCCGTCAGCACGTTCACGAGCGACGCGAGCAGGACGAACGAGAGCGCCGAGAGAGCGAGCCCGAACTCGAGGGCGCGGGTCGGCGCGATGCGGTCAGCTGCGACTGGCCGGCGGTCGGTACGGCTCATGTGCCGGTCGATGTCGCGGTCGAGTACGTGGTTGAGCGCGCTCGCGCCGCCGCAGGCGAGCGCCAGGCCGGTCATCGTGACGGCGAAGAGCCACGCGGACGGCAAGCCGCCGGCGCCGACGATCATCCCGCAGGCCCCGGTGAGCAGCAGCAGGCTCATGATTCTCGGCTTCGTCAGCGTCAGGTAGTCGCGCCACGGAGCCGCGGCCACCGGCTCGCCCCGGAGCGTCGCCGCCGTTGCGACGAGCGCCGCCGCCAGCGCCAGCGCTGAGAATGCAATGTGCAGCGGGCGTCCGATCACGAGCGCGGCGGCGGCGAACAGACCGAGCGCTGCGACGGCCGGCCCTAGGAGTCGCCGGTGCGCGACCCATGCGGCAGCGACCAGGGCCGCGAGCGGCGGGACCGCAAGTGCCGCCAGCGCCCGGTGCGCCGTGTGCAGTGACAGCGCGCCGGAAACAACGGCTAGCGCCGCCGCAGCGGCCGCGCCAACGGCGATCAGGCGTAGCCAGGGGCCCGGTCTCACATCAGGCACGGATCGCAGCCTCCTGTAATCGGCGCCGCAAGTCCCGCAGGGGCCGCGCGCTCGTCACATAGGGAACCTTGTCGAAGTTGTACGCCGGTGGCGGCGAGCTCGTGTACCACTCGAGCGTGTCCGCGACCCACGGGTCGTGCCCGGCCCGTCGGCCGACCCGGGCCGTCCGAACGACGTTGATCAGGAAAACGAGCGTCCCGAAAGCCATTACGAAGGCGCCGATCGTCGAGACGAGGTTCCAGGCAGCCCACCAGCCGTGGTGGTTGTACGTCCATACGCGACGCGGCATCCCGAGCAGTCCGAGGAAGTGCTGCGGGAAGAAGGTCAGATTGATGCCGACGAAGTAGAGCCAGAAGTTCACCTTCCCCAGCCGCTCGTTGAGGATCCGGCCGAATATCTTCGGCCACCAGTAGTAGAAGGCGGCGAAGAGGGCAAACGCGGAGCCGCCGAAGAGCACGTAGTGCATATGCGCGACGACGAAGTACGTGTCCGTGACCTGCCAGTCGAATGGGAACGCGGCGAGGAAGATCCCCGAGAGGCCGCCGATCGTGAAGACACCGACGGCACCGAGCGCGAACAGCATCGCCGTGTCGAGTATCAGGTTGCCGCGCCAGGTGGTCGCGATCCAGTTGAAGATCTTGATTCCGGTCGGCACCGCGATCGCCATCGACGAGAGCATGAAGAAGACGTTGAGCGCATTCGGCAGACCGACCGAGAACATGTGGTGCGCCCAGACGAGCATGGAGAAGAAGCCGATCGCGATGGTCGAGAAGGCAATCGCCTTGTAGCCGAAGATCGGCTTGCGCGAGAAGACCGGGATCACCTCGGAGAGGATTCCGAACGCCGGGAGCACCATGATGTACACCTCGGGGTGCCCGAAGAACCAGAACATGTGCTGGTACAGGACGGCGCTCCCGCCTTCGCTCGGTAAGAAGAAGTGCGTGCCCGCCTTGCGGTCGAGCAGCAGCAGCGTCAGCGCGCCGGCGAGCTCGGTGAGCGCGATCAAGATCAGGATCGAGTAGATGTAGATCGACCAGACGAAGAGGGGCAGCCGCATCCAGCTCATGCCTGGGGCCCGCATGTTGTGAATCGTGACGATGAAGTTGATCGCGCCGAGGATCGACGAGATCGTCGTCAGGTGGATCGCCAGGATCCAGAGGTCTTGACCCTTGCCCGGCTCGAACGCGTGCTCCGAGAGAGGTGGATACGAGTACCAGCCGGCGCGTGCGGCGCCGCCGCCCGAGAACCAGCTCGTGTAGAGGACAATCCCGCCGAGCAGGTAGAACCAGTAGGAGAGCGCGTTCACGCGCGGGAAGGCCATGTCGCGCGCGCCGATCATCAGCGGCACGAGGAAGTTCCCGAGGCCGGCAAAGATCGGTACGACGACGAGGAAGATCATCGTCGTCCCGTGCATCGTGAACATCTGGTCGTAGGTGTCGCGCGTGAAGATGTGCTCGTTCGGCCGGGCGAGCTGCGACCGCATCAGGAGGGCGATGATCCCGCCGGCCACGAAGAAACCGAGGCTCGTGACGATGTACATGATCCCGATCCGCTTGTGGTCGACGGTCGTGAGCCAGCTGGAGAAGCGGCCGCGCGAGACGATCGCCGCGGCGGGATCGGGCGCGACGTTAACCGCCACTGCTACTCCCGGCGAAGCGCTTGGTATAGGCAAGCAGGGCGTTCATCTGCCGCGCGCTCCAGCCTCGGCCGACGGCGGGCATCTTGATGCCGCCGTTTCGAAGCAGCGTCTTGATCGCGTCGGGCTGGCTGAAGATCGGGTTGCCGCGGAGGTCGGGGCCGAACCCACCTTGACCCTGGAAGCCGTGGCAGGTCGCGCAGACGCCTTGGAAGGTCATCTTGCCGAGGTCTGAGGTGCCGTTCGCCTGCGCTCGGGCCTCCTTGTCGTACCACGACTGGAAGTCGCCGCTCGGGAGCGCCTCGACGGCCGCGACCATGTGGGGGTGCTCGTAGCCGCAGAACTCGCCGCACTGGCCCTTGAAGGTTCCGGTCCTGTCGGCGGTGAAGAACAGGTGGTTCGTCTTACCGGGGATGGCGTCGAACTTGCCCTGCAAGGATGGGATCCACCAGCTGTGATCGACGTCCTCCGAATTGATCACAAGCTTCACGTTCGTGTGCGCTGGAACTCGCATCCGCTCGACCTGGATGACACCGTTGGGGTAGACGAAGTTCCAGTAGAACTGCCGGCCCTCGACCTTGACGGTCAGCTCCTGACCGGCGGCGCGGGCGGAGCCGCTATTGATCCCCGGGAGCTTTACGAGCACAAAGGCGACGATCGCCGCGAGGATGGCGACGGGGATCGCAGTCCAGATCAGCTCGAGCCGGGTGGAGCCGTGGATCTCCGGCCCCTCCAGCGTCCGTGAGCGGCCGCGGTTTCGGAACCGGATGACGAAGACGACGAGCGCGCCTTCGACGAGGACGAAGATCCCACCGCTGATCCCGAGCAGCAGCCAGTAGATGTTCTCGATCTTCGCCGCCTGCGGTGAGTCGGGGCCCCGAGGCGAGAGACCGGCCGGGTCGCCGGCGAGCGCGACGTGTGCGAGGCCGAGCCCGAGCAGGGCGACGACGACGAGGGCTAGGGCTCTCCTCCTCACGCGCGACGGCATTCTATGGAGGGTGAGCGAACGAACGCGCGTGCAACTTCCGGCTGGTGTCGGGTCGCACTTTCAGGTCTTTCTCAATGGTGTCCCGCAGCAGGAGGGTCGTGATTTTCGGCGCGAGGGGAACGAGCTCGTTTTCAAGGCGCGGCTCGCACAGGAAGGGCGGCTCGGTTTCTGGCGCTGGCTTTCGCTCTTTCTTGGCGTGGCAGGGACGTATCGGCAGAACGACAGCGTCGACGTGGTCTACGACGCCGGCGGGCGGCGGGTGGTCGCGACGGGCCTCCCCCTGATCCCGGACTAACCCTGTCCAAACCGGGCGTGTCCCCGTGCCTGGCACCAGATCGGGCAAGGGACACGTCCGCCGTTTCGCGGCAGATCGTCCCCTGTGCAGGCATTTTGGCCGTTCGGACCTGTCTCCTGGTCTGGCACCGGGCCACGCCCTTTTGGGACGAGCGGTACGGCTGCTCAGGGCGTGTCCTCGTGCCAGGCACCGGGGCACGGCTGCTTGGCACGGTCAGTCCGATCCCTTGACTTCTCACGCGCGTTTTCGTTTTATCGCTCTGCGAAGAGAGGGGAGCGGGTTGAACAAGCAGACCGTCGAACCCAGCGCGGCGGCTACGGCCGACGCAGCCGTACCGACCGCCGACGGCATCCCGGTCGTTCGGGCCGAAGCGATCCGCAAGAGCTTCGGCGACAACCTCGTCCTCGACGCGGTCGACCTGACGGTCGACGCCGGCGAGGTGCTCGTCGTCATCGGCGCGAGCGGCAGCGGCAAAAGCACGCTTCTTCGCTGCATCAACCTGCTCGAGCCGGTTGACAGCGGCCGGATCTTCTTCGAGGGCCGGGAGATCACCGCGAAGGGCGTCAAGGTCGACCAGATCCGCCAGCAGATCGGGATCGTCTTTCAGCAATTCAATCTCTTCCCGCACTTGAAGGTGATCGACAACCTGACGATCGCGGCGCGGCGCGTCCGCAAGATCCCGCGGGCCATGGCGGAGCCGCGGGCGCATGAGCTGCTCCAGCGCGTTGGGCTCGAGGAGAAGGCGCGCGAGTACCCACACCAGCTCTCGGGCGGCCAGCAACAGCGGGTGGCGATCGCCCGCGCGCTGATGATGGAGCCGCACGTGATGCTGTTCGACGAGGTCACCTCGGCGCTCGATCCCGAGCTCGTCGGCGAAGTGCTGATCGTGATGCGCGATCTGGCCCGCAGCGGGATGACGATGATCGTCGTCACGCACGAGATGCAGTTCGCCCGCGACGTGGGCGACCATCTCATGTTCATCGACGAGGGCCGGATCGTCGAGCAGGGGAAGCCGGCCGACGTGCTCGACCAGCCGAAGGAGGAGCGAACCCGCCGTTTCCTCCGCCGCTCGCTCCAACTGGCCGAGTCGCTCGAAGAGCTCACCGTTGAGGAAGTCGAAATCGACGAAGAAGGAGGCAGGAAGTGAAGAAGCTGCTAACAGCGGTCGGGGTCGCCACTCTGATCGCAGCTGGGAGCGCAGCATGGACTCTGGCCGCGCCGGCAGGCACCGGCGGGACGAAGGCGAAAAGCTCCGCCCACGCGTTGCCACCGCTGCCCAGTGCCGTGAAGAGCCGCGGCAGGTGGGTGATCGGCGTCAAGTGCGATTTCCCGCCCTTCGGCTACATCACCGCGAGTGGAAAGCACGCCGGTTACGACGTCGAGGTGGCGAAGGCCTTCGCTCGGCTCGCCTTCGGCCACGGAAACCGAGTCAGCTACACCTGCGTGACGACGCCGAGCCGCATCCCGACGCTGCAGTCGAAGCGCGTTGACATCATCATCTCGACGCTGACGTACACCAAGGCCCGCGCCCAGGTGATCGACTTCTCGGTCCCGTACTACGGGGCGACGGGGCGGTTGCTCGTCCCGAACAACTCGAACATCAAGAAGCTCAGCGACATGTCGGGCAAGACGATCTCGACGACACGGGGCTCGATCTATGACCGCTGGCTGAGCAACTGCTTCAAGAACACCAAGGTGATCCTGACCGACACAACGAGCTCTGCGCTCCTCGCGTTGCAGGACAGGCGGGCAGCCGGCTTCATGTTCGACGATGCCTTCCTCGTTGGCGTCGCGGCGAACGACCCCAACACGAAGCTGCTCGCCAACAAGTTCCTGGCCATCCCCTGGGGAATCGGGATCCGCAAGGGTGAGAGCGACATGAGGGCGTGGGTGAACTCGCGCGTCAAGCTGATGAAGAAGCGAGATCAGTTCTGGCAGATCATGCGCCGCACGATCCCGCGGCGGTTCTACACGACGTTCCAGAAGAACGTGCCGCGCCCGACGAACACGCTCAAGTATCCGACCGGGCCCGATCCCGAGACGATCTGTCCGTAACGACCAATCGGCGGAGTGGCCGCGTCTCATGCGGCCACTCCGTCTGTAGCGCATGAGCCTCCTCGCAAGCTTCGAGTGGTCCTTCATCTGGGAGCACCGCGACGTCTTCCTCGACGGCCTCTGGAAGACACTGCAGGTGTCACTGATTGGGATTGCCGGTGCCTTCGGCGTCGGTGTTGTGCTGGGGGCCGCGCGGGCAGCCCGGATTCCGGTCGTGAGTCAACTCGCCGCCGTCTACGTCGAGGTGATCCGGAACACCCCGATTCTCGTCCAGGTCTTCTTCGTCTACTTCGGGCTCAGCGAGCCGCCGTTCAACATCAGGCTGCCGGCGTTCACGGCGGCCTGGCTGACGCTCGTCCTCTGGGGCGGCGCCTTCAACACGGAGAACTTCCGCGCGGGATTCGAGGCGGTGCCTTTTCGCTACCGCGAGGCCGGACGTGCTCTGGGGTTCGGCAGCCTCATGACCTTCCTGAACGTGACGCTGCCGATTGGAGGGCGGATCGCGCTCCCCTCCTCGATCAACTCGTCTATCTCAGTGCTCAAGAACAGCGCGCTGATCGGGCCGGCGATCAGCCTGCCGGAGCTCACCTACCAGGCGTACAGCCTCGAGAGCGTGAGCTTCCGCGCCACCGAGATCTACTTCACGCTCGCGCTCATCTACCTCGCCGTGGTCTGGGTCCTCTCAGGCCTGATCCGGGCGCTCGAGGCCCGGCTCGCCCTGCCCGAAGCCCGGCGCGTTCGCACTCGCCGGCAGCAACGGTTGCAGGAGGCCGCCTAGTGCCCCATCCAGCAATACATGCCGGCTTCTGGCCCGCGATCACGCGGCGCCAGAGCCCACCCTCGCTCTTGCCAAGGCTGCCAGCCTTGGCCGCGAGCGAGTGCGGCCTCTGGCTTGGTGCTAGCGACCCAGAACCTCCGCGGCATTACTGGAAGGGGCACTAGATGCCGGATTGGGCTGGGCCGGTTTTCAGGTACGTCGTCGAGCACGGGCTGCCCTTCACGCTCAAGATCGCCGGCGCTTCCGTCCTCGGCAGCGCTGTCATTGGCATCGCCCTCGGCACTCTGCTCACGATCCGTTTCCTGCCGCTTCGTGCGCTGATCCGGCTCTACATCGAGGTTTGGCGAGGGTTGCCGCTGATCGTGACGCTGTTTCTGATCGTCTATGCGCTGCCGCAAACGACCTTCCACCTCACTTTCAGTCCGTGGGTCGGCGCCGCCATCGGCCTGACGCTCTGGGGAAGCGCCCAGGTGGCGGAGGCGACGCGCGGTGCGGTCGAGTCGATCCCACGCGAGCAGCACGAGGCCGCTTCGGCGCTTGGCTTCGGGTGGCTCCGCCGGCACGTTTTCGTCGTGCTGCCGCAGGCGTGGCGCCGCCTGTTGCCACCGCTTGTGAGCCTGCTCGTGAACGTGATCCAGAACACGACTTTGGCTTCGCTCGTTGGCGTCACCGAGATCCTGTTCGCGGCGAAGCAGCAGGTCGAGCGTTTGGCTGCACCCCCGCCGGCCGGTCAGCTCCAGCAGCACGGATTCGCGATCTACGGGGCGGTGCTGGTCTTCTTCTTCGTCATCTCGTTTCCGTTGACTCGCTTGGCTGCATATCTCGAGCGTCGGCTAGTCTGATCGCACTCGCTCCGTTCGAGCCGGCGAGCCGGAGCGTCATCTGCGTCCCGCCGCCCTCTGCACGCTCGGCGCCGACCCCGCCGCCGTGAGCCTCCGCGACCTGCTTCACGATCGCGAGGCCGAGGCCTGAGCCCGGCAGCTTGCGGGCAGCCGGCGCACGGTAGAAGCGGTCGAAGACATACGGCAGGTCGTCCTCTTCGATGCCGGGCCCGTGGTCGCGCACGATCACCTGCCCGTCGCGAACCGTGACCTCGACTTTCCCCCCCGGCGGGCTCCATTTCCCGGCGTTGTCGAGCAGGTTCGAGACCGCGCGCGCGATCGTGTTCGGGACACCGTGGAGCTCGGAGGGCTGGAGGTCGGTGACGAACTCGACCTGAGGGAAATCTCGCTGTGCACGCGTGACGACCTCCTGGACGAGCAGGTCCAGCCGTACATCCTCGGCCTCCTCGGGGTGGGTCTCGCCGCGCGCGAGCTCGACGAGCTCGGTCACGAGCGCCGTCATCTCGGAGAGCTGGCTGACGACGTCGTTGAGCAGCTTCTCGCGCTCCCCGTCCGGCATCTTCCGGTCCCGCGCGAGCACCTCGATGTTCGTGCGCAGGCTCGTCAGCGGCGTCCTCAATTCGTGGGAGGCATCGGAGACGAGCTGGCGTTTGGCGCGGTCGGATTCCTCGAGCGCCGCCAACATCGTGTTGAAGCTCGCGGCAAGCCGGCTGAGCTCATCCTCGCCGCGCGCATCGATCCGCTCCGAGAGATCACGGGTCTCGGCGACCTTCTCCGTCGCTTTGGTCAGCCGACGGACCGGAGCCAGCGCTGCCTGCGAAACGGCGAGCCCGATCCCGCCCGCGATCGCGATTCCCCCGGCCGCGATCAGGATCAGGAAGAGCGTGATCCGTCCGAGTGTGTGGTTCACCTCGCTGAGCGAACGCGCGACCTGGAGCGCGTAGGTATTGCCCGCCTGGTCGCGAACCGCCTCTGTGTAGACGCGGTAATCGTGCCCGCCTATGGTCGCGTCGCTGAATCGAGACTTCCCCCCGTGCTTTGCTATGTCGAGGGCGGCCTTGCTGGCCGGGAGCGATCCGGATTCGAACGCCGTCTTCGTCGTGTGTCCTTCGCTATCGACGAGCTGAACGAAGTCGCCGCCTCCGAACGACGCTGGGGGCACGCCTTCGAGGACGCCGTGATCGACGTGGAGACCTGGACCGGGGCTGTCGACGATTGCAACGGCTCGGCTGCTCAGCGCGCCGTCGACCTGCCCCCGCAGCTGGTTGCGGACGACGAGGAAAACGACGAGCGACGCGACGACGACCGCAAACGCCACCGCGGCGGCGGCGACGAGCGTCAGACGGGTGCGAAAGCTCACGGCTCGCGGAGGGCGTAACCGACGCCGCGGACCGTCTGGATCAGGCGCGGCTTGCCGCCGGTCTCGGTCTTGCGCCGTAGATAGCCGATGTAGACGTCGAGCGAGTTCGACGAGAGTCCGAAGTCGTAGCCCCAGACGCGCTCGAAGATCAGCGACCGCGTCAGCACCTGGCGTGGATTGAGCAGGAAGAGCTCGAGCAGCGAGAACTCCGTCCGCGTCAGCTCGATCGATTCGCCACCGCGCGTGACCTCGCGTGTCGAGGGATCGAGCTCGACGTCGGCGAAGTGAAGAGCCTCGCCCGAGCCGTTTGTCGTCCGCCGCAGCAGCGCGCGTAGCCGGGCGAGCAGCTCGGCGAGCGCGAACGGCTTGACGACGTAGTCGTCGGCGCCGGCGTCGAGGCCCGCGACGCGCGCCTCGACCTCGTCCCGCGCGGTCAGCATCAGGATCGGAATCCGGTTGCCCGATCCCCGGATCCGGCGGGCGGTCTCGAGCCCGTCGACGTTCGGCATCAGCACGTCGAGAACGATGGCGTCCGGCTGGACGTCGCCCGTGTCCAGCCGGTACAGCGCCTCCGCTCCGTCGGCGGCGAGCTCCACGTCGTAGCCCTCGAGCGCGAGCGCGCGCCGCAGCGACTCGCGGACGGCCGCTTCGTCGTCGACGACGAGGATCTGCGCACTGCTCATGAGCGGATTGTGGCGTGAAAGCCTTAGAAGCGTCTAAGAGGCACTGTGGTCCCGCGCAGCGACCGGCGGTCGCCAGGAGGTCAACCGCCGGTCGCTGCTTGCAGTCGGGACATGGGAAGGAGCCACGCCGAGCAGGCTCGCAGGTGCGCCTAAGAAGCGCCTGAGACGGCTGTAAGAACTCTTTAAGGACAGCCGCGGTGATTTCTTAGAAGCCTCTTAGCCGCTCTTAAGGGCGCTCTTACGCGCAGCTGGTCTGATTTCGGCGATACACAAATCCAAATCAGCCGAAAGGACTCCGACCTATGTTTCACAAGCGCACGCCTTACCTGATCGCCGCCGCCGCCCTAGCCGTTGGTGTCGGCGCCGGTGCGGGCAGCTACGCCGCCTTCGGTACGGGCGGCGCCAACACAGCAACGGTCGTCCAGCAGGTCTCGGCGACGGGCTCGCCCGCAGCGGTGACGAAGACAATGTCCGTCAACGGCGTCTACAAGACGGCCGGCCCCGGCGTCGTCGAGATCACGGTCACGACGACCTCCACAGGGTCCGGCAACTCGCCGTTCCCGTTCGGCGGCTCCGGCTCCCAGAGCTCGGAGGCGCAGGGTTCCGGCTTCGTCTACGACTCGGCCGGCCACATCGTCACGAACAACCACGTGATCGCAAATGCCAGCAAGATCTCGGTCACGTTCAGTGACGGCTCGAAGTACAGCGCGACGGTGGTTGGCGCCGATCCGTCATCCGATCTCGCGGTCCTGAAGGTGAACGCGCCCTCGAGCAGGCTGCACCCGCTCAGCCTCGGCGACTCGGGCAAGCTTATGGTGGGAGACGGCGTCGTTGCGATCGGTAGCCCGTTCGGCCTGGAGGAGACGGTTACGACCGGAATCGTCAGCGCTCTCAACCGCGACATCAGCTCGACGAACAACTTCACGATCTCGGGGGTGATCCAGACCGACGCCGCGATCAACCACGGCAACTCCGGCGGCCCGCTCCTGAATATGTCCGGCCAGGTTGTCGGTATCAACACTCAGATCGAGAGCGACTCGGGCGGTAACGAAGGCGTTGGTTTCGCCGTTCCGTCCAGCACGATCTCCTCGGTCGCCTCCAAGCTGATCAGCGGCCAGAAGGTCGAGCATCCGTACCTCGGCGTCGCTGTGCAGACGCCTGCGAACCGAAGCGGCGCCCAGATCGGTCAGGTCACGACCGGCTCTCCTGCCGCAGGCGCAGGCCTAAAGGTCGGCGACGTAATCACGGGCTTCGCCGGCGAGACGATCCAGTCCCCTGAAGACCTGACCGCGGCGGTCGGTGCCAAGGCGCCGGGCGACAAGGTCACAGTCACGTATGTCCGGAACGGGACGACAAAGACCACGCAGGTGACGATCGGAACCCGCCCCTCGTAACGAGCTTCTCCCAAAAGCGCGCCTCTCCCCTCACAACCCGCACGGCGCGCAAATGAAAGTGACGGCCGCCTTCTGGGCGGCCGTCGCGATTTCGGACTCGTTCGGCGCGACTCCATCCCTCAT
>Ga0193730_1000170_pt1 | contig 20731 bp, 19 predicted proteins | sample U1a1metaG_FD_144919 | JGI IMG/M metagenome (GOLD analysis project Ga0193730, IMG submission 144919) | Soil microbial communities from a riparian zone of the East river system, Colorado, United States - U1a1 | ecosystem: Environmental > Terrestrial > Soil > Riparian zone | place: USA: East River...
GCATGACGAAAACCGCCACCGAGATTGGTATACAGCTCGATTCACTGGCGGATATTGTTTCGTTTGGGCTCGCGCCCGCGATTCTCGCGTATGTTTGGGGTTATGGAACGACGCTGGAAGGCTGGACTAACGCGAGCCAATTCGCCTGGTTTGTTTCTTTCATGTTTGTGATATGTGGTGGCTTTCGTCTGGCGCGCTTCAATGTGCAAGCATCGCGGCCGCGACCGCTCGCCGAAGGAACACCCAAGGTCGACAAGAAAAGCTACGTTGGTTTGCCGATTCCAGCCGCCGGATGCCTGATAGCGGCCATAGTCCACTTCTCTCCGACTCCCGTGAAGTTCGCGCCGCACAGCGCCGCCGTGATCGCGATTGTAACGATGGTATTGATGGCGTTTCTGGCTCTGCTGATGGTGAGTACGCTGCGCTTCAGCAGCTTTAAGTCGCTGGGTACGGGCCGCAAGGATGCTCGTCTGATGATCGGTCTGATTGCCCTCGTCGGAGTAATTTACCTTTATTCACAGTGGGTTCTACTTATCCTTGTTTCTGCTTACATGGTCCACGGACTGCTTTCGCGCGGACTCACTTCAATCACCCGGCGCGGCTCGGATAAATCCTCTCCAGAAATGCGCGAAGTCTAACAACTCTCAAAACATATATTTCTAACGAGGCGCCGAGAAGGCGAGCAATCCATGTGGGATTGTGATCAGCACCAGACTGTCTACTGAAATTGGAGCTGCCGCACTGCTGTTTTCTTCACCCAACATCAGCGTGTTGGCAGTCTTACCGTCGCGCAGGTTGAGCACAATAGCCTGATCGGTTGAGAAAGGCGTGAACAACGCCGCATCGGAAGCCGTAAGGGGCCGCGACAAAATTCTACCGGGAAGTTGCCGGCGCCAAATGAGTGCGCCCTTATTCAACGACAAAAAATAGGCAAAGTTGTCTAACGAAGCCGCGAGGACTCCGTTGGGCTCTGCGGTAACCGCCTGCACCGCGGCCCCGGTGCGTCGGTGCCACAGCAGTCTGGCGCGTATTTCACTGAACGCATAAACGTTTCCGTCCGCCGACCCAAAGTAGACGACGCGGTCAGACACCGCGACCGGGCCTTCGATCGCGCCGCCCGCTTTATACTGCCACTCGAGCTTTCCGGTCTTAACGTTGAGGGCGCGCACGGTGCCGGCCTGGCTGCCAAAGTAGACGTGATCGCCCGCGACGGTAGGCGGCGCAGAGAATTCTTCTTCGTATTGATTGCTCCAGAGCACGAGCCCGGTTCGCTTGTCGAAAGCGTAGACATGTCCGTCGGGACTCGCCCCGAATAACGATACGGGATCAAATGCCAGGCCGGAAGACAGAGCAACGGGCAAAGTGCGCATCCAAAGCGTTACGCCTGTGGTTTTGCTCAAGGCGCGCAGCGCGCCGCTAACCGGCTTCCGATCCGGGTCACCGTAACCCTGAGCTACGAACACGCTCCGTTCATCAGCGATTGGTGCCGCCGAAAAACTCCCGCCCGCTTCAGCTTTCCAAACAAGTTTTCCGTCCACTGCATTGAGCGCCACCAGAACGCCGGAACTCATCGGAATGAAAACCGTGTGGGCATCGGCCGCCGGTGTAAAATCGGTTGTCTGGTCCGTCTCATACCGCCAGGAGATCGTCAAAGGCTGAGAAAGGATTGGACCATCCCCGGCCCCGGTAGTAGCTGAACAGATGGCCGCCGAAACGGTAGCCATCAACACGAGTAGCAGGCAAGTGTTTCTTGTATAGAGGCGCTGAGATTTCTTACGTGAGGCTTGCAACTTGGGTTGTCTTCTCAAAAGCTTAAGTGCGTGATTAACTCAGTTCTTCTCTGCGTGATCTCAGCGACCTCGGTGTCTCTGCGGTGAATATTAGCTTGAAAGCTCTCACCGCTGAGGAGGCGCAGAGAAATTCAAAACAACACACTAACGTTTACTTACGACGGTTTTGCTGCTACGAATGTCGACTCTATAATCGCAAGTTCGAAAAGGTAGTGCCCTATTTTTGAAAGGTGGCACGGGCGTCCCGCACGTGAATCCACGCGCAAGATGCGCGTGCCACATCAAATCACGTCACTACTCTCGAGAATCATTCCTTCATTTTGACGCTCAGCCGAGCGCGGAGGTCTTCTTTTTGCCGACCGATAGTCACGAAAGAATAATCATACTCGACTTTGGTTCACAGTACACTCAACTGATCGCGCGCCGCATCCGAGAAGCCGGCGTCTATTGCGAGATACTTCCTTTCAGTACTCCCTTGAGCGATATCCGGTCGATTAATCCGCGCGGGTTGGTTCTGTCCGGCGGCCCTGCTTCGGTTTACGACGACAATGCACCGCGATCCGAGCCCGGCTTGATCAGTGCGGTGGACTGCCCGGTGCTGGGAATTTGTTACGGACTGCAATTGATCGCCTATGAATTAGGTGGCGAAGTTGAGCCTTCAAAGAGTCGTGGCTACGGTTACGGGCGACTGACGGTGGTGGATGAAACGACGCGTCTGTTTTCAGGTCTGCCGCCCGACATGGATGTTTGGTTGAGCCACGGCGATCGAGTGACACGCCTGCCCGAAGGGTTTCACATGACCGCGAAGACTGCCGAAGGTGTGAACGCCTTCGAAAATCCTTCGCAGAAGATTTATGGAGTTCAGTTCCATCCGGAAGTAGCGCACACGCCCATGGGCGGTCAGATACTGCGTAACTTTCTCTTTGAGATTTGCGGATGCAAAGGCGATTGGAGCCCGGCGGCGGTCATTGAAGAACAAGTCGCGCGCATCCAGCAGACTATCGGCGAGAATGATCAGGTCGTCTGCGGACTCTCGGGCGGCGTTGATTCGTCGGTGGCGGCGGCAATGGTTCATCGCGCGATCGGAAATCGGCAGACGTGTCTTTTCATCAACAACGGCCTGCTGCGCGAGGGCGAATTCGAATCGACGCTGACGCTGCTAAAGCAAACGCTGAAGCTGAATGTGCGCGGCGTCGATGCAAGTGAAAAATTCCTGAACGCCCTGAGCGGAGTCGTCGATCCGGAAACAAAACGCAAGATCATCGGCCGCACCTTCATCGAGGTCTTTGAAGAGGAAGCAAAACAACTTGGCAATGCGCGGTTTCTGGTGCAGGGAACTCTCTATCCGGACGTGATCGAATCGGTGTCCGTGCGCGGGCCCTCAGTGACAATCAAGAGTCACCACAACGTCGGCGGTCTGCCGGAAAAAATGAATCTTAAACTGATCGAACCGTTGCGCGAACTCTTCAAAGATGAAGTCCGTGTAATCGGCCGCGAACTCGATGTTCCTAACGAGATCCTCAGTCGCCATCCGTTTCCCGGTCCCGGCCTGGCAGTGCGAATAATTGGCGACATCACTGAAGAGCGGCTCGCCATTCTGCGTGCCGCCGATCGAATCTTCGACGAGGAGCTTAGACGGGCAGAGTTATACAACTCCGTCTGGCAGGCTTTCGCAGTCTTACTTCCAGTCTCGACCGTAGGCGTGATGGGGGATGAGCGCACCTATGATCGTGTGATCGCGATCCGCGCAGTGACGAGCGTCGATGGCATGACTGCCGACTGGGCGCGCCTGCCGCACGATCTTCTGGCGCGCGTCTCCTCTCGGATCGTTTCAGAAGTAAAAGGCGTGAACCGGGTCGTCTACGACATCAGCTCAAAACCACCGAGTACGATTGAATGGGAATAGATGTAGCGCAAGTCAGCTTGCGATCCGTAAAACTAAGAACGTTACGAGTTCGATATCCATGTTCATAGAGTCAGTACCGGGAGATATGCATTAGGGTCGATGCGGCCAACTGTCAAAGCTCGGCGACTTTCAGACTCGCCGTGAGCTTGTGAATGCACGGCTTCATCGTGTCGAATTCATCGACACCGCCGCCCCGCCTCGGTTGCTTCACGACGCTCCTTACTCATCCCGCGACGGCTTCGTGCGCAATCTTTTGATCTGTGAGCGACGCGACTTCTCTTCGAGCGTGCGATTCTTTGCGCCGCGCGATATGCGTGTCGGTACCCGTTTGGCGGGTCGGTAGTTCAAACGCTCGATCTTCTTGCGGAGCTTCTGCAGACAGATTGCCTTATTTCGATGTTGGCTGCGTTCCTGCTGCGAAGTAACGACCACGCCTGAAGGTGAGTGCCTGAGACGAACGGCGCTTTCCGTTTTGTTCACGTGCTGTCCTCCGGGTCCACTTGAACGAAACGTGTCCACTTCGCACTCCCGCAACAGCTCTTCATCTGATTCAGGCAATTTGATCACAGAACTTCACCCGATACAGTCTCTCAACGAGGCCGCGAAGCGCACGACCGAGCTAAGCCCGAGACGAGGCTTTGCGAGGGCATTCTGGTAAACGCCGAAGGCGTTAGCAAATTAGAGCCCGGGGCAACGCCCTGGGTAATAGCTTCACTTTTTCTGGTCTCCCAGGGTAGTAGTGTCCTAATAGCGCGTTGCCGGGGCATTAGCCCGACTGTAAGGGAGGGCTCCAGCCCCAATTGCAGCTGAGCCCTCCCTTACAGTCGGGCTAGTGCCCCACTCATAACGCAGCAACACGCTATTAGGACACTACCCCCCCCAGGGTAGCGCGCTTGACGCGCGCAACCCTCGGCTGGAAGTTTGCTAACGCCTTCGGCGTTTTACATCCGTAATCAACCGATGATTCGTTAACTATTTGCATCCACCATCGCGAAATGCGATTGGACGGAGAGAAGTGTTACATTTGCGCACGTCACTCGCAAAGCTATGAAGCCACCGCTTCCCACCGTTGCAGGAGTTGGTCCCAGCCGTCAATGGCTTCCGGCAGGTGACTGGAAGACTGTCCTGGACTTCTTCAAAGAAAAATACCCCCAGGTTGAGTTTGAAACGTGGACTACCCGAATGGCCAAGGGTGAGGTGATAGATGAAACCGGACGACGCGTGGATCAACAGACTGCGTATCGAGCCGGCGCCTGCATTTATTATTACCGCGAACTGGAAGATGAAAAGATCATTCCGTATGTTGAGCACGTGCTTTATCAGGATGAACACATCCTGGTTGCTGACAAGCCGCACTTTCTGCCGGTGATTCCCTCGGGAAGGTTTCTTCACGAAACGCTGTTGGTCAGACTGCGAAAGAACCACAAACTGCAAGACCTGGTTCCCATTCACCGTCTCGATCGGGAAACTGCGGGAGTGGTCTTGTTTTCCGTCAACCCGCGAACGAGGGGCCACTACACGTCACTCTTTCGGAATCGGAAGGTTCGAAAAGTATACGAAGCACTGGCGCCAACATTGGACACTGCTCAGTTCCCCGCGATTCGGCGGAGTCGCATTGTGCCGGGCGAACCATTCTTTCGCATGAAGGAAGTCTCTGGTGAGGCCAATTCCGAGACTCATGTCAGCCCTATCCGCAATCTAGGACGCAACACTCTCTATCAGTTGGTTCCCGTTACCGGCCGGAAGCACCAGCTACGCGTGCACCTCGCAGGTTTAGGAATTCCTATCATCAATGACAAACTCTATCCCGCGATCAGCCGTTCAGAAAGGGACGATTTTTCCAGCCCCTTAAAGCTGCTGGCGAAGTCGCTTTCATTTCAGGATCCGTTAACCGGGCAAAAACACTATTTTGAAAGTGGCACAAAACTATGAGCACACCTCTTAACATGCATGCGGCCCGCATGGCGCTCAACCGAGACCCGGACCTGCGCGAGTGGGCCGAACAATGGCTGAAGAGTAAGGAGCGAACGGTGTCTGCAAATATGACTGATGAGGAGTTCGACAAGCACTGGCTCTACATTCGTCCCGAGAGAATGCACGAGGGAGCCCTGGAAGCGGTCGCTGCGTATCAACAGGAACATCAGGGTTGACCCCGATTACCATTTTCGCAAAACTGGTTTTTTGGTATCTTCGAGCTGGTCCGCAGTCGAGATAGTGCGCGGAGCGCACGAACGGCATAAAGCCTGGGGCGCAAGCCCCAGGGAAAGATCAGAAACATTTATTCATAGCTCGCGGCGCGAGCGAAAGCCCCTTAAGGCATACTGCGGCGAGAGAGTATGGTCGATTATTATCAGGTCCTCGGGGTCAAGCACACTGCCTCATCAGAAGAGATCAAGGCGGCATACAAGCGGCTCGCGCGCCTGCAGCATCCGGATCTCAACGGCGGCTCGGCCGAGGCCGCGCAGGCCTTCGTCCAACTCTCGCATGCCCGGGATATTTTGATTGACCCAAAGAGGCGCGCTGATTATGACGCCCAGCGCCACGCCGCCGCTCCTGGCCCGGGTGCTTACGCGGCAGTCCTGAAACCAACCGGCGAAAATTACTTGCGACGCGCCCGGTCCGATGTTCGCATCAGGCAGAATCTCGAAAACTTCCTGATCGCTGAACGCAAAGAGGCACGCGCGATGCGACAAGCTGTCTTTCCGATTGTGGCGTTCCTATTCGCCGCGTTCTGTGTGGCGCTAATACGGCCTCGTATCTGGCGTTACTCCGGCTGGACCGGGCGGGCGGTGATATTAACGCTGGTTAGCCTGGGCGTATCTCACACCGTGCTAAAGATTTGGACCGCCATTAAACTGCTTCCCGAGGATCAATCCCGCGCGAGGGTGGTTAAGCTGCCGCTCGTCGGCAAGGCCTTGAGCGGACGTCGGGCCGTCTTCCTAATTGGGCTCGCGGCGATCGGGTGCGGACTGGTAGGCACGTTAGTTGGTATGTCTCTCAGTGATCTTTTGTCGATGGCCATGCCCCGGTTCTTTGACCAGTCGATCCGCCTGGAGTTGCTGCTCTACCCCTGGGTCATGGTCTTGTTTCTCAATGCCTGCCATTCGGTCAGTCAAAGACTCGACATATGAATTGGTGACTGCTACGCAGGCCTGACCCAATTCTTTGCTCATTGTGTGAATTCGTTAAAGCGGTGGAACTCCTCTTGACGAATGCCAGACGCGGGCAATCTCACATATTTTCCGATCGTGATTGACTCGATACATCCTGTAAGGATGAAAGATAATCTCGCGAAGCCATTGGTTTTCGTATTCGGGAACGATGCGGCCAGACTCGGGAAAGTTACGAAGACGATCAATCTCCGAAATCAACTGATATCCGAACGACATTGCGCGCTCGGAATTATCGCGCGCGATAAACACGACGATGTTATGGAGGTCGTCGCGAGCAGCGGGAGACCAACTCAGTTTGTAAGCCATGAGGCTAACTGTTTCTTTACTTCCTCGTGAGGAATACCCTCGCCTCTGTCGAGTTGATCAAGACCTTTTTGCACCGCAGCCATGAACTCAATTCGCTCAGCAATCTCTGTTAACGAGCAGTCGTCCGGCAGAGCGCGAATGGTCTCAAGCACGATCTCTTTTTCAGTCATGAGGCAATTATGAAATTCGAACGAGTTTTGTGCAAGAGTAGGGCGTGCGCATCAGACGACACGTCATTTGATTTGGCTTCTGTCTGAATCCTGAATTCTGACCCCTCATTACAGTTGATTGCATCTTCCGCGCGTTGCTCCACCGAGGTCGTCGAAGTAAGAGGCTCGATTCTTTTTCGGAACGTCAAGATTGAACCGACCGAGAAGGGTCGAAGCTTGTACTCGCATCCGACGTGGTCGTCAGCCTTCACGAATAATTTCGCCGCTGATTGAGAATCGCAAAATCGCACGCCTGACCCCAATAAAGTCGCGTTAATAGGTAGAGACGCGAAGGGCCAACCAAAGAAACTAGGTAAATACCCGGTGACAGCTTCCCGTCTCGACTCGTATAAAAGTCTCGACATAAACAAAGAGGAGAGTAACCATGCGCGATTTACTGAGACGGTCTGTGGTACTGAGTCTTCTTGTGCTGACTGCGTTGTCCGGCACCGGCAAGTTTTTGGCTTCGGATCGAAGCTCGGCCCGCGTCATGCAGACCACGCTACCGCGTACACCTGCGGGCGTCTACGCCCACGTCGATATTGAGGCGCTGAAGAAGCAATTTGCGGGCGCCCAGCATTTACGCAAGACACTGCGAGAATTCTACAGGGAATTGTTAAGGAACCGGGCCATCTCAGGACTCACAATCGGAGCGCATTGGGACCACCTTCAACCCGGGCCCAACTTTCCCGACGGTTACGATTTCAATTTCCTGGATGACGCTTTCGAGGTGGCCAATGAGTTCAACAAGTCGGTGCAACTCATCATTACGCCGGGCGTTGTTTCACCGAAATGGCTGCTGGATAAGATTCCGGACTGCACGATCAACGGGGTGTTTCTTGGCAAAGGTGTTGCTCCCAAGTGCGGCAAGCAAGCCTTTGAGGGCTTCCCGGAAGAGCAACGCGACGACGGCAACAATGAAATACCTTTACCTTGGAACGATAAGTATCAAGAAGCCTGGGCGGATTTCCTCGTGCATCTCAACGACAGATACGGTGGCAATCCTGCCTTTGTGGCCATCGCAGTGGCGGGCCCGGTCTGCGCGTCAGACGAAATGATCCTCCCGACCAGCGACAACACGCCGGTCCAGCCCTCGGGCCTTCAAGTGGACGACATGTGGGAAGCGCTGATTCAACATTCTTTCCCGGCGGGCGGCACGAAAACTTATCCGCCTAAATCGGACCAGGTCTTTATTGATGCATGGACGAACGCGATTCATACTTACGAAGGTATCTTTTCAGGCATCACTTTGGTTCTCAGTCCGGACCGTGGCAAAGATCTACCCGAATTTGGCGTGAAGAATAGAGCTAATGTTTCCCCGCACGCCGACAACGCACTACTGTATTCTGAAGATTGCTCGAGGACAGCGAGCCCTCTCTCGTGTGAAGCGAAAACCGAAGTCATTCAATATTTCATGAACGCGACTTGCTTCACGAGCGAGAATTGCGTAAACGGAAAATCCACTCAAGTCGGCGGGTTGACGGCAACGATCAGCGACGCCCCCCGCGACATCGGGATTGCCGGCGTGAAGCTGCTGACCTCGTGGTCGCCGCCGCTACTGCCGGCGTTTCTTGGCGGGGCCGAATTCGATTATCCGGTCTCCGGCCATCAAAAACTATTAACCGGATGTCCGAGTTATCCTGACACATCACAGTGTCACGGTCTTTCAGTTGAAGAAGCCGCCTACAACGTGCTCGCGGTCTTCTTCAATCGCACGCCGGCGGGTGGTTATTTCATAGGAACGATGCCGGCCATTTCCGCGACGGGAAACCCCGGCAGCACCCCTATGCACTATCTCGAAGTCCCGGAGGCCGACGTCGTTTACGCGAACGAACATCAGTGCCTTTCCGACCCGAGTCCGGTTCTCGGTTACATGACGCTGCAGCAAATGCTCGAGAACGTGAAGCGCGACTTTGCAGGAATCGCAGACGGAACACTTCCGACCGAGGACACTACGCCGCCCGTGACTACGCCGATTCTGCCCTCGCCGACAGGTCTGAATGGCTGGTATTTAGGTCCGACTGTGCTCAACTTCAAAGCCTTAGATGATCTGTCGGGCGTCGTTAGGACTGAGGTGGGTCGGAACAACCAAACGACATGGGAACAGTTACCATGTGATGGCATCGCGCTGAACGACGACGGTGTTCATACAGTTTTCTATAGCTCTAAAGATCTGGCAGGCAATCCTGAGGCAACAAAATCAATTACGGTGAAGATCGACTCGATCGCCCCGGTGACGACTGTCAACTATCAACACCTAATATCAGATCAGCTCATTTCCTTCGTAGCAACCGACAACTTATCTGGTGTTGCCCGGACCGAATATAAGTTGGATGGCTCGCCGTGGATCAAGGGAACGTCTCTTGTTTTTACGTCAGGCGGACTGCACACGATTCTATTTCGCTCAATAGATGTGGCGGGCAACGTAGAGAAACCGAATTCAATCACGCTCAACGTTAGAGTCAACCCTCCGAATCCACCCCGCTGACAAGCGATGGCTCTGCCACTCCGATGCGCGGCAAGTCTCTGACTTGGCGGACATGAAGCTCCAGATGTCGGGTCTTCGACCCAGTTGCTTAGCGGTCAGAGACCGCGAACAGATAGAGGGTCGCGTTTCGGCAAGTCCAAGACTTGCCGCGCATCAGCGTGGCAGAGCCATAACGTAAGTTGCCTCGCTTCGGGTTGGAGATGCGAATTAATCAAAGACCTGCGCTTCGAACTCTTCTGAATCCTGAGCCCTGAATTCTGATTTCGCTGCTGATTGAGAATCGCAAATCGCAGGCCTGACCCCAGTCTGCTTCCCGAATTAATTAAAGACCTGCGCTTCGAACTCTTCTGAATCCTGAGCCCTGAATTCTGATTTCGCCGCTAATTGAGAATCGCAAATCGCAGGCCTGACCCCAGTCTGCTTCCGCCAGTCTGCTTCCGCCTGGCGCCAAGCAAGATCGCAGGCCATCCCCCGGTTTGACTGGCAAGTCTCCATAGTCGGATGAGTCATGACGCCGCGACCAGGATGAACGCGAGCGCGGTACCAAAGGCCAACACTGGAACAGCCCATGACAGGTAACTGAAAACCTGCTCTTGAACATATCGCCCAAACAGCCGCATGGGAACGTTGTAGCGATAGAGCAGGACCACTATAGCCAGACCCAGACCCAGGGCCACATAGTTCAGACCAAACAACCGGGTGACCGTGTTATCACCTTTGGACACGGATTTATAGACGGCGTTGATCGTGAAGTTGAGGGCAATTACCGCGAATAAGCCTCCGACAATGATATTGCCCAACTCAAAGGTATCGATCGCGAACTCTCCAGCTTCGGTGTGGTTCATCCAAATTGCCAGCATCGGGATTAGCAGCGCGGCGAGGAGCGGAATGAAAACCGGTACGACCACCTTGCCTGCGTCCCTGGCTACGGTGAGCCCCACAACCAGACCTGAGTGAAACTCTCCATACCAACCTGGCCGAGTGTATTTCTTGATGTTGACGAGGCCAGGAGTCCAGCCATCGATGGAGAGGTCTTGTGCCGGGCGGCTGAAGTCGATGTCCTCTTGTAAGACCACGAGCGAAGCCTCTCCAGTGGTTTCACGGCTTACGGTGACCTCGACGTCGAGCGTCTGCTTATCAAATGGAAAGGAGCCAGAGTCTATGGGGATAGCAAACCGCCCGGTAGTGCGTTGCATTAACTCGACCCAGCCGTTGGGGAAGATGCGCAGGCTGGTTGCTTGATCCGCTGGGGACTCTTTGAGGTTGGCTAAGGCGACCCGCGGGACCCAAACCTCTTTCAACTTCTGGTCAGCCTTTGGACCTCTGTATTCTTGAAAGCCGCTTGGGGTTGTTTCCGCGGGGTAGCGCAGTCGGGGGTCCTCCCAGCGGAGTCGCATATCGACAGTGCCGTTGAAGGCGCCTTCGTTATCATCAAAGGCAGTTATGCTCTGAAAGTAGAGCCCGGTCCGCACCATCACCGGAAGCCCCTTCCCGAGCGGCAAGCTGGTCAGGTCTTGTGATGAGGGCTGACCCCCTGCTTGAACTTCGACGCGCTGACTGCCCGCCGGCAGATCAGTGCTCTTCGGCGGCGATTGCGCAACGGCGACTTGTGCAACAAAGAGTAAGAGCACGACAGCAAAGATTCTCATTACGTCTCCTTCCTGCCGGCGCCGCGCAGCTCCTCGTATTGTTGCGCCAGGCCCTTGAGCTCGTCACACAGCAGTTCGGGTTCAGGGATCTCGCCGCTCTGGTCTCCGGTTGAGAGCATGGCGAAGCGGGAAGTAATGATCTCCAGCGGGCGCAGCAGGGTTCCGCGAATCACGATGAGGGTGACGCCAGCCAAAAGGACAATCGAGAAGAGCGCAATCAGAGCTTGCCAAACGAAAGCGCGTTTCCTGGAAGAGCGAGAGGCGCTGAAATCACTGGTGGCCGCCATCATGCCGATGACATCCCCTGCGCCGTTTCGCAGCGGCACCAACACGATGCCGTAAGTCACTCCGAGGGCTTCCCGGGTATATTGAGTATTATCCGTGGCGTTGAGATCTTTGTCTGAAACGAGCGACTGAAAGACGGCGGCGTTAGTCGAATGGAAGCGGATGAATTTACCGACGCGATTCTGATCGCTGAAGACGCCGGGGTCGATGCCCGTGGCAAATTCATGGAGAGACGTTTCGTCAATAAAGACGGCCGTCTCGATGTTGTAGCTGTTCTTTAAGCTATCAAGCACGTCATTAAAGGCGATACCAACTTCAAAGCTGCCGATGGGTTTCTCCTGCGGATCAAACATGGGAACCACGCCAAAGATAGCCGGGCCAGAGCGAGCGATGGCAAAGCCCTTGCGAGAGATTTGGTCGCGGTTGACGGCGACGACAATGGGACGGAACTTGGTGAGGTCATCGCCAAAGTCCGCAGGAGTCTGCAGACGCAGGAAGGAGGTCGCGGGCGGTAAGTGAAATTGGGCCTGGGCGACGCCGTACTTCTCTTTCTGATCGGTGAACATTTTTGAATACTCAGCCAGAAGGCCGGCGCGATCCCGCGCGGCAAAGAGAGCGCGCGCCTTCGGAAGATCAGCGATCAGAGCGGCGCGAGCCAGGGCACGATCTTCCGCGCCCTCGAGGCTGAAAGCGACAATAGAATGCATAAGGGAAAATTGCTTCTCTTCAACAGATGAAATCATCCTGGTAAAGAGAAGGCTTGAGATGATTGAGGCCGCGACAATCACGAAAGCTGTTGCGGTGATCAAAATGAGCGGTGCGCTGCGACGAAACTTCATTGAGACTCCTTAGCCGGTGAAGGATATAGTTGAACCGAGAACAGTGCTATTCGATTGAATTCAATACCGTGGAATATGCAAATCACACGAGGTCGAGTGATTCCGGAACGCCAGTTGAGCGTCGAACAAAGCATTCTACAGTGAAAGTGCGAAATACGAGCGCTTGACTCTAGAGCGGCGGCTCCGATAGCAACGTCTGCCCATTCGGTTGCGCCTTGAGCCGACAGGAGGGGTTTGACCCTTTCATCAAACTCGTCTGAATACATTTCGGTGCGGCAGGGCGCGTACCACGTCGCCCAGAAGCCTGACCCCGGTTTGTTGTACCCTTATCTTTTATGCATGAGTGGGACGTTATTGTCATTGGCGCCGGGGCGGCTGGTCTTTTTTGCGCAATCGCGGCGGGCCAACGCGGGCGTAGAGTCGTAGTTATTGAACACGCCGACCGGGTCGGCAAAAAGATTGCCATTTCCGGCGGCGGGCGTTGCAACTTCACCAACACCGGGACCAGCCCTGATAACTTCGTTTCCCGGAACCCACACTTCTGCAAGTCAGCGCTCGCCCGCTACACACCCGCGGACTTTATTGCACTGGTTGAAAAACACGGCATCGCTTATCACGAGAAGAAGCTGGGCCAACTCTTCTGTGACGGCAGCTCGCAACAGATCATCGACATGCTGCTCCGGGAGTGTCACGACGCTGCCGTGGAGATTCGCTGCGGCTGCGAAGTCCGTCAGGTGGACCGCCACGAACCTGTTGCAGAGCGCTCGTTCATGCTGCAAACCAATCAAGGCACTTTCCACTCCGCTTCCGTGGTTATTGCGACTGGCGGGTTATCTATCGCCCCGCTGGGAGCGACCGACTTCGGTTATCGCATTGCGCGACAATTTGGGCTGCACATTGAAGAAACACGCGCCGGCCTGGTCCCTTTAACGCTGCCGGCACAGATTCAGAAGCTGTTGGCGGCGTTAAGCGGAGTCTCGATTGACGCCCTGGTCACTTGTCCCGAGTCTCCATCGTTTCGGGAAAACATTTTGATTACACATCGCGGCTTGAGTGGGCCGGCGATACTGCAAGTTTCAAACTACTGGCGCCCCGGCGAGTCGATCTCAATCAACCTTCTACCCGATGAAGACGTAATGGAGATCATTTCGGCGGCAAGAATAATCGAATGCGATTCAGCACCAGGTTCTGCGCCGAGCGCGACGAAGACTGTAGGACACAGCTCCCGGATTGAGCTGGTCAATCTCTTATCACGTTACTTGCCGCGACGGTTTGCGCAGGCCTGGTGCGATCTTTACGGAGCGTCGCGGCCGCTCAAACAGTACAACGGCAAGGAACTTCAGGAAATTGCGGATAACATTCACAGGCTCCAGCTTACGCCGTCCGGAACGGAAGGTTTCAGAAAAGCTGAAGTGACAGTCGGAGGCGTCTCTACCGCGGACCTCTCGTCAAAAACAATGGAAGCCAGGCGCGTTCCCGGGCTCTACTTTATCGGCGAAGTGGTGGATGTAACGGGCCAACTAGGTGGCTACAACTTTCAGTGGGCCTGGGCCTCGGCTTTCGCCGCCGGTCAGGTTGTGTAATTGAGTTATCGAACAGCAACCCGAAGGGTTGCAAAGAAAGTAGCCGGTGGTCGGAGTCCGCGGAGACCACCGGAAAAGTCATCAGTCATGAACGCAACCCGAAGGGTTGCCAGAAAGTAGCCGGTGGTCGGAGTCCGCGAAGACCACCGGAAGAGTCATTAGGCATGATCGCACTCCGAAGGGGTGCAAGAAAGTAGCCGGTGGTCGCAGTCCGCGGAGACCACCGGAAAAGTCATTAGGCATGACCGCAACCCGAAGGGGTGCAAGAAAGTAGCCGGTGGTCGCAGTCCGCGAAGACCACCGGAAGTGCGATTAATTGGGTTGCACCCCGAAGGGGTGCCAGATATGTAAAGATCTTTTACGTTGACCTGTAATCTAGACTTCAGATTATGGGTTCAACCTTCTTCAGCCTGCACTATCACATCGTCTTCTCGACCAAAGAGCGGCGACCCTTCATCAAACCCGAATGGCAACCACGTCTTCATGCATACCTCGGCGGGATCATTAAAGGCATGCACGGCGTGCCCGAGATTGTCGGCGGAGTTGAGGATCATGTCCATATCCTGGCGAGCCTAAGGCCGGTGCATTGCATTGCGGATATCCTTCGCGACTTGAAGAAAGAATCGTCCACGTGGGCTAAAGAGAATTTTGATCGCAGATTCACATGGCAAGAAGGTTATGCGGCGTTCACCGTGAGCCCCACGGCGACCGACTCAGTGCGGCGCTACATTGCCAGGCAGGCGACGCATCATCGCAAGTATTCCTTCGTTGATGAATTGAGAGAGCTTCTCAACACGGCGGGTATCGAATTTGACGAGAAGTATCTATTGTGACGTCTGGCACCCTTTCGGGGTGCGGTCATAACTAACGACTTTTCCGGTGGTCTCCGCGGACTCCGACCACCGGCTACTTTCTTGCAACCCTTCGGATTGCGGAACGAAATCGCTGTGCGGAACGAATCGGAATCACGCCCGCGATTTGAACTCGGCCGCCACCGAAATAAACAAGCGGTTAATGATTGAGAATCGCAAAATCGCAAGCCTGACCGCTGACCACTGGCAACAAGACTTAATCAAGAAGTGTTGTCAGACCTTGAGACTTCAATCCCAATTCACGAGCCTCTTCAGCACAACGAAGACCCTCTCTTTTGATTGTACTTGGCAGAGTCTTAAGCTCTTCCGGATAATTCTGAACCGCATAGAACATCAGGAGGTCCAAGCTTCGAATAAGGAGCTTCCCTACAAGAATGGCAGCGATTTCAAGCTGCTGAAGATTTGCCATGTGGTGACTTAACGTTAGCTCCCAAGAGCCATAATTGTTGTGCCAGTCTAACGCAGTAATAAAATCGGCTCTTTCCTTGTCCTCTCGATAATCACCAATCACGCCTTTCCCGTGCTTCAAGCGATTCTTAATATCGTTGTATCGAGTCTGGTAGTCTCCTAGGCCTTTGATGCTTGCAGCGAACTCTTGAAGCAACGAGTCGAGTTCAGCCTGAGTCATGTCAATACCAAGCTCGCGCAGCCGATCTAGACTGATGCTGGAAAACCCGAGATCGTCGAGCACTTCGCGGGAGGTTCGGAAGCGCTTGTAAATTTTCGGCATGAACGCGCTCCCTTCACGACTGTCTTTATCAGCCCCTAAAGTGCAATGCAAGGCCTTGTTGGACTCCTTTCTTGCCCGGATCGCGTGAAGTAAGAGCGCGAAGTCTTCCCAACTGCTGTACATCGCCTGAAGGCCGCTGACACACAGACTCTTTTGAAGAAGGGAGCCGTCAGGAGCCTTGCGAGCCTGCCCCAGTAGCGTTCGGATACAATTCCAATTGATTTGAAGTCCGAAGACTAGATAGTCTGTTAGAAACTGTGATTCAATCTTCGCATCGTCTTTTGCTCGATCATACTCTTCCGATTGAAGTGCTATAGCGGCTTGCTGACTCATGTTTTCATCACTCATCTTTTCACCTTTCGAGTTTCCGGCGGCAATTACTCGTACCAAGCCTAGAGAGCAATCAAGAGAACCTGTCTACAGATTCATTTCGAAAATAGCCTTCGAATAATCGTAGCGAACATCGCAGACGTTTGCGCCACAGTTCCAGCAATCAAAGAAAGAATCACTTTGTCTGACAGAATAATTGTACCAAGCCCTTGCAAGAGTATGAGGATGAGGACGGCAACTATAGAAAAGCCGGAAAGCAGAAAACATCCGTAACACACAATGGAGCGCTGGGTTGCCTCCAATCTCATTTGTCGTAGTAATTCAAATCTTCGATCCGATTCACCATTCGTTAGCTGCTTGTAATGCTTCATCTAAGCCACCCCATATGAGGATTGCCTAAGGGCAAAGTTACGCCGGAAACGGGCGTGCTTTGGGTTACGATTCAGATGCGCGAGTGCAGTTAATCAGCAACCCAGCCTACGCGACTGAGTCGATCGGGCGAATGGAATTGGGAAAGAGACGAAGTGGTGTATGGAAAGGTTTGAATTTCAACGCTGTCTCAAGACAGCGCCTAAACGCGGTTGATACAGACTTCCAACGGCGTCGGGCTGATTCAATGACACCCCAGTAATCAACAACGCGGTCAATCAAATCAAAAATCAGATTGAGAAGAAGCCACCGTCGGAGGCGATATCCCTCTGGGGAATTCAGGAATTCAACTTGTTCGGGGGTGAGGATGGTCTGGAGATCGACGGATTGATAAAGCTGTCCATAGGCGTCATAAATCTTCGGCCTAGGCTCAAAATCCTGTGGTGTAAACCAAGCAATGTCGGCATCCCATTCATGCTGCTTCAAAAGCACGAATTGCTTCAATTCCAAGCTATGACTGGTGTCGATTGAAGCCAGCTTGGCTTGAACAGCATCTTGCAAGGATATGGCGTAGGGAGGGTTCGCTAATACGTCTATGTTGTCGAAATCCTCGGCTACCCCATAGAACTGATTAGCTAACGCGGCGTTGAAGAAACTCCCAAACATCGGATCAAGGATAGCACAGGTTCAAACCACGAAAAAAGGTCGGCTCAATTCATTGAAGCAAACTGAATCATGAATAGTTTACCGCCGAACAACTTTTCTCAGATGACGATACCTCCTGCGTCATCCGCCACCGAATTATTCATTTCTTCGAGCTCAGAAAGATATTTGCTGGTAGCGGCGCGCCGCATGATGAACTGACCCGGCTCAACAAGAAAGGCAAGGGGTTCCCCACCTAGTACGCTGTGCGAATTGAAAACTCGAGTGTTGGCATTAAGCGGCACCGATGTCAGCTGAATGTATTCGATTTCCTCTTCGTTCATTTCCGATAGTCTGTCCATATACTTGGCTGAGGCCTTGCGATTGAGAATATATTCTCCGCGTTGCATCCGACCGCACAGTTGAAGAATACCTCGCGCGGCAAACTGCAACATCGGAATATCGTCTTCGTTGTCGCTACGGCCAATGATGAAGCCCCCAGCCCTTACATCGAGGAGATAGCCCCGCTGTATTGCGTCAAGCAAAACCGAGAATCCCCTCCGGACCAGGAAAGCGCCGCATCCCATGCACGTAGCTTCCTCCGATGATTGGTCGAAGGGTATTTCTTGCCCGCAATCGAGGCACTGCGAACTGTCATCCACCTCTAAAGTAATCTGCATAGTCATTGATCTATTAGTAGTGCCAGACCTTCGATTCTGCGATTCTCGGCCGCGTCAAGTTTAAGCTGAAAGGCTACAAATTGTTAGATTGTTTTGACTCATTGGAAACAGTTACCCGGAAAGCAAAGTGCTCATCGGAGGATTAGTTGGCTAGTTTTTGACCTCGACTTCGCAGACCAAGAAGATTACGAGTTAACAAAGGGCCATCCACAATATTGTTGTGGTAAGATTTGCTTCTTTGTAATGGCAGTTGACCCGTTCACAGTAGCAAGAGGCGCAAAAGAGACACTTCCAACAATTCAATGGATTTACCGTTGGCTATCTAAGAAGCGTTACCCGAAAGCTCCTCGCACAAAAACCGGTATCGCCGTCGCGATCTTCACGGATGGAACCGTTCACCGCGAGCAAATCACCCATGATTTCATTCTCACGCTTGAGAAGTCCTTGACTGAAACGATTCTTGAACCCGCACTCTGTGTGGTCGATGTCCCCCCACATCTGGCTGAAACACTTAAGACCACTGACCAAGTCCGGGTCCTCATGGAGAAGACTCGCTGCGCTTTTGCCATTTATGGTCGAGCGAGACTTCGCAATATCAAGAGAGCGCCGACTTACGTTTTGGATCTCGACACGAGTGTAAGACACGACCTCATACCATTAGAATTGAGTAAGCGGTTGGCTAAGGAAATGGCCGAGCTTCTTCCGGCTAGAAGGTTGATTTCAAAAGACGACGACCTCATCGGGTTTGAGGTAAACGCCGCCTCAATTCATTTCGCGGTTCAGTACATCATCGCGACCGTCGCTATGATTACCGGCAAGTTTGAATACGCGCGCCAGACATTCAGACAGCTGCAGCCACAATTAAGAACAACGGCGGATATGCCGTCGGAGATTAAGCGCTCTATTAAAACAATGAAAGCGCGTATTCCGCCGAACGTAACTGCCTCTTACGTTCTTGAGGCGGGTGCGGCTCAGTTCAAATGGCGAACCAGCCGAGACCCAGGTTTGCTTGATGAGATTAAATCTAACATCGACCGAGCTAACAGCACCGGAAATGTTTTCTATGACGCTTGGCTCCTTGGGGCTATTTACTGGTTTTGCCGGCACCGCGACACTCGCGCAGCGTTCGCAGAAATTAACAAATGCCGAGCCGCTAGTATTCAAAACCCTACATGGTTATTGAGTGAAGCATTCTTGTTCGCTTACACCGGAAGGTTAGATCGAGCATTAAGATCTTATAGGGTGGCGGCGAAAATTGGAGTAGATAGCCGCACTTGGGTAGAGGTTGAGGAGTTTATTATCTGGATTGTCGAACAAGAGCCTGACAGAGTCCAACTCTATTTCTGTTTAGGATTGATTAACTATTTGGGCAAGGGTGATGAGGGCCAGGCACAGAAAGACTTCAATACATTCTTACGCCTTTCTAAGGATGAATACTTGGAACAACGCAACGTTGCTGAGAGCTATTTGCAAAAACTCAGAAACGGAAACTCCTAGCAAGCAGGAGAGATTTAGTTTTTGAAAATTGTGGCAGAAAAAATGACACGACCAGCGCAAAAATCGCAGTCCCGACCCGCACCTGCTCATTTCTCCAGCGTTAGAGCTGATCTACTTTTCCTTCATTCGCTCATTTATCAAATTTGATTGTCTATTGACGAAGGTCTGCAATATAGTCTCGTTCGTTCTCTCAGCCTCTTAGAGTGGGTTGTCTAATGGCAAAGAGTAAACCTCGCAAGAGGAACAGAAAACCTTCTCTCGCCATACCTCCGCCAACCGCTAAGCAGCACAGTCTGACTACAGCAATCGCGCGCTTAAACAGGTTCTTGACAGTTACTGTCGGACTTCCTCTGCTCTACATAAGTTATTACCTTACAGACATGTTAAAGGTCGGGGGCAGGGTGGTCTTTATTTCTTCACTTTTGTTTCTGCTTGTCATGACGGTGAAACTGTGGCTGGACCGAAAGGCTAGGGCGTTTGGCTATACACCATACTGGAATCAAGCGGCACACCTTGAGTTCCGCAAATATATGGTTTGGCTATTGACCCTCTCGTTCTTCGCTAATGCTCTGGTCATCGTACCGATTTTGTATGTTAAGGGGTATATCGCGCGCCTCGCGGCATTTCTTCCTACCAAGGAAGAAGTAGGTCCAAAGGTTTCTCTCTCACTTGCTTTCGCTGCTGGGGCAATAGTATCGGGTGTTTTGGGGAATCTCTCTTATGATCTACTGAAATTCTTTTACAGAAAGGTGCGGGAGTAAGACTAATTGACCAACCCGAGGTCAGGCTCGCGAGTCTGCGATTCTCAAGCGCGCTATCCAACCGAAGCGTTTTGCGCAGCCCGCAGCCGCTAACTCAATGACTACTTCTAGTGACAACAGGTAACAGGTGACGAGATGTCTGATTACCCTGCGGAGCGGGCGGCAGAAATAATATTGGAGTGCGCCGACTTCCCGGCGCTTTGGATCTGAGAGCGCGACAAGTCGCGGCTTTCGAAGCGCTGACAAGTCAGCGCACTCCATATTGCTATCCCGACAAAGTCGGGACCCTCACCCAACCTCTCCCAAAGGGAGAGGAGAAAACAGCTCGCGGTACTGACATGCACCTCCTAACCCGGAGGCGACGGCGGGGTTGGACTTCCCGCAGGCGGCGGCGTTGGTCTGGATCGTCTGGGTGCGCGTTCGATGTGAGTGGCCGCGGCCCATTCGGCGAGCTTGCCGGGGTTGTTGGCGTATTTTACTTTCATCAAGCTGGTTAGCTTGCGCACGATTTCGACTCCGCGTGCGAGCGCATCGTCGAGTTCACGGCGCGCGGCGATGTGATCGCCGACGGCATTCTGCCTCTCCGCCATCGCGCTCTGGAACGCTGCTTTGTCGGCGGCCA